>ERZ651776.4599-NODE-4599-length-12561-cov-7.527796_pt1 | contig 12561 bp, 14 predicted proteins | sample MGYA00514761_ERZ651776 | MGnify/ENA metagenome assembly ERZ651776 | reverse complement strand
GATTATTGAAAAAAATAAAAAAATTAACATAATTGCCCAAAATACAGCATCAAAAAAAGCTATAATTGACCGTCATATAATAGATTCAGCACAAATAATTGATTTTGTTAACTTTAATTGCAATACAACTACAGATTTAGGATCAGGAGCAGGCATGCCAGGTATTGTAGTAGCAATTATACTTAAAAACATGAAAAATAATATGAATGTGCACCTTTATGAAAAAAGCTACCATAAAAGCCGTTTTTTAAAGGAAGTTTCAGAAAAATTAAATTTAAATACAAAAGTTTTTCAAAAAAATATTTTTGAAACAAAAAATTTAGAAACAGGCACTATAATGTCGAGAGCTTTTAAGCCAATGCCGATAGTTTTAGATTTAGTTTATGAAAATTTTTCAAGATTTAAAAATTTAATTTTTTTTATGGGGAAGACTGGAAAAAAAATAATTGAAGAATCTAAAAATGATTGGGACTTAGAATACATAGAAAAAAAAAGTTTAACTAATGAGGATTCATTTTTATTAAATATAAAAAAAATTAGTAAGAAAAATAAAAAAAGATATAAGAAAAATTAAATGCAAATTATTTCAGTAATAAATCAAAAGGGTGGGGTTGGAAAAACAACAACTGTTATAAATTTAGCAGCTGGATTAACTCAACTTAATAAAAAAATTTTAGTTATTGATTTAGATCCCCAAGGAAATGCAACAACTGGTTTAGGGTTATCTAATATAGATAACTCAAGTGACACAATCTATGGTGTACTGAATGGAACAAGAGAGATTAAGGAGGTAATCAAGAAGACACAGTTTGAAAATTTAGATATCATCACTTCTAATGTAGATCTATCAGGACTTGAAGTTGAAACAGCCGATGATAGTAATAGAGCTTTCATATTAAAGGGTAAATTAAGCGCTTATTTAAACAATTCTAGAGGATCATATGATTATGTTCTAATTGACTGCCCACCTTCTTTAAGTCTTCTTACTGTTATGGCGCTTGTCTGTTCCAACTCACTTCTAGTACCATTGCAAACAGAATTCTTTGCTCTTGAAGGTCTAACTCAGTTAATGAAAACAATTGAAAGAATAAAAATAAGTTTAAATCCTGATTTAAATATCCGCGGGATCCTTTTGACCATGTATGACAAAAGAAATAAACTTTCTTCTCAAGTTGAAAAAGAAGCTAGAGATTATTTTAATGAAAAAGTTTATTCAACGGTAATACCAAGGAATGTCAGATTATCGGAGGCACCCTCACATGGAATGCCAGTTTTAATTTATGACAAATCTTGTCCTGGCAGTAAATCCTATTTTAGTTTTACTGATGAATTTATAAATCAAGAGTCAACAATTGGGAGTGCTGCTTAATGGATAAAATTAAAAAAGGCCTTGGGAGAGGTTTATCATCACTAATTGGTGAAACTAAAGTAGAGGTTCAAAAAAATCAATTACCAATAAGCGACTTAATACCAAACAAATACCAACCAAGAAAAAATTTTGATGAAATAAACTTAGAGGATCTAACGAATTCTATAAAAGAAAGAGGGATAATACAGCCAATCATAGTTAGAAAATCAAATGATGAAAATTTAAAATTTGAAATAATTGCAGGTGAGAGAAGGTGGCTAGCAGCACAGAGAGCCGGCATTCATAATGTTCCTGTGGTAATCACAGAGGCTGATGATTTAAAATCTTTAGAATTTGCAATAGTTGAAAATGTTCAAAGGCATGATTTAAATCCATTGGAAGAAGCCCAGGGTTATAAAAGATTAATTGATGAATTTTCATATGATCAAGAAAAAGTATCAAAATTTATAGGTAAAAGTAGAAGTTATATAACCAATTCGTTGAGAATATTAACTCTGCCAGCTGAAGTTATAAAACTAATAGAGACGCAAAAGCTAACTGCTGGTCATGCAAAAATTTTAGTTGGATTAGAAAATGCTTCTTTTGTTGCAAATAAAATAATTGAAAATAAATTATCAGTAAGACAAGCAGAAAATTTTGTTCAATTATTTAGAAAGAAAAGGCAAAAGTCAAAGATCACAAAAGACACCAATATTATTGCTCTTGAACTTTCAGTTTCAAATAAAATAGGATTAAATGTAGAAATACAAAATAATAAGAGGAATAAAGGAAAAATTTCTTTTGAGTATAGAGACCTAGATCAGCTAAATAAAATTATAGATATAATCAAATCTAACTATTAGTTTCAGTAGAAGCTTGGTTTAAAATAAAATCAGTAATCAAATTGATTGAATTATTTATGTTTTTTTTAATTTGTAATTCAGTTTCACCAAGTGTGTAGATTAGTTTTTTAATATTTTTTGGTTTCCATTTATAAATTTGTTGCTTAGTTATTTCTTTTTCTTTCCAAAAAATAGGTGGTTTTGCCGATGAAATTGTTAAATCAATATTTTTGTTGATTTCAAATGTTGTTGATAGAATAAGTAATTTTTTTGCTTTGATTAAAAAAGATCTAATAATCATAATGCAATCTTCATTACTAAAATTATTTTCGTTTAAAATGTTTATTATTTTCTTATTATTTTTAGCAAGGCAATTATCAACAAGTTCAGATACGCTATGGTTTTCAATTAAATTGATCAGTTTTGATATATTTTCACTATCAATTTTTTTTCCATTTTTGCTAAAATATTCAATTTTTTGAAGTTCATTAATAAGTGTTTCCCTATCCCCACTGCACTTGTTTACTATCAAATTTATATTTGAAGATGAGATTGAAATTTTTTTATCTCGTAAAAAATTGTAAGCTAGTTTGGATAATGTTTGTTCATTATCTGGATAAAATGGTACACAAATTAACTTTTTATCTTTTTCAAAAAAAGACCTCAATTTTGATTTTTTTTCTAAAATATCAGCATTAATAATAATTGTTAAATCTTCAAGGTTTTTTGTAATTATATCATCTATAATTTTTAATATTTTATCTGTAGCTCTTTTGATAATAATTATCTTTTCTTTTTCAAAAAGAGATTTAGATAAAATGTTTTCTATAAAATTATTTTGATTTTCTAAAATTTCTTTTTCCTCATAATTTAAAATATCCTTGTCTAGATTTGTTGATATAATTTTTGAAATTTCTTCAATCTTTAAGCCTTCATTTTTACCATAAAATAGTACTAAATTATTTTTTTTTAAATTTATTTTTGATATTTCGTGGGACTTTAAAATCATCTATTTATAAAAGCTAAAGTAAATTTATCAAAAATAGTACTTGTCAAATTTTGTTTGATAGAATTTTCTTCTCTTTTTTCTTGAAATTTATTATTATCATTTTTTAATAAGAATTCTTCTTTAAAAACATATTGATTTGTTACTTCTTTAAAATCTTCTAAATTTTCTGAATTTATAGTTGTTGTTTTAATAAGAACAGTAAGCTCAAGTTGGTAGACTGAAACTTCACCTGTAGCATCCTTTGAAAGTGCTGTTTTAATATAATCAGTTTTGATGTCTAGTATAAACTCATCTCCCTTATCTAAAAATGACGATGAATATCTTGCTAACTTAGATTTTAAAAAATTATTTATTGCTCTATCTCCTTCAAATTTTATTGATTTTATTCTGAAATCAATATTATCATTAAATTTATATACTGGAGAGTATCCGCAACTATTAAGATTAATTATTAACAAAAATATGAATATTCTTTTTAACATAATTATATGATGATATTTATTAATCTGTTGGGAACAAAAATTTTTTTCTTAATATCTTTATTTTCAAAATATTTTAAAAGATTTTTATTACTATTAATAATATCCATTAATTCACTTTCTGTGATATTTAATTTTGCTTCAATTAAATCTCTCTTTTTTCCATTAATTTGTACTACTATTTTCTTAGTCTTTTCAATTAAAAACTCTTCATCTACAGCTGGCCAAATTAAAGTGTCCTCCGTTCCAATTTCTTTTATACATTCGTTAGCAAAATGAGGAATAATTGGGAGTATAACCGTCAATATTTTTCTATAGTTCAAAATTAGTTCATCTTTTTTAATTTTTTTATCAACCAATTTACTTAGACTTGAATGCATTTCATGAAGATTGGCAATTAAAATATTGTAACTAAATGAATTTAAATTTTGAGTTACTTTCTTTATAAATTGGTTGGTAAATTTTATTAATTGATTATCCTCAGTTAATGGATGATTTTTTTTGATTTCATCATTTATTTTTAAGTTAAGATTCCATAACTTTTGAATAAATTTGTAGGAAGAAATAATTCCTTCCACAGACCACTGCACATCCTTTTCTGGTGGACTGTCTGATAATATGAATAATCTTACAGAGTCAGCTCCATAATTATTTATAATTTCTTCTGGATCAACTGTGTTTTTTTTTGATTTGGACATTGACTCTGAAGGTCCAACTATTACTTTTTTGGATTTATCATTCTTCAATACTTTTTCACCATCAATGATTGTTATTTCATCTGGACTAACCCAATTATTATTTTGGTCTTTATAGGTTTCATGACAAACCATTCCTTGTGTAAATAAACCTTTAAAAGGTTCTTTTAGATCAAAATTTTTATTTTCATGGGTTATGGCTTGCATAAAAAATCTTGAATATAATAAATGAAGAATGGCATGTTCTACACCACCAATGTATTGATCTACAGGCATCCAGTATTTTGCTTCTTCATAGTCAAAACCATAGTTGTGATTTTCTGGAGAGCAAAATCTCAAAAAATACCATGAAGAATCAACAAAAGTATCTAAAGTATCAGTTTCTCTTGTGTATTTTTTACCTTCAATTTCAATATTTTTCCATTCTTTGATGGTATCGAGAGGATTTCCAGTAGGTTCAATTTTACTTATTATGGGAAGTTCAACTGGTAGCATTTTTTCTGGAATTTTTTTTGGATTATTATTTTCATCGTAGACAATAGGTATTGGACATCCCCAATATCTTTGTCTTGATATACCCCAATCTTTTAATCTATAGTTAATTTTTTTTTGTCCTAACTCTTCTTTTTCTAAATACTCAATTGATTTTTTAATAGAATCTTTTGGTGATTTAAGATTATTTAAAAAGAAAGAATTAATAATATAGCCAGGACCAGTATAAGCTTCATCTGTAACTTGAAAATTTTGATTTTTAATATCTGGAGTTACCACAGTGGTAATCTTTAAATTATATTTTTTGGCAAAATCAAAATCTCTTTGATCATGTGCTGGACATCCAAATACTGCACCAAATCCATAATCCATTAGTACAAAATTTGCAAAATAAACAGGAACTTTTATTTTGTTATCAAGTGGGTTTATTGCTGTTAAATTAGTTTTAAATCCTATTTTTTCAGCATTAGCAATTGACTCTTCTGTTGTGCCTATTCCAGAACATTCTTTTTTAAATTTTAAAAATTTTTCATCTTTTTCATAATATTTTGCAATTGGATGATCAACTGAGACTGCTAGAAAAGACATTCCAAATAATGTGTCTGGTCTTGTCGTGAAGCATTTTATTTTTTTGATTTCACTATTTTCTAATGACTCAATCTTAAAATCAATCTCGCAGCCAAAGGATTTGCCAATCCAATTCTTTTGCATTATTTTGACTTTGTTTGGCCATTCTTCAAGATTATCAAGGTTTTTTAAAAGTTCTTCTGAGAATTGAGTTATCTTAAAAAACCATTGATTAAGCTTTTTTCTTTCAACACTAGCTCCTGAACGCCAACCTTTCCCATCTATAACCTGTTCATTTGCCAACACTGTTTGATCAACAGGGTCCCAATTTACATATTGTTCTTTTCTATAAACTAAACCTTTATCATATAATTCTAAAAAAAATTTTTGTTGGTGTTTATAATAATCAGCTGAACATGTTGAAATTTCTCTATCCCAGTCTATAGATAACCCAAGTTTTTTTAATTGAGCTTTCATTGTGGAAATGTTTTTCTCAGTCCAGGATTTTGGATCTAAATTATTTTGTCTTGCAGCATTTTCTGCAGGCATGCCAAATGAGTCCCACCCCATTGGATGTAGCACATTAAAACCTTGCAAAGATTTAAATCTAGCCAGCACATCACCAATTGTATAATTTCTTACATGGCCCATATGAATTTTTCCCGAAGGATAAGGAAACATTTCTAGGCAATAAAATTTTTTCTTGTTTTTGTCTAATTTTGTTTTGAAAAAATTATTTTCTTCCCAATAATTTTGCCAATAACTTTCAACTGATTTAAAATTATATCTTTCCACGGTATATTTATGCTTAATAAAACTTTTTTTATCTCTTTATCTCTGAAGCGTTATATTTTTTAAAGTCTTTATCTTTGCTTTGTTTTTGATAAATAGTTGCCTGTTTTAAAATTTCTTTCCTAAGTTCATTTTTTAGCACGCCATCTCTTTCAAAAATTTTACAACTCATGTCTACTTTACAATCTTTATAAAAAACTTTTATATCAATTGCATCTGACCTTATTTCATTACTTAAAAATCTTATAGTTACTTTAATCGACTCACTAGTTTCCTGATTATTAGAATACCAGTCAGTTATAATTATACCGCCGCTATAATTTGCAGAAGTTAAGGGCATAAAATCTATTACATCTAGTGAAGCTCTCCATAATTCATTGGAACTTGCAAACTCAAAATTACCACCACCAACGCCTTTTCTGACTTTTGCTATTGTATTGTCTAACCTAAATCCTTTTCCTTCTTCTAGGTTTTTTTGCACTCTCAATTTAGGATCGGGCGGGTTTTTTCGTGCATCTCCCCCAGGTAAATTTGCACATGAATTTAAAAAAAACATTCCAAAGACCAGAAAAATAAATATTTCTTTAAAAGGATTAATTTTCATTTTTTTCAATTTTTGGTTTAACATTAAATAATTTTAGTATATTTTGATTTCTAGTAAAAAAACCAGCAAAATCAACATAAATTATGTTGCAAAAATACAACAATTTTTAATTTTATTCATTTAATTGGGTATTTAAGAACTAAATAAAAAAATAAATGATAAAAAACACTCGTTTATTATTAATAATTAACATTAAAAATAAGGAGTAATTAATATGAACAATTTTAAAAAAATAGGATTATCAGCTTTAGCTGGTTCTCTAGTTGCAATGTCTGCACAAGCTGGTGACTTAAGCGTTACTGGTTCGTCTGCATTGTACATCGCTAACAGTGATGAAGATACAAAAACTAGCTACTCTATGTCTGATAGTGTAACTTTTTCTGGTTCAACTGAACTAGACAATGGTTTAACTTACTCATTCAGTTTAGAGCTAGATGGTGATTCACAGTCTGCAAAAGTTAACCCTGCTGCAGCTTCTGCTACAGCTACAGGTTCAAACGTTGTAGACAGTCACAGCATATCTCTATCATCTGATTCATTTGGAACACTAACTTTCGCTGGTCACGGTGGAACAGGTGTACTTGATGCTTGGGATGACGTAACACCTAATGCTTATGAAGAGTCTTGGGATGTTGTATCTGGAGCTGATGCTTCTAGAGTAAACGGAACTACAGCTGACAATAGCTTTGGTTATGTTTCTCCAGCAATGCAAGGTGTAACTTTACACGCTTCATACTACACTCCATCATCTGGAAATGCTTCTACTTACCAAGATTTTGGTATTAAAGTAAAACCAGAAATGGTTGAAGGTCTAGAAATTGGTTATGCTTTTGGAACTTCTGAAGCTACAGCCGGTACTGAAGTTGATGAGTCTACTATGTATGTTAAATATGCAGTAGGTGCAGTAACAGTTGGTTACCAAACATCAGATTTTGATGCGCCAACAACTACTGACTCAGATGACTCTGTTATGTGGGGTATCAGTTACGCAGTAAATGATAGCTTCTCAATAGCTTACTCTACTTCAACATTTGATCTTGGTTCTTCAACTACTGATCAAGAATCTGATGGTATTTCTGCTTCATACACTATGGGCGGAATTACAGTTGCAGGTGCTATGAACCAGACTGATAACGTTGCTGGATCAACAGCTACAACTGCTGATAAAGATGCTTACGAAATGAGTATTTCATTTGCATTCTAATTAGTTAGATACAAATTATTAAAAGGGCCCCTTTTTAGGGGCCTTTTTTTTATTCAAAATAAGATATTCCAGCAAAGTCTGACTGATTTAATAGAGTAAGTTTTCTTCTATTCTTGTTTGAAATTCCACCAAGAATAACAATATTTTTTTTTGTAAGTTTAGAGAGTAATTTAAATTTATATATTCCTAAAAAGTTTTTATTTTTTTTAAACAAAGAAGATAAAAAAATTTTTCTCACATTTTGAATTTCTTTGATTCTAATTTCTTTAAGATTGTGAGCTGATCCAACAATTTTAAAGTTTTTTTTATAAGAGTAGGCCAAATGGTTAAAATTTTTATTAAAAGCTGGAATATAAGCACCATCCAAATCAAGTTTAATTGCCAATTTAATATTATTTGATAAATAAAATTTAATTAATTTTTTTTTACAATACCTTTTAATTTTTAAAATAAGCGTTTGATCAGCTTTTGTTGAATAGTTTCTATAAATTATCGTAGTTTGTCTATCTTGTTTATCGATATTATTTGTGTCAAATTTATTAATGAAGTAATATTTTCTAATCATATTTATATGCATAATACTGTTAAAAATTTATTAGACATTGATAATAATATTAAAGTTTATCTTAATAAATTAAATATTAATAATAATCCAAAAATTGTTGCAGTATCAAAGACTTTTAAAATTGATAAAATTTTACCCCTTTTAGAGTATGGCCACATGGATTATGGTGAAAATAAAGTCCAGGAAGCAGTTGAAAAATGGACAGAGATCAAAAAAAAAAATTCTCAAGTAAGATTACACATGATTGGAAAATTACAAACTAATAAAGTAAAATTTGCAGTTCAAATATTTGATTATATTCATTCAGTAGATAGCGAAAAACTTGCAAAAAAAATTGCAGATGAACAAAACAAAATAAATAAAAAAATAAAAATATTTTTGCAGGTTAATATTGGTAATGAAAATCAAAAATCAGGAGTTAATAAAAATGATGTGAGTCAGTTAGTTTCTTACTGTAAAGAAATTGATTTAGATTTAGTTGGCCTGATGTGTATTCCCCCTGCAAATATTCACTCAGAAGATTATTTTAAAGAGATGAATAAATTAAAAAAAACTTTAAACCTTACTGAATTAAGTATGGGTATGTCTTCCGACTTTCTTATAGCTGCTAAACACTTTTCAACATATGTTAGAGTTGGTTCTAGTATTTTTGGTCAAAGATCCTAAAAAATTTTTATTTTCGAGTTTTTTTTAATTAATTTAAGCATAATTAAAAAATCTTTTTCTCCTAAAGCAATACATCCAGCTGTGGCTTTATAATTTTTAGTTAGATGGATAAAAATGCAGCTGCCAAGTTCAGGAATAGGCTTTTTAAAGTTAAACTTAATAGGTATTAAAAAATCATATTTATAATCTTTTCTTTTTAGTTTTTCATGTTTAATTTTTTTTTCAATTTTTATAAGTTTGTTATATTTTTTTGGAAAACGACTATCATCACACCAACCCATACCTTCTTTAATCTCAATACATTTTAATAAAGTTAACGGTTTTTCTTTACGATCTTTCCTAAAATAGAGATTTTCAATGTTAAATGTTCCTTTTGGTGTTTTTTTATCACCTTCTTTTTTATACCTCGTTGATCCGTTTTTTCCAATACAACACTTAAATTTAAATTCATCTATTTGAAGAGTGTGTTTATTTTTAACTAAAATTGACATATTCTATTTTGGTGAACTCGCAGAACTTAATAATATACAAGTTTAAATCTTTATACCATATTCTTGAAGAACTTGGTTCAGATTTAAATTTTAATATTACATATGCAGATAGTGATAAATCTTTAAATAACAAATTAAAAAATCTTAACAATTGTTTGATAATATCAAATAAAAAATATACAGATATTGGCAATCAATTTGTTTTGGATAATTTACCAATAAAGGTTTCCAAATTAGCAGAAAACATAAATATTGAATTTTTAAAACTACAATTCAACAATCAATCTGAGCTCAAAGTAAATAATTATACCTTAAATTTAAATTCAAGAGAATTGCTATTAAGAAATACCAAGCTTAAATTGACTGAAAAAGAGATTAATACAATTACCTATCTATCTAAATCAAACAAACCAGTAAGTATTGATGAGTTGCAGGAAAAGGTTTGGAGTTATCAATCTGATATAGAAACGCATACTGTTGAAACCCATATCTATCGATTAAGAAAAAAAATTTTAAACACTTTTCATGATAATGAATTTATTATTAGTAAAAAAAATGGTTATCAAATCAAATAAGAAAAACCCAATTGCTAAAGACTTATTCACTAAAAAATATAAATTAAAAATAGTTAAGCCCAAAAAAGGGAAGGGAAGCTTTAAAAGAAAGAAAAGTTAAATTTAAAGTCTTGCTCCAATTTGCTGTATTACTTTTGAGGACATTTCAGTACCTTTTTCAAGACATTCTTTTGTAGATAATTTGTTGATGTGACCATGTAAAAATCCAGCTGCAAAAAGGTCTCCAGCGCCTGTAAGATCAATAATTTTTAGATTTTTTTGTATATTGCTTTCAACAACTTCATCACCATTAACTGCAACTGCACCTTTTTCACCTCTTGTTACGACTACCAATTTATTAAGTTGTTTTGAAAAGTCTATAACTTCACTAAAATTTTTTGCATCAATTAATGAGGTAATCTCTTGTTCATTAGCAAAAGTTATATCGAGTTTATCTTTAACTAAATTTAAAAAATGAGTTTTATGTCGATCTACACAAAATTGATCAGAGAGTGACATGGCTACTTTATTTGCATTATTAATGGCTTTATCAAATGCTTTTTTAGGATCTCCTTCGTCCCACAAGTAACCCTCTAAAAATATTATTTCACTTTTTTTAATTGCATCAGAGCTAACATCATTTTCATTAATTTTTCCCGCTGTTCCTAGAAATGTGCACATTGTTCTTTCAGAGTCTGGAGTAACCAATATTAAACACGTACCTGTTGGTAATTCTTCTGTCTTTTTTGAGTAAAAATATTCTACATTTTCTTTTTTTAGACCTTCTTCGTACTTACTACCAAAGTCATCATCAGAAACTTTTCCTATAAAGCCTACTTTGTCACCAAGTTGAGACAATCCAACTATAGAATTTGCTACAGAGCCTCCAGAAACAGTTTTTTCAATTTTAAGATTTATTAATAAATTTTTGAATTCATTTTCTTCAAAGAATAATTTCATCGTACTCTTTGTAAGATTATTTTGTTCAATAAAATTATCATCCACTTTACAAATGACATCGACTATTGCATTTCCTATTCCTAAAATTTTCATACTAAGCTTTTTTGGTGATAACAGGTTTTTTCCTATTTGGATAGCAAGTAGTGCATATTTTACAAGTTAAACCATAACAATCTCTTGCTTTGCAATATTCTCTGCCATAAAAAATTATTTGTAAATGAAGCTTAGACCAAGTTTTTTTTGGAAATATTCGTTTTAAATCTTTTTCAGTCTGAACTACATTCTTTCCATTCGTTAAACCCCATCTTTGTGCAAGTCTATGAATATGAGTATCAACAGCAAAAGCTGGATATCCAAAACCCTGGGACATCACCACGCTAGCTGTTTTATGTCCTACACCAGGTAGTTTTTCTAGTTCATCAAATGTCTTTGGTACTTTTCCGTTGTGTTTTTCTAAAACTTGTTTTGACATTAAATAAATACTTTTAGCTTTAACTCTAAAAATTCCTATTCTTTTAATCAATTTTTCAATTTTTTTTCTTCCTAACTTAACGAAATGCTCTGGCTTAAAGTATTTTGGATATATATCTTTTGTTACATTATTAACATTTACATCGGTACATTGTGCTGAAAGAAGAACAGAAATTAAAAGTGTGAAAGTATTTTTACTTTTAAGAGGAATAGGTGTTTTGGGATAAATTTTATTTAGAGTTTTAACTATAATTTTTGCTTTTTGTTTTTCATTCATTATGAAAAATTAAGCAAATCTCTCATAGAATATAATCCTGGTTTTTTTTTCATTAACCATTTAGAGGCAGTCAAGGCTCCATCGGAGTAAAGTGTTCTATCAAAAGCCTCATGGTTTAATGTTATTATTTCTTTTCCACTTGAGAATTTTACTTCATGTTCACCAATAATTTCGCCTTTTCTTATAGAATTAAAATTAATTTTCTTTCCATAAGGAATAGATTTTTTATTTAAAAATTTTTTACCAATTAAATTATATAAATTTTTATTTTTTCCATCTGCAATCCCTTTCCCCAGCATTAATGCTGTACCAGATGGGTAGTCTTTTTTGTGTTTGTGGTGAACTTCAAATATTTTACTTAAGTATTCATCATTTAAAGATTTAGACGCAATTTCAGTTAAATACATTAATAAATTTACACCTAAGCTCATATTACCAGCTTTTAAAATAGGTATCTTTTTGGAATATTTCTTAATCTGATTTTCTTGAGTTCTATTAAAACCAGTTGTGCCAATAACAACCTTTTTTTTAAGTTTGGATGCTAT
>ERZ651776.4597-NODE-4597-length-12565-cov-4.536755_pt1 | contig 12565 bp, 10 predicted proteins | sample MGYA00514761_ERZ651776 | MGnify/ENA metagenome assembly ERZ651776 | reverse complement strand
AGAAGGACACCAAATCAAACCCTACCAACGAGAAGGATCAAAGAAGAAAAAACAATCGATGAAAGAGTAGTATAATGCACACATTTTTTTTGCCAACGGCCAATCAACATCTTCCCACTTAACCGTTTTATTTAAAAAACAAACAAACACGAACGTTGTTGTTGTCGTCCAATAAAACCAACAACACAAATGTAAAAAAATAAAACGCAACGGCAACATCCAACTTCAAAGCTGAATCTCACCGAGGGTCTTGGCGGTCCTGCGGGTCCTGGTGGTGCCGGCGTCGGTCTTGGAGTTTGTCTTTGTCTTTGTCTTTGTCTTTGTCTTTGTCTTTGTCTTCGACTTTGTCTGAGTCTTTGTTTTGTTGGACAACGTGGCTTCCGCCTCCGAGGCCATCGTCGTCGTCGTCATCGTCGGGGGGGGTGGTGGGAGGGGTGAATTCTCCTCCTCCTCCCCCCCCCCTCTCCTCCCCCCCTTCTTACCGCCCACCGCCGCCGCCTTCGCCTTCCCCCACCCCCTCTCCCCCCTCTCCACCTCCTTCCTAAACTTCTCCCCGTACCTCCTCGCCGTCGCGTCCTGCTTCCCCCCACCACAACCCACACCTCCTCCTCCTCCTCCTCCTCCGGAACGACCTTCTCCTCCTCCCTCAACCAGCGCGTCCTCCAGGTCCCCGAACGAGTCCAGCAGCGAGCGGAGCTCCGAGTGCCAATGCTCCACGGCACCGGCACCGCCGCCGCCGCCGCCGGAGCCGCCGGACGGGGGAGAAGGTACGACCACGGACGACAAACCCTTCATGCATTCCCTTCCCAGCTCTCCCCCGACCGTCCTCCCCCCGTTCAAACCGGGGTAAGAGATGAGGTAGTTGGTCACCTCCGACAGGAGGGTTATGCTGTTCGTCGACGACGTCGTCGTCGTCGTCTTACCGCACAACTCGACGATTTCTTCCCCAGAGTCCAGAAGCTGAGATACGTACGTTATCAGTTTGTCGATGGTGCCGCCGGTGGTGCAGAGTTTCACTTCCCTCGCCTTGGCGGCGGCAGCGGCGGCGGCGGCGGCGGCGCCTCGCTTGGAGCGGCTACTCTGGCGCTGACGGGCAGCCACTTTTCGCGACTCCTCGACTTCGACCTCGGTCTTTTTCGACGACATCCAACCGCCGTCCGTCGCGGGTTTGTCCTTGTCGATCTCACCGGCATCACCGTCGACACCGTCGACACCGTCCGTGGCGTCAGGAGTCTTCTTACCCCACCCTCCCGGACCCCAGCCTTCCCCCCTGATCCTCGCCGCTTCCGTCACGGCCTGCACTAAATGTCTCCTCCTCCCCTCCCCCCCTGTCGCGAGGTACGCGGGGAAGAAGAGCGCGAGGAGCTGCTGGAGGCGCCCGGGGGAGCCGACGGCGGAGAAGGTGTCCGCGTGGTCGTTCTGGGTGTCGGAGTCCGGGGGGGTTATTGTGGGGGAGGAGGAGTTGGCGTTGAAGGAGCTGGAGAAGGCAGAGTCGAAGAACGTCAGCAGGAGCTTGGCCAGGAGTCGGGGGGCATTCTTCACCAGCGTGCGCGGCGAGTCGCCATTATTAGCCCCATCGACATCGACATCCACTACCTCCTCAGACTCCTGAGACCTCAACAACAACTTTAACGCCACCTCCCCAGCAAGACTCTGCATCCCCCTCCCCCCACCATCAACCTCTTCCTCCAATACCCCTTCAAGACATACCCTCCTCTCTTCCTCACCAATCGTCTCAACGTCATCTTCCACGCCCTTGTACAATAGACACAGATCGCCCATGCCAAGCAGCGCCTTCCCGCGCACGTCCGGAATCTCCGCTCTCGCGGACGCGATGGACATCAGCACAGGGGTGTACTCCTCGCACACCCCCGGCGACAGCATGGAGTACTTCCCCAGCGTTCCCACGCCGCACTGCCTCACGACGGGGTCGGAGGACGCGATGGCGGGGAGGATCTGGTCGCCGAGCCGCTCGATCATCGGGTCGGAGGCCTTGCGCTTCGTGTACTGCAGGACGACGCCGACGATCGACACGATGCGGAGCTGCCGGAACGCGGCCTCGTCGGCGTCCAGCGAGGAGGAGCACGCGTCGTAGTCACTCACTGTGTCGATGATGGATAGCACGGAATTCATATATTCCTCCTCTCCGTTCTTTAGATGTTGATGGCTCACAGCTAGACTCCTGATGGCGTCTTCGACAAGATCGTCAGGAATGCTCGCACTAGACAGCAGCGACACGAGCAGGCTAACCCACATTTTCCTCCCAGTATCCTCCTGAAAATCACAGTGCTTGGAAAGGATCAACATCTGCTGACAGATGAAGGAGTGCTCGTCTCGGTAGTCTTCTCCTTGACCGCTGTAGGGATCCATTGGATCCACACGATCACCCTGGGTACAACAGGTACAATGCAGGGACAAATGCCTCCGGACAATGCCGCAGATCACGGGCGTGTCAGGGAGATACTCCTCGAGAATTTGCTGACGTTCTGTACTTGATATCGTCTCATCGGACGATATCATCTCGCACTTGACCCTCAGCACCAACGCTTTCTCCACAGTGACCTGAAGTACATCAGAGGAGCCAGACGACGACGACGACGACGACGACATAGAGCCGGGTGCGCATCGACCGGTGAATTTAGCAGACTCGATGTCCGAACGAACGATTCCAGTGAACATCTTCACTTCAGGAGCACTGAGGCCCTCCAACACGGCGTTATTACCGCTCTCGGCTTCCATCATCACCCTGCAGGCCTTGGTGCATACTTCGGGATTCACGGTAGGGTCGAGTCCTTTCAGTACTTCCGAGAGGGAAAAGGTGCATTCTTTCAACCACTTTCCCAGCACTCTCTCAGCGTGCGTGCGCGTCGCCGCGCATTTATCCGTCAGACCCGTGCGGAGTATGAGAACCCTATCACCAGGGGACAGACGGGAGAATGGGACAGAAAGGAGACGTGTCAACGCGATCGATCGGACGGATTGTGTCACGTCTCGAATTCGAGAGATCAGGGCTAGGACTGAGGGAAGAGTGATTTCATCTTCCTCGTCTTTCTCGTCGTCCCCCTCTGACTCGGGAGAACTGACAGGGTCGAGTTTGAGGGCTTTGATCGCGGAGATTCTCACCACCGAACTGGGGTCATATTGGGCCTGTCGAACAACAAGCTTCTCCAACTGTTCCCTCCTCCTCATCCACACACCACCTCCGCCCGTACCTGTCCACACATGATTACCACCAACCAGCGCTCCCGCAAGGCTAAGACCCTCGCAACGGACGGATACAGACTTGTCGTTACAGAGCTTACGGCAGGAGTCCCAGAGGGTCTCCCGGGATCCGTCCCATTCTGGGGCGCCGCCGGGAGCGGACAGACCGTGGAGGGATGGATCGAAGGTCGCGTCTTTCGTCGACCAGGCCAATACGGCGAGATGTAGACCAAGGGCGCAACGGGATCGGATGATCTCCGAGGGGGTAGTGGATCGCTGGGACAGGTGATTTACCACCGAGGGGAGAGTGGGGATTAGGGCGTTGCGGGTGGAAGGGGCGGTGCCAGATGGCAAGGGAAGGGAACAAACACTGATTAAGAGAGTTATTATTCCCGTGGCGCACTGGATGAGTGTCGTGGTTTTTGTGGTTTGTGTTTTGTTTTTTTGTGTCAGTGTTTTTTTGCTCTGCTCTCTCTGTCTTTGTGTGCTCAGTATTCCTCACCTCTCCTCCGGACTTCTCCGCCGCTAGCGCCAGATCAAGAAACCTAATGAAAGTATTCTTCACGATTTCACCCTCCTCCTCGCCAACATCTGCGACATCCTCCACCTCGTCATCCTTCTTCTTCTTCCCCTTACCGCCAGAACTGGACTTCTTCGTAGAAAGTAAACCGACGAGAACCTTAGAGGCAGAAGGAACGGATGCGGGCTTACGTGATCCGCTAGAGTTCGCGTACTTCGTCGAGTACGACGTGAACTCAGAGACTAAAAAAGTGCTCAGAGAAGACATACTTCTTCCTTCTGCTCAGTTGCGACGTCCTCTTTCAATTTTACTTCCAAAGGGAGACTTGTACTACTTCTACAAGGGACGTAGAGGGACAGAAACGAGACAATAGAGGATGAGAGAACGAAAAACTATTCGAAAAAGAGATAGAATCCCAACGACCGAAGATGACAGGGTTGGTACTAAATGGAAAGAATACAAAGAATGTTTTTTCTGTGAAGAAATGAGAGATTTTCGGAGTTGCTGCGAGCGATTATCTTTGTAAAACCCGGTGTACGTGGAAACCAAAGCTGCGACCGAAAAAAATTCCGATTTTGTTTGTTCGAAGTTTGGTTTTTCGAAGTGGAAAGGTTAAGTTTTTATAACTGAGGATAGGCTCAAACGCAGCCAAAAAAACTCTCATTGGTTCACCCATCTCAGAAAAATTGGCTAAAGGATTTTTTTCGACTTGGATCTCTCCTGATTCACCCGGTCTTGTTGCTTTTTATCCCCCGACAGCATTTGCTGACAGAAAAGGTTTGCACATGGCGGTTCGAGAGAGACTTCCATGGGAATTACACATAACATCTGCGACCGATGGTCGTCTCTTGTCCGTCCAAACATTCATAGCCTGTTGCCTGGGTCACCTTTTCCTTCTCCTCTTCTTCCTCCCCGCCTCCGTGACCTTCTTTACTTCGAATAAGCTCTCCTCACGTCCGCTGAACAGGCTCGCGATCAAAACAATAAGCCTCGTCTTCGACACCATCGCTGTCGTCGGGAGTATCAAGGAATTTATCGAGACGACTATGCAGGAGGGGACAATTAAAGATAATTTCATTGATAGCATTATGACGACCACAAGCATCACGTACCGTGACAAGCTGTATAGGTGAGAGTAAAGAGAGCGAAAATGATTTTTTCTTCTTTGTAGCCGTGGCGAGAGGAGAAGAGAGGGACCGACGACGACCTTCGGTACGAGAGCAGTTTGACGCGGAAAATATACTAACGCAAATCCCCCCCCCCCCCAAACCAAACCAAACCAAACCAAACCAATAGCTTCAGCCCCCACGCGCAATTTCATTTTTCGCTGACCTGTGGTTACTTCGCTTGGGCCGCACTAACTACTGCCATGTTTGGCGACATCCGTGGGAACAGCAAGTGGCCTTTTCTCCACCATTGCTTTGTGTCATGGGTGTATTACGTAACTTTGAACCCATTTATACACAGATACGGCAACCTTTTCCTGGTTTTCCAGGCGAGCACTTGGATCCTCGATTTCTACGCCATTCTCAAGATCCTCAATGTTACGACGGGGAAGAAGATGGCGACCCTCCTGCTCACTTGGCTTCACCCGTTCGTCTTCTTTCTCGTTCGGCTCCTCATTGGGATACCCCTCAGCATCAAGTTTCAGCAAGAGATGTTTCTCCTCATGGTAGACGGCAATCCGCACAACGTCATCGAGGTGATTGTCATAGTCGTTGCCAATGTCGCTATCAATGCAGTGAATTTACATTGGTTCTTCGATATGGTGTTCGGGGTCAGGGACCCGTTAAAGGACTTCTCCTTTACGACCAAAGTCAAGGATAAGAATGGATCCGTCCTAATTAAGAGTCGGAGCGTTGAGAACTTCACCAGGATCGAGAAATTCAAAGACAAGTTTGCGGTTGGACACGACCAAATGGATGTAACGAGGGAGAGGAGCTTCTCCCAGGGCCGCAAGAACAACCACGTGCTGAACATTGTGAGGCTGGTTGCAACGTGTATCATGCTTATCATTCCCTTTTGCTGGCTCAATAACAAAGAGGTAAGGCGACCCGCGACACTGAAGTGCTCGCTGTCTTTAGAAATCCGCCTAACATTTTCTGTTTCTTTACTCTCCCGACTTATTCCAGCTGGAGCTAGGCAACTACAAGAGGACACTGATGGACGAGAACATTAAGGGGGAGATCACTGACCAAATCGTGGGGCGTGCTGACGCGTACGTGGAGAGCCTACTCACGAGCAGAAGTAGGGAGGAGGTAAGGGGGGCACTACACTTATATCACGAGGAAGACAAGCTCGATATAGTTATAAGTGGGGGTGGATTCAGGGGACAGTACGCCGGGGGTGTCCTGTCGGTTTTGCAGCTGCTGGAAGAGAAAGGGGTCATCGATATCGATAGGTGGGCAGGCGCGAGCATCGGGGCTTGCAGTGCGGCAAGCTTTGCCAATAAAATTCCTTTCCGGGAGTTTTTCAGGGTGCCCTTTGCATGGCAGAGCGTCTTCAGATGGAACCAGTTCTGGAAGAGCCACCAACTTGCGAGGGAGATGGTTCGTGTAGCACTCTTTGGCAACAAGGAGAGGAGGGAGAGGGCTAGGAAAACACTTCTGAAGGGAAAGGTTTTTATCTCCATAACTAGTTTTGACGGAATATGGCCCAAGAACGTCCTTGTCAGCGATTTTGAGGATAACGACGAGTTCTTGGATGCTATCATGATGAGCAGCTCGATTCCATTTTTCAGTATGCCAGCAAAAAGCAATTTCAGAGGGCTTTGGTCTTTGGACGGTGGCCTTACCGGGAATACGCCTATTTTTGTTGACGGCAAGACAGCCTCACAGCTGGTAATAAATCTGGGTTATTTAAAGTACAGCATTCAGGACTCATTCGGTGCCGATGAGAATCACCACCATTTGGTCATGAAGGGGCAGGATGACATATTGGCGGTGCTCGAGGCTGGTGTCAAGGAGAGCAAAAGCGGGGGGGAAGATGTCATCATAGGCAAAGGGGGAGAGGTCAAAGCCTTGCGTCTGCTGAAGAGAGGGGACGAGCAGCAATTTTTGAACAGTGAAAAACAGCGTCACTGGTTGCTCGGGTTTATGGAGTTTGATTTGAGCTGGTTCTACTATGGATTTCGGTCCGAGTTTTTTACTGCCATAGGATGTACAATCTTGCTGTTATACTTGACAGATGTATACGAAATTAGATTGAACGATGAAGACAGTGACAACTGCCCGTCATCGTCTACATTGCAGCAAATGACCGTCAAGGAACTGCGATCAATGTGCATTGATCGTCAGATTTCATACCAAGGACTTCGAAAGGGGGAGCTCATCGCAGTCCTGGAGGGATAGCAATAAGTGAAGAGTAAACGAAGCAAATTTTGGAGCAACAAATTTACACTGCGCTCTCTCTTATGATTGAATTACGACAGTACAGTACGAGGACAACAGCTTCTGACAGTGGACAAAAAGGCAAACATTAATTTCTCTGCCAATGTTCGTCACATGGTCCTATGGAAGTATGTTTTTCGGGTGTTTAATCACCGCTAATGGTAATATTATTGCATTCGTACGCGCTCTCTCGCATACGCAGATATATATATATACTTTTGGGAAACGGCATTAGAATGGTCTATCAGTGAGTGCAGTTGGGACAACCTCATCAGTCTCATTTGTAAGTCTGCTCTCTGCTCTCTGCGCATCCAACATCGACTTGTATGCCATTTGCCGCTCCTTCTTAATATCGTGATCCCTTGCTTTTTGCTCCGAGGCATAGTTCCCCTTTGGAGCGTAGATTCCACCCAAACCCTTTTCGTTGCTTTTTTCAGCAATTTTGTGCTGCTTATTGGCATGTATCTGATCACCCAAAGAAGCCGCATATGCGGCAGCCTTCGCCTTCCTCTGCTGCTTTTCCTCAGCAGCTGTCATTGTCGAACCGAGCATCATCTGCGAGGCGTGTGTTAGCTGGTGTGTGTGTGACATGTTGTTGGATTCGAATCAGGCCTATGCTTGGAAAAAGATGAAAAGGGGAGAGGGTAGAATGAAAACACATTCCACGGACTCAAAAAATGCGAATTGAGAGGAGTTAAGGCAATTATTTACCTTTAAATTGATTAAGTTGTAGAAAAGTTTGAATTGTATTTGAACTGGTCGAAGATGAAATTCCCCATATTTCTAATCCAAATCAAACTCAATTAATAAATTCTTCTCCATTTGAATCCATGGCGTCGTTTTTCGGGGCTCCCTCTGCCCCGTCCCCAGATCCTGTGGTTATTACGTCCCAGCCTGCTCCCGTTCCATCAGGGAAGGAGAATGCCGTGAATACAAACGGTGGCACTTTGCAGACATCTGCCGGAGCAACTTCCTCCTACTGCCTTCAAGCCGCCATCACAATATCCGAGAACACCAGCGAGGTCTTCGCAGTGAAGTTCTCTCCTGATGGTAGGCACCTAGCTGGGTGTTGTGGAGATGGGGCAATCCGTGTCTTCAATTGTCAAACTGGGCGGATGAGCTACAATCTGCAGGTGGGCAGCAGCATCGCGTTGCCTTCAACTGCAGTCAAGTTTCGCCCGGATGTTGCCGGAGTAAAAACAAAAAATGTCCTAATTGCTGCAGATGCAATCGGAAATGTGGACCACTGGCACATGACGAGTGGGAAGCGACTTCACACATTGACTGAGACCAACCCTAGGACTGGCCAGAAGAACCAGGTCTTTGCACTCGACTACAAGAGCGATGCCACGCACTTCGTCACCGCCGGAAAGGATACCATCGTCCGTCTCTACGACGAGTCCACCAAGCAGGTTATTTCCAAGATGGAGAGGGGCACTGGATACGGTCCCAACAGCAGCGCTGGCCACAGCAACCGAGTTTTTTCCTGCAAGTTCCATCCTTCCGATCCCAACGTGCTGATCAGTGGCGGCTGGGACAACACAGTCCAGATTTGGGATTTGCGAACTGGCTTTAGTGAGCGGTCAATCTACGGACCGCATCTCTGCGGCGACTCTCTTGATCTTCAGGGCGACGTTTTAGTTACTGGCAGGTGAGCGGAGGGTGGGAGTTTCGTTGGTGGTGGTGTGTGTTGTGTGTGTGGGGGGAGAAGGCGCGGGTTAAAATGATATTTGGATGGTTTTCTTGTCATCGATCGACATTCCAATCGACATTCCCTTTACCAGAACTCACAGCCCTGCTTTTTCTTCTCGCTCACTTTTGCAGCTGGAGGAACGAAGACCCTCTTGAAATGTGGGACTTCAAGAGCGGAAACAAGATCTCAAGTGTGGAATGGTTCAAGAGCGAGTTGAGCGGCCAGAGCTGCATGTTGTATGCCGCCCAATTCTCCAAGTTCGGCCAGACACCCAACTTTACGAATGCTCCCAAGTTCATTGCTGCCGGTGGCTCAGGAGCCAACGAGGCACGCGTCTTCGACTGCAACAACGGCAACAGCTGCATCGGCAGCATCACCGGCTTGTCTCGTGGCATATTCACTGTCGACTGGAGTAGCTGCGAGGACAAGTTCGCTTGTGCCGGCGGGGACGCTTCAATCCGAATAGTGAATGTATTGAAGAAGAAGAACGCGGAAAAGTTGGCTGTATAAAAATAAGGAAATCCTCAAGCGAGTGGGAGAGGGAGAGAGTGAGAGGGGGCAGGTATTTGTAATGCAGGAAGAAAAGCGGTAATACATGTTTTGTTACAGGCAAAAGGAATCCTTCTTTTCACACTACGAATTATTATTTTACTATTCAGACCTCGGACGCTAACTGTCTCGCTTCTTCATGTTTTTCCTTCTCCATTTTTCGTCGACGCTACATTCCACTATGCTCTCGATTCCCCCTGCCCCCCTAACCACAATGTCGCAAGTCAAGTTACAGCTGCAGTGACTTATGACACTAACATTCTGGAAGGATTCTTATTAATTTAGTAGGAGACTCGGCTCCGACCTCCTCGTAATCCTTCTCGCCGGCGGCAAGAGCCTCTTGGCCTCGGAGAACTCAAAATTTGGCGTCCAGCATCTTGCCGGACCATGAGGTGACCACTCATCACATATCTCATCTGAGACAGTGTAGCTGTACGCAGCTTGCCATGCAGTCGAAGAAGAGAACATGTCTAGGTAGTATAAGCTTCCACAAACATAGAGGACATATCTCCGACACTCCCAGTGTCCCAACCACCCCGATGTCAGCGTTGAATGTCAAACTTGTAACATTCCCTCCGGTGCGAGTTGGACAGTACGTGTAAAAAAACTTTCTCATATTGGGTCAGACCCGTTGCTAGTGAAGACAACGAGTGCCAAAATCACCAGCGATGTAGCGAAAAACAAAGCGACTTTTCGCCATCTAAAAAAAAAACAAAACAAAAACTCCATCGTAGATGGGTTCACTCACTCACAGTTTAAAATTCTCCACGATTAATCGCTTCCGAAGAGAGACTGTGACTGACACTGTCTGATCTTCCTTTAATTAATCCCCATCAGGTTCGAATCCTCCCATTTGGCTGACCCTGCCCATTTTTTTGCAGGGAGAGAGAGACCTTCCCCTCGTTACTTTCGGTTGCTAATAACAATTATCGATGGCCATCCGTCTGGGTCTGGCAATCCTCCTCCTTTGTGCTCCTCTCACTGCTCCAATTTCAGCACCGAAACCATCATCATCATCATCATCATCATCATCATCATCATCCATCCGCCCTCACCGAAATTCCATCAGGAAAAGATCATCACGGGTAGATTCACCAAAGTTGGGAGATGAATCGAAGCAGGGGAATGTATCAGATACAAAATCCGGAGAAGACGAAGAGGAAGAGTGTGTCCCACTCACTGCTGAGGAGGCAAAGTACCTCACTTCATTACAGTCATTGTATGCGACGCGCGGCTCTTTACTTCTTGACATGATAACAAATTACCCTAGACCAGTTGGTGGCGATTTTGACCACCCAGAATTGCCTCCAGCTTCCCGGCACAAAGACTATAAAATCCCTCGCACCACCAAGCTCCCCTTTTTGTCAAGCCCCTCACTTTCCAGGTCTCCCGCTGCGCCCCCATCTCTGCAGCCGTGCTCTGCGCTACTGGCTGTTTCAGGTAGCCCCGAGGTCGGGGGAAAGGATCTGAGCTGTTTATACTGCTTCGAGGCCGAAAGGGGACGTGTTGTTGTCGCTCCTGTGCCCCTGGGGGAGGGCAACGATCTGGGGGATGTCACAGAAAGACCGTGGATTTCCCTGACTTCTCTCAACCGCCTGAGGAGGCTGTCTCCCCCAAAGGTTAATCCTATGTGGCACGACAAGTTTGACGTGCTGAAATCGCTCTTCGACCCGACATCACCGGCAAACATTGCAAAGTACTCTGATGGTGGCTCTCTGATTGGGGCCGTGGAGTCAGGCCTACTCAACATTAAGGGTGGGGTAGGGTGTCTGGTCTGGGGCGCTATACTATCCGCGTTGCTCGTATTCAGTCCGATCCTCCTCGCTCTTACGAGAGTTACTTTTACGTCCCAGCCATTCTGGGATCAGTACAATCTTTGGTCCCGAATTGTTTATGCCCCACTTCCACTCAAAATATATCTTGTTCAAGTCTTAGGACGGTGGGCCGGAGGAGGTGTTACTAAAATTATCGAGAGAGTGCGAGAGGGGATGGTGGACAGGGAATGTGAGCGGTTGGACATGGGTGTTCAAATGGAGGTTTTGAACGGGGGAGGAGGGGGGACGAATTCTGAAAGTGACGCCATCGAAGGCGACATTGATGACGTTAGTACCAGTGACAATGATGACGATGACGATGACGATGACGAAGGTGACGAAGGTGACGAATGCGACGAAGGAGAAAGTGAAGATTTAAACTAATGTGAAACGAAGTGTTGTTTCCATTGAAGTTGAATTTATTATTTTGAGAGCAATATATTTTGCCGCGATTACTTTGCTGGAAAGGCCACCTCCGCGGTCCCTGCCCAGAAAAAGCCAGCTCTCGAACTCAGCTCTCCAAACTCATCCAGTAAAAGAAAACACCGAGAACTCCAAAAAAAGCGTTCAACTTGAAAATTTTCGGGCCAACGTTGGACATTTTGGTCCTTACGCCCTTAAAGGAAACAAATGATCTGATTGGTGGTGAAAACCCTCAGCAAAAGATGGAGCACAAAGAAGTAGAGCAAGATGGTGGCTTGGATGTTGTGCTCAAGGAGCTGATCACTCTTCACGAAGATGCGAGCAAGTCAAGGGATAGCAATCATCGCTCAGGGCTCGATCTCATTCTACGGGAGCTCATGACACAGAGAGAAAAGGCTGCTGTTGCAACCGAACGCTTAGAGACCGAGCGAATGATGACGAAGCAGCAGAATGATTTTCAGCTCAGGCTGCAGAAGCAACAGGAGGAATATATGGCCAAGCTAGAACAAGAAAAAAGAGAGCACCAAGAGCGCCTTGAGCAAGAAAGGCGAGAGCACAACTTGAAACAGGAGGCGCTACTAGCACGTCAAGACCAGGAGCGAAGTGAAGAACGGCGAGTTGCGCTTGAGCAGCAAGAGAGGCAGCACAGTTTCTTCCGTCAAGTCATACAGCAGCTACAAGAAGAGGTCAAAGATCTCCGCCACGGAGAGAGCGGCGCTCCGATGATCTCAGACACTCAAGAGAAATCTGATTCTCCGGGCGGACACAAGACACCAGCACCTGGCTCGCCGTATCCTATCACACCATTGTCACTGATGGAGACCCCGAGCAAACCTTTTGACGACTGGCTGGTCAATAGCGATCTTGTTGAGAATTTAGCTGCTGAGGAAAATGGAAGTGTTGACGAGACTATTAATTACGGCAAAAATGATGCCGCCGCCGAGGAAAAGCCCACAAACCGCATGGAAAGCGACCA
>ERZ651776.4587-NODE-4587-length-12586-cov-3.266288_pt1 | contig 12586 bp, 35 predicted proteins | sample MGYA00514761_ERZ651776 | MGnify/ENA metagenome assembly ERZ651776 | reverse complement strand
ATGGTATTTACCAAACTGCTGCTAACAAAACAGATCAAAAAAATTTAGTTGTTATTGGTAAAGAATGGGAAAAATTTGTAGATGATAATGTTGATAATATTTTATTTAGTGGTTCAAAAAATGGTTTAGAACAACTTAAAAAAGCAAAACAATTATTTGTAGAAAAACAAAAATTATTTGGCATAAACAAAATTAAAAAAAATGGAATTAGTATAGACGATAAAGCAGGTAAAGTGGTTGGTAAAATTTTAAACGATCCTGAAATTACACCAACAAAAACTTTAGATTATATTTTTGGCAGAGGAACTGTAGGTAAATTAGATGATTCACTTTCTATAGTTAAAAAATTAAAAACAATATTTGGTGTAAGTGGTAAAAGTGCAAAACAAGCAGCTAAAGAAAGTTCTGATTTTCAAGCATTAAGAACAGGTTTTTTTGAAAGATTAATTAGAGATTCAAGTAGAAATGGTAAATTTAATCCAAAACAATTTTCAAATATTTACAATACTTTAAAACAAAGAAATAAATCTCTTTTAAAAGAATTGTTTGACGAAGATGAGATAAAATTAATGTCTGAATTTGTAACCGAAGTAGAAAAAACCTTTAAACCAAGTGATTTAGTAAACCCATCAAATACAGCTTCTGCTTTAAGTAGAATGATTCAACAAGTTGGAAGAGCTTTAGTTGGTATATTTGGTTTTAAATTTGCAAACATACAAGGATTATTATTTGCTAGAGGTGCATTTGATAGATCAAGAGATATTATAGGTCAAAAACAAGCAAAAGCATTAATTGAAAAAGAGTTTACTGCTAATTTTGGAAATACTTTAAGTCCTAAGTTAGATATAGCTTCTATTTTAGCAGCACAAGAAATTACAAATCAAGACACACCACAAACAACTGCACCACAAATTCCACAAGGTTTAATACAAAGATAAATTATGGCTACTCAATCCCAAAAAAATTCCCAAGAGATTATAAAACTTCAAGGCGAAATTAAATTGGTAAATGAGAAAATTACAACTATAAAGGACAATCATCTTGCACACCTTGACGCAAAGGTTCAAACTATTTATAAACTTTTATGGGTAGCCGTAACAATAAGTCTGAGTGGACTAATAAACCTAATCGTAAATCTTCTGTCTTAATATCTGAAAGACAAAAAAAAACTCACATTAAAGGAACAGCAGGAGAGTATCATGCTATATCAGAACTAACAAAAGCTGGTTATTATGTAGCAAAATCATGCGATCCTCATTGTCCATTTGATATTGTTATTGTAGATAAAAATGGTAAAATACAACTGCTAGACATAAAAACAAATACCTATAGATATAAATTCAAAGGTAAAGCATTAAAGAATAAACGCAAGATTTTTAGAAGTCCGACTAAAGAACAAAAAAAATTAAATATAAAATTATTGATGGTTGATTATGAAGATTAATGAAAACACAAATGTAAGTATGCCTTTAAAAAATATGGGTATGATAATTGTTGGCGTTGTAATGGGTGTGGTTGCATACACAGAAGTTACAGCCAGACTTACATCATTAGAAACATCAAGAGAGTTATTCTCTGCTGATTTACTTAAAAAGTCAGAGCAATTACCGGTAGATCAAGAACAGCTAATGCTTTTGGAAGACCTATATAAAACTGTAGAAAAGTTAGAAAAGAATCAAGAACAAAATATGACTAATAAAGTTAATATACAATTTTTAAAAGACCAAGTAGAGAAAGCATTAAAAGATATTGAAAAATTAAAAGACAAACAAAGAGAGTTTGCTAATGGTAACGGACATTAAAAAAGGTATTAAACATGATGGTAAATCAAGACCATCTAATGAAGCCTATAAAAATGGTTGGAATAAAATATATCTTAATAAAGTATTAAAAGAAGAAGTTGAGATAGGTGCTAATGGCACACAAAAATATGTAATTAAAGAGGGAAAAAATAAAGGTAAAGTATTATGATTGTTCAAGGTGTTGTAGCTTTATGTATGTTTATTAATGGTGAATTAAAAGAACATAGAATACAACCAGCTATGTCTGATTGTTTAAAAGGTAAAAGAGAAGCTAGTAGAGATTTAAAATCCAATATGGAATATAAATGTGGCAAAGTTCAAGCCGAATTAGAAACTAATATAGATGGCAGTAAATCTATTAAAAAGATTATTACTAATAAATAAAATGAACTATAATCCATTACCTATTCAATGTACTGTAAGACCAAGTTGGATTGAGGGTCTTGGTGTATTTGCAACAAAAGAAATTAGAAAAGACACAAACTTAGGTATATCTCATATTGAGTTTGAAGAAGAATTACACAGAACACCATTAGGAGGTTTTTTAAATCATTCTGAAAAACCTAATTGTGTAAGAATAAAAGATGGCAATAAATGGTTCTTAAAAACAACTGAAGATATTATGCCAAATCAAGAACTAACATTAACTTATGTATTGTATAAACCTTAAAAAAAGGAGTAAAACACTATGGGTTTTATTAGAAAAATGTGGAAGAAATATCTTGAATGGTTATTCAAAGACTTTTATAAATAGACTATGTGGATGAATTTAATATCAATGGGTGTCAAAGCTGGTACTCATATATATAAAAACAGACAACAGACTAAAATGCTTATGTCTGATGCAGAAAAAGTTCATGCTGAAAAAATGGCTAGAGGTGAGCTTGAATATAAACAAGCTGTCATGCAAAATAATCAGCAAGGGTGGAAAGATGAATTTGTTTTGCTTTTAGTTTCTGCACCTGTGATGTTATTAATATGGTCTATCTTTAGTGAAGATCCTGAGATTATGATTAAGGTAGATTTATTCTTTGATAAATTTAATAATATGCCTTTTTGGTATCAAGCATTATTCATTGGTGTAGTATCTGCCATCTATGGATTAAAGGGTGCAGATATTATTAAACGAAAGTAATGTCCGACACATCTAAGGAAATTATCGTAGAGTATAAGGATCAAGTCAGATTACTTAGAGAAGAAGTAGCTGAACTTCAAGACGCAGGAAAAACTAAAGACGCTGCCAACAAAAGGTGTTTACAAAAACTTGAGAACACTAATGAAGATTTAGAAAGAGCTACTAAAAAAGTAAAAGAATTAGAAGAAAAATTAAAAGATATAAAAGATACAAATAAACAACTATTGGAACACCCATGAAAGTAGCATTGATAATGATTATGTGTAGTCAAGTCGCTGGTGAATGTATGAAACCACATTTACTTAGTCACCATGATACTTTTTATGATTGTCTGATAGCTGGTTATGAAGAAGCTAAAAACAAAACAGAAGAACTAGGTAGATCAGAAGTTTCAAAGAATGAAATTGTAGTAAAATTTAAATGTTATTATGATAGTAATGAACCTGAGAAAAAAATGGCATAATGTTTTGTATTGTTTATCTAAAAGATGACCAATGGAAAATCTTTACAAATGAAGTTTGGGGTAGTAGAAAGGAAGCTGAAGATTATGGTAAACGAAATAAATTTAAAAAGTCTTTTCAATGGAAAGTCCTTGAATATGACAGAAAGTATCATGTATGACACAATTATCTAAACACTTCTCACTACAAGAGATGATTAACTCAGGCACAGCTTCAAGACTTGGCTTGGATAACACACCTAATGAAGAACAAATAGAAAACTTAAAAGCTCTTTGTGAAAACATATTAGAACCTTTAAGAGAGTATTATGAGTCAAGACCCATAATGATTACTTCAGGATTTCGTAGTCCTCAGCTTTCAAAAGCTATAGGATCTTCAGAAAATTCACAACATTGTAAAGGCGAAGCTGTTGATTTTGAAATACCAGGTTTTGATAATAGACAAGTTGCTGCACATATTAAAAACAACTTTCTTTATGACCAGCTCATTAGCGAATACTATGAAGATGGTATTCTTGATAGTGGTTGGATTCATGTTAGTTTTAAAAGAGATGGTAGTAATAGAAAACAATCTCTAACTAAAAATAAAGGTGAGAGTTATAAGATATGGCAATAAACAAAGCTAAAATGAAATGCAACTCACCTAAAAGACAAATATCAGGTGGTAAGAAGTTTGTTGTTAAAGCATGTAAAGATGGTAAAGAAAAGATTATTAGATTTGGTGATGCTAATATGAAGATTAGAAAATCAAATCCCAATGCAAGAAAATCATTTAGAGCAAGACACAGATGTGATACTGCTAATGATAAATTTAGTGCAAGATATTGGTCTTGCAAAAACTGGTAAACAATAGGAGAAAACTATGCCAATGGTAGGAAAGAAAAAGTTTGCATATACTAAAGCAGGTAAAAAAGCTGCTAAAAAATATGCCAAGAAAAAAAATAAAGGTAAAAAATAATGGCAATTAAAAAAGGTTATCACAGAACTAAGTCAGGCAAGATTGCAAAGAAAGGACTTTGGTACAATGTCAATAAAAGAAAGAAAAAAGGTACTAGCAGATCAAAAGCCAAAAGTACAATAAGTGCCAAAGCATACAGAAATTCTTAGGCGTAGTTCTCTTATAGAACTGGGGTGATGGTGGGCAAAAAGAAAACTTGGAATAAATCTAAATTAAATATGAAATGTGGTGAATGCCATATTTGTAAGAAAGAACACTATTCTGAGATAGGTGGTTGGATTATAAATGCTGAAAAGAAATTATTTTGCGAAACTCATACAGAGGGTAAAGAGAGTTGCTTTGATGAGTATATAAAAAGAAAAACTATTCCTTTTAATGATTGGTAAATACTAGGTAGCAATCAGGGGAATACTGCATACAGCATTGATTGCCACCAAGCATTAACCTTGCCAAAACTTCTTAGCGTCTTCTAAATAATCAGGATCTAAATCATTTTTCCAAAAGAAATGACTAAAATCAGGTTGAATATAATCCTTAATTACTTTAGGATTGTCTGAAATTTTCAAAAGATTTTGTCTAACTTTACACTTCTGTTTAAAAGACTCTAACCTAGACATCATACTTTCAGGTTGTAAAGTTTCGCAGTTGTCCTTATGAAAAACTTTGAAAGTATCTTCATTAATATAACAAACATAAATAGGTAAGCCAGTAGCATAATAGTAAAAATCTACTTGAGTCTGATTGGTTTCCGGTAAAGTTTCAGGTAGCTTAGTTGTTAGCCAAGACCTTGTTCCATCTTTCTTTGGTCTTCCTCTTCTTGGAAACTTACATTTATCCTCAATAATCATTTTACCTTTTAAGTCTGCATAACCATGAACAGGTATATTAATACCCTCAAAGATTTTAAAGCATTCTATTTCAGGTTTGCATTCATCATATCCTGGAATACTTTGATGTGCTGCATGACCATTAGCAATCATCTTCTCAACTATAGTAGAAAAGTGATTAAAAGCATCAATCTCTTTAGGATCAGGTATTAAAGTATTTAGTTTATTATTAACCGGTGTAAACATTATATTCTTTTTTAAAAGTTTCATAATCTCTACCTAAACTCTCAACCATTTTCATAGTTCTATATTCTTTAGGAAAGTTTGTAGCTTTCTCATATTTTTGAACTTGTTGAAATGTTACATTAATAGATTGAGCTACTTGACTTTGACTTTTGTTTGCTCTTCTTCTTGCATCTCTTAATGCTTTACCTAGTCTTTGATAGAATTGTTTTTCGCTTTCGTTAAATTGTTCCTTTTCCATGTTTCCTTTCATTAAAGACAAAGATACCCTAACCCTAAAACACAACTTTTAACTGTAAACTAGAACTATGTGCTTATTCTAGTTTGTTTCTGTTTTAACTCCATGATCTTTTCAGCAACTTGTGGAAGTCTAGCTTTGTTTTTTAAATATAAAGTTTTATATTTATACATTCTCTGCACTAGCTTCTCCTCCCTTGCTTGTAGATCCTTGAGTTGTTTTGGTTCTACTGTCATTGTTTATATCGCTTGTCGGTTTTATTTTCGCACTAAGGAAACGCTGACTTGCGATATTTACTTTTGCGTCATCTTTAGGCGATTTCTGATTGTGTGCTTTTTGTGTAGCTTCTTCTATTGTAGCACCATCAAAAATTTCTTTAAATTCAACATTCATTTCTATTAAACTTGTTTTTTCAACTTTAATCATAATAGTTTTCTTGAAGTTTTCTTTTATTAATATTGTATTTATTGATTAGTTTTATAGCTAAATCGTACTTACCTTTTTCTCTACACTTCTTTAAGATTGATAATATTTTAAAAGTCTTATTAGTCGTTGAGTTCAATGTTCCTCCTGTAACCATTTAGCTTTTTAAGTTCGTTTCTTTTTACTAATCTGTCTACCAATACTGTTATAGAATTTTTAGATCTATAATTTAAACCATCCGTCATTTCTTGAAATGTTGGATAGTATTTGTTCTTTTTGACATATTTTCTAATAAAATTCAATAGTTTTAACATTACTGGTGTCATAGGTACTTTATTTGTCATTTTCCATTTCCTTTATTTTTAATCTTCTATTTAATTCGTTATAACCATTAACATCATCGTAAGTATCTTTTTTATATGTTGGGTTACTAATTGTTCTCCAAATCTTAACAAACTGCATAAAGCAACCAAAAATATTGTTAGGAACTCTTACTTTATATCCATTATGTGCAGCTAAAATACCCTCCAAAATACCTTTCATAGCAAAAGAAGTGTTATCAAAACTTCCGTACTGAGCTTGTTTATCGTTTAATAATTTTTCTAATTCTTTAGTTAATTTATTTAAGTGTGTAATTTTATCTGACATTGTTTCCTTTTTTATCTTTGCAGTAATAAAGAAAAACTCTATTACCTTTATAAGTTATTGTGCTTTTTTCTGTACTCAATACGGCTACTTTTTTTATAGCTTCATTACAAAATACCTTTGGAGCAGTAACTGATAGTGTTGCTTCAGCTACTGATCCATTAACAAGGTGCATTATGATGACTATTACATTCATTAGAATGATAATTTTTCTTCCTTATTAGGTGCTTTAACACCAGGTTCGTTGGCATAACCTGAAATATTTGGTTTATCAGATTTATCATTTAACCAACCTACAAGAGCTTTCTTACCACCGATTTCTACATCAGTTATATCTCCTGTAAATTTACCCTCATCACCTTTAAATAAAACTCCTACTTGTTTAAACAATCTAACAAACTTAGTATTGCCATCTTTTGAAGTTCCTTTGCTAGCTAAGATAGTTCCTTTAACTCCATTAGCTAATTTCATATTACCTGAAAAATCTATCTTAACAGACATTTCATGGTTGGGATCATAAGGAAATAATACCCAATCTTTTTCTTTACCAGTTTTTTGCATTTTGTCCTCCGTTAGTTTTTATGCTTTGCTGTTTACTTTTAAATGACTCCTTGATTGTGTCATTTTCCTTTTCCCAATCTGAATAAAGTTTATTCAACTTTGTCTCTGTCGTTTATTGATTGATTTTATCTTTGATTGAAACTTGTGATTTGCTTTGACCTTGACTTAATAAAGCAACTGTTAATTCATCTGCACTTGCATATTCTGAACCATGTAATCCGAATGCAGCTAAACATCTACCTAAAGCTGAACTAGCACAATTCTCAACTGCACTTGTTTTATTTATAAAAGATGCGTTTCTAAATTCTTCTGCATGACCGGAAGCATAAGGTTGATCAGCTATATATAAAGTTGTTTTTATAATAACTCTTTCCGTATCATGGAATAATAATGCTTCATCTATCTTAGACTCAGGAAAGTATTTTTTTAAATGCCTATGTCTTTCAGCAACTGTAGAATATGCTTTACCTTTAATACTTACTGTAGGTACAATTTTTAAATTCTTGATACATTCAGCATATCTTTCTTTAAAAGAACCTTTAGAAGTTTCTTCTCTAGTTGATGGTTTCGTCTTCGTCTTTGGTGTTGTTTGGTTCATTGGTTTCCTTTTCTTTTATTATTTTCTCTAATTCAATAACTCTATTCTTTAATTTCTTTTCACTAAATTTAAGATTATTGATTTCTAAGTGTAACTTACCATTCATCATTTGATGAGTTTGGTTTATTCTTCTAGCTTCATCTAAATCTCTTTTTAAATGCTCTAGTTCCATTTTCATTGGGTTATATCCTAGATCCGCCATTACTTACCTTTCTTACAGTTTTCTTTACTTATATTGTCGCCATTGTTTTCTACAATCCAAACATAGCTCCATTCTTGATGACCTGGAGTACATTTTTTGCCAATCTTAACTGAGTGGCTGCAACCTACTAAAATTAAAAACATTATACCTATAAATATTGATTTCACTTTTTTCCTTTCATTACTTCTTTTACTGTTAATTTATGAACAATCATATCTTGGATAGCAGTTCCTACTATTCCACCAAAAATCATCTTCATATTAGGGGGGAGTTTTTTTCTCTGTTCTGCGTTAAGAACACAATAGTCGTAAAACCATTGATCAACTGGCTTATTAATTTGAGAGGGAGATAAGTGTGTTGCAGAGAAGCAACCCCCCTCTTCTATCCCTTTCCATTCTTTTCCGATTTTCATCAGCATTGATTTCTTTTATTAAAATATACAAACTATGTCAATACCCTATACAAATAATTTGCAATTATTTTTAAAATACTTTATTTAGGGTTATGGGTATAAGGCAAATCAAATATAAGGGTAAAAAAATCAAAGTATATTGGTGTAAATTAGATGATTGTTTTGCTGTATATGATCCGAATCACTTTACACTCCACATTAGAAACGATCTAAATAAGAAAATTTTAGCTAAAACTATATTCCATGAGCTTTGGCACATTATAGCCGTAACTAATAAGAAAGAAATTATTAAGATAGGGGAAGAAAAAACAGCCATACTTGCCGAAGAGTTTTATACTTTATTTAAGCAAAACCCTAGACTTAGAAAATTTTTAAATGATTTATATTGATGATTTACAGTTGGAAAAGGGAAATGGGAGAGAAAGTTAAAGAGTGCAGCCAATGTTGTATGCCTGGATTATTAGAATTAGGTAATAAAAGACTTTGTGCTGATTGCTATTCTTTAAAAATATGGAAAAAGAAAATTGATAATGTAGGTAAATATTTAGATAAAAAAGAATCAGATGAACAGAAAGAATTTAATAATGAAGAAAAAGACGAATTTTAGAAACTTAATAGAAACTATGATTGATGTTGGAAGTGGATTATTATTATCTACACTTATTCAATTATATATCTTTCCTTTTTTTGACTTACACCCAACACTTTTAGACAGTTTTAACATAGCCATTATATTTACTGTAATATCTATGTTAAGATCCTGGACTTGGAGAACTATATTTAACAGATGAAAATAAAACTAGAACCTTTTGAAATACAAATGGCAGCAGATGTTGCCACAAGAAGATTTATAGAAAACCTTAAAATGGGTAAGAGCTTCTCTTATGGTTATAAAGGATCAGATGAAAAGACTTTATCATTAGGAATTATGGGTGCTTGTGCAGAGTTGGCTTTTGCTAAATCACAAAATCAATATTTTAACGGATCTTACTCTGATAAATATTCAAGATATACTGACACCGATATGCAAAAAGGCATTGAAATTAGATCACAGAAAAGAAAACCTAATAACTTTCTTTTGATAAGACCTAATGAAAAGAAAGCTAAATATGTCCTTGTTATTGATGAGGGTGGTTTTGAATTTAGTCTTATAGGTTGGTATCCATTTACTATGGAAGAACCGGACAGACTCACTAATTTTGGTTTTTCACAGCGACCTCCTGCTTATAGAGTGGATATAAAAGAACTTAGACCCATAGCTGATTTAAAATGTTAATTATTTATTTAAGTAAATAACTAACGCAATCACTTCTAAAACTATTATTGCTTCAATCATATTTATTTCCTTTCAATATGTTTTGTCTAGCTGTTAAATATTGTAAATTATTCTCTACATGAAGTCCGCAAACATTTACACCCTTTAAGGGTATAATATGATCTACATGATAGCCTTTTTTTCTTTTTCTATAAATTTGTTTTATCTTTTCTATATTAGCCCATAAAGGAACTGCTCTTAATTTCCTAGCTTGTCGTAAAGCAGTATTGTGATTTTTATTTTTTTTACCTTTATCAGTTGCAGAGTATTTTTTATTAACTAAACTTTTTCTCCCTGACTCAATATATTTTTTATTAAATAATTTTCTAGCAGGATTATTCATTTTAAAAACATTCCTGCATTTAGGTGAACAATAAAGCCTATGTTTTTTATAACTTGTATCATTAAATATAATATTACAAATCTTACAGTTCTTTTTAATAATATCTGGATAAACTCTTTTAGATTTTAAGTTTCTTATTTTTTTGCAATTTTTACTACAATAAATTTTTATATCGTTAAATGTAGTATCTATAAATTTTTTATTACAAATTACACAGTTTTTATAATTATTTTCTTTAAACATTAATTTCTGAAATTTCCTTTTCTTCTTTGTATAGCTATTTGCATTCTGCCTATGGCTATATTTTTGGCAGTTTCAATAAATCTTTTAACATTTGGGTCATTACAATAGTCGCCATAGCTAACCTTTTCTTTAATTTCATTTGGCAAACTATCGTACTCTGCTCTTAATGTTGTTGTCAGTTTCATACGGCTAAAATAACATAAGTTAAGTAACCCAAGACACAAACAATAAGCATTATGTCAAATAATATATCTTCATTCATATTATTTCTCCTCCCCTAGTATAATCCAAGCCCAAAAGCCAAAGATTATTATTAATGGTATTGTTTCAATTATTGAGTGTAATAACATTATTCCCCTTTCAAGTTGTTTTTAATTAAACAAGTATTATATGCTTTTGAACCTGCAGCAACTAAATAGCTTTTAGCTTTGTCTTCATTTTCTTTTAGTTTTTCTGACTGTTCTGGTGTTGGATTTGTAACAAATTCAACCTTTACACCTTTCCAGGCATGATTTTTTGCTTTTAAAAAACAAATGGCTTTTTGTGATAACTTCGGAAGTTGTTCAACATCTACATTTCTAGTAAATTCAACTATTTCTTTATCATTTGAATAACCACTTAAACCAGTCCAAGAAATGAAGTTTTTACCATCTTTAATATTAGAAGTTAAAACCCCAACTTCAGAATATGTTGAAAACTTAGGTTTACACCATTCATTAGTTTTAGGATTTTTAGTAGATGAAACTAATCTAGTACCTTTTTTGTTAGTTTCTAACCAATACTTTTTATTGGTCTTTTTAAATCCCCAAGGATAGTTTTCAACTTCTATTGAATTTTCAAAACTGTCCTTATTATATATGTATTTAGTCATTGTCTCCCTTTTGTTTATATTAACTTGATTTGCTTTCATACTTATCTTGTATACTATTTGTATTGTATAGCAAGAAATATTATTATTTTTATTAAGGTAATGTTCTGCTTTTGTTCCAGGTAAATAAGGGGGTTGATTACACAAAATTTGTGTATATAAGGTCTAGCAGGGATATGAAAAAAAAGGGTTTTACAAAAGTTCCAAATGCTTTGCTATTAGATGAAAGAATATCTAATGACGCTAAAATGCTATTTTGCTATATTCAATCATTATCAGTAGCTTATAGGAAGCTCAGAAATCGTACTTTAATGCAAAGATTAGGGGTCAGTATTAATACTTTGCAGAAATGTAAAGAGGAATTGATTAAATATAAGTATTTAACCACAAAAAGACTAACAAGTGCTAACTTCTACTACCTAAGACTACCCAAAAACTACACAGACACTATGTCAAATTCTGATCAATCAGACTACCCAAAAACTACGCAACATTATAAGAGTAAAACCATTACTAATAATACTATTACTAATAAGGGATTTAAAAGGTTAAAGAAATTTAATGAGTGATAAGTTGAAATCCACCCCCCCTGCTTTACAATACTTTTTTAAAGATAAACCCATTCAAAAGCTAAGAGGTAACAATTACACAAAAGAGGAGAAGATAGAACTTATTCAACAGTTATGGTTTGACTATGAGAGTGGTATGCTTGATAAAGATATTCTTATTAAAATTGTATTAGACAACTTATATCCCTCATATACTGCTCAACTTATTTTAAATGATATGATGCAGAAAGGGATCTTGAAAAAAAATCCATTCACATTAACAGACAAACCTATTTTCAAGAAAAAGGGTCTTTTTGATTGGTAAACTATATATAGTATGATATAGGAAATTATGCACTATAAACCCTTTATAGGCATTTAAAATGTAGCTACAAGGTGTAGGCGCTACTTATTCCCTTTCTTAGCGCCTCACCAACTATCTATGACAGTTTAAAGGGTACTTTTGAAAGGATTTGATATGGCTGGAAGACCTAGAAAACTTACAAAGAAATTAACGGATCTTATTATAGATTATTTAAGTGATGGCTTAACCATTCGCCAGGTATTTGAAAAACCTGAAATAGATTATACTTGGACTTCATTTAGAAAAGAATTAGTTGCAGACTCAGACTTGATGGATCGTTATCAGAAAGCGAAAGAATTAGCGATTGATCTAGAGCTATCAAACTTGAAAGATAAAAGATTAGAACTTGAAGCAAAGATTGAGTCAGGCGACATAGACGGCAAAGCCGGACAGAATTTAGT
>ERZ651776.4586-NODE-4586-length-12593-cov-2.886625_pt1 | contig 12593 bp, 7 predicted proteins | sample MGYA00514761_ERZ651776 | MGnify/ENA metagenome assembly ERZ651776 | reverse complement strand
CATGAATCGGGTCGAGGTAGGCACACTCGCAAAGTATTAGCTTCACGAGGCGCGCCCACATCATCTGATCAGATTGCTAAGGAACTGATCATCTACCCCAGTGCTCACCTGTTTTGCTAGAACGCTAACCGAACGCGGACGCCGATATTGCGGCCAGGTAATGGCACCTGATCCTTCACGAAGGACGCGTGATTGCGTGACACCTCATCAGTCAGGTTTCGTGCAAAGGCCGTTAGCGTGAGTCGTGTTGACTCGCTCAATCCATAGGACCATGAGGCATCTGCATTCACTAAGGTGAAGCCCTCCGTCATCGTCTCTCCCATCGCTACATTGGTTTGTCGCTCAACATCTTTGACCAACAGCTTGGCAGAGAAGTCATCTAGGGTATAACGGGCCGTAAGCAGATTACGCGCAGGCACAATCCTCGGTACCGCACGTCCATCCGTGAACTCAGCATCGACTTCGTCGCGCCCCAGTGTCACTTCGAACTCTCCCCGGGGTAAGGCGAACCGCGCACCAACCTCGATCTCATAACCCGTGAAATCCGCATCCTGCTGAGTGTACTCAGACAGAATCAAACCTCCGTGGTCACCGTGCTCTCCGTGCTCGTCCTCGTGGTCCTCGCCCATATGCGCTTCGTGTTCTTCTTCTAACTCATCGCGCAGGTAGATGTAGTTATCGACTCGGTTGTAGTACACCGCTGCCGAACCAAACCAATTGTGTGAATCAAAAGTGAAGGCAAGATCAATATTGTCAGAGCGTTCAGTATCGAGATTGACGTCACCGACCTCATAACGACTGCTAGCAAGGTGCTCACCGTTCATAAACAGCTCAACCGCCGAAGGTGTCTTGCTCACACTGGCTAAGCCGAGGGACAAGGAGGCATGTTCATTGAGGTCTCGCCTTAACGTAGCCGCCGCGCTGAATACCTCGTCGCTAAATGAAAACGGATCATATTCCACGGCTTCATCATGATCACCCTCATGGTTCTCATCATGATCACCTTCGTGGTCCTCATCGTGATCACCCTCATGGTCTTCATCGTGATCGTCATCATGGTCTTCTTCGTGATGCATCTCGGCAATGAAACCATCGCGCTCTATTTGATCAAAACGCAGCCCGATATCCAGCGTCGCAAAACCGAGATCATCTGAACTGAAAAATCCGAGCGTTGTCTCGGTCGAGTCGACGGGAGCCATGAAAGCCTCCTCACCAATAATCGAGATCTCCTCTACGGCGTGATTCAATACGACGCGGCGTATGCGCTCACCGGAACTCAAATCGAGCGAAATTGACAGCTCGGTTGCTTCATTACTGAACACGGTGGGACCCTCTTCGTGCCCATGCCCCTCTTCGTGCTCTTCCTCACCGTGCTCGCCCTCGGCGTGCTGTTCCTTCAGCTCGTAATCAGACTGTTTGACGGAAAAGTCGATCGCGTTGAGGAAGGATAACGACGTCTTGAACGAGCCACTGAGGGAAATAATTTCCGATTCTGTCTTGGAGAAGATGCGCTCGCCCTCGTGCTCATCGCCATGCTCGTCGTCATGATCATCATCGTGATCGTCATCATGGTCACCGTCGTGATCCTCATGGTCCTCGTCATGATGGTCGTCGTGGTCCTCATCATGATCGTCGTGCCCCTCCTCGTCGTGCGCCGCTTCCGAGTGGAAAGGAATGCCATAAGTACTGCTTAAATCACTGTAAGACAGTCCTACATAACCCCAGTCGCCCGTTGTTGATGCACCAAAGCGATGCGATGTAGTCGACACGTCGGAATTAGCGAGCGTACCCATGTCGCCGTGCTCATCCCCATGATCACCCTCGTGATCCTCGTCATGGTCCTCTTCATGATCTTCATCATGGTGCTCGTCGTGATCCTCGTCATGGTGCGCATCAATGACCGCACCCTTAGGAATTTCATAGCCTTCCATATCAACATCTTGGTAGCTATAGGTGAGATTCAAACCACCTAGATTTCCGCGAAGCGACACGTCAGCTGCTTCGCCATCGTTGACCGATTGGGCTTCGGCGCCCACTGAGCCACTGAATCCGTCAAGGTCAGACTTCGGTATGGTGTTGTCAACCACGTTCACAATACCGCCGATAGAGCCATTGGAGTAAAGCAACGCCGAGGGCCCGCGAACGACTTCCACTTGCTGGACATCGTTCAGACTGACATCGACTGCGTGGTCTGGCCCCAGCGCAGAGACATCGCGAACGACCGTACCGTTATTCAAAACCCTGACACGATTGCCACTCAAACCACGAATGATGGGTTGCCCCACAGCCGCACCAAAATCAGCCGACGAGACGCCCAGAAGCGAGTCAAGGTGGGAGCCCAGTGTCTGAACGCCGTTTTGCTCCAGGGTTTCCGCATCCAACACATAAATGGGCCGTGTCGCCATCGACTCGTTGACCCCGACAAATGAGGCAGTGACGATAATTTCTTCTAATAACGTTTCTTCGCTCCCCGCGACCGTCATGGGTATGACGACAACCGCGAGTAGCGCATAGGCGGGAATGCGCTGCATGCTGAACTCCTAAGATAAGCTGTATGGGACGAACTAAGGGTGCTGTTCAGCTAATCGGCGGGGCGCGTGCTTGGCAAGCGTATGAAGCGGCTGCAAATGGCGTAAAGCAGGAAGTGGTATTGAGCAGGGAAGCGAGTGGAGATGGCTCCGTGGGAACCGATGCATCCACTAGAGTGGACTGCTCATCGATACAGTGAAGGCACTCGACATGACCTTGAGTGACGTCTTCAGAAAAGTCGTGCTCAGCCGCGTGCACCACGTTGGTGGCGACAAAAAATATCGCGACGCAAAGTGCCAAGCGGCTAAATTTTTTGAGCACGTTGAACGTCATTGGTTGGCGTCTTGCAGGAGATGGTCTCACTTTAGTCGGGTCTTAGTCGCCAATACAAGCCCGATGGGAAAGTTGACATAATCACTACTAATCTGGGCAGATCGGTCTTGGGGGGGTAATGCAAGCCTTAGTGGCGTATTCAGGCCTTGGTCATGAGCCGGCTGAAGACACTATCGAATACCTCGAGCTCTTCGAGGCGCCCCATGCTGACGCGAGAGTAATGAGGATAACCGTCATACGCGCCCCGAATCATCACGTTATTGGCCGCCATCTCGTTTTTAAATTCACTCGCGTCACGACCAATATCGGCATAAACAAAATTAGTTTGCGACGGTAAGGGCTCAATACCATGCCGCCGGAAGGTCGCATTCACCATCGCTCGGCCTTGCAGGATCTTTTGCCGAGAAAAAGTAATAAACGCTTCGTCGAGGTAGCTGTGGTAAGCGGCATAAAGACCGACCCCATTAGGCCAGGCCATCACATGATCTTTGACCACTTTGACCAGATCGGGGTGTCCCATACCGTACCCCACGCGCAGCCCTGCCATGCCAAAAATTTTTGAAAACGTTCGCGTAATAAGGACATTGGCGCCCTCCCGTACCAAATCGACCATCGACGTATAGTCTGGCTTATCGGTGAGCTCGTTATAGGCTTCATCAATCAGAATCGGTACACGTGGACTGACTTCACGACAAAAGGCGCGTAACTCATCACCGTCGAGGGCCATTCCAGTGGGGTTGTTAGGATTACAGAGATAGACGAGGCTCACCGTGTCATCCACCGCACGCGCCATGGCCTCGAGGTCGATACTCATTTCTTCGCGAAGCGGTATGCGAGTGACCTCTACCCCCAAGCGCTCAGCATAAGCCAGGTGATCTGAGTAAGTGAGACTAGGTGAGATCACCTTGCCTTGCTTGCCGAACGCCATCATAGCCGCCTGCAACCCCTCGTTAGATCCTGAAGCTAAAAACACCTGATCGGCATCAAGCCGATGGCGCTCCATAAAGAGTGCCGGTAACTCCTGTTCTATCGCGCCCGGGTAGTAAGCTGTTTTCGGCAGAATGTTAGCGACGGCCTCCAACGCCTTGGCACTGGGGCCATAAGGATTCTCATTGAAAATCAGACGGATTTGACCCTCAGGAATCTTAATTTGGCCAAGCGTAAAGGGTGATACGGCCAGTCCAGCCGTGCCCAGTAATAATCCCTGTAACGCCGATCGGCGAGTCATGCCAACCCCAGAGCACGGCTTGTCGCTCTGTAGAGTGTCAACTGATCTCGGTAACGGTCCACTGCGGATCTTGTTCAACATTCGGACACCCCTCGCTCGCCGCTCGACACATTTTCCTCTCTGGGACGCCATTTTTCCCGGCGCTCAGAACACACAATGATCATAGCGCTTTTGATCCAATAAGCGAGCGCGCTGGTTATTCAGGTTCTTATTTCAGATAGTGTGCGGGTGCCAGCGAATGGCGCCTGGCTGATCATCGGACCCGTTTTATTATCATGTTGAGCGGCTAACGCCTTATAGCTCGCCCCCCACCCTGTCCACATCGACGCAATGTTCTCGCCTCCCTCTCCACTCATCGGCTGGTTCACCGGCTCAAAACGAGAAGCTATCAGCAATTAGCACGCCACCGCCTCGGTGGTTTCGGTTTATCATATGGCCTCTCGATGACCGACCGACTGAGGAGTCACCATGGGTGGCCGCAACCCTGTTGCAGATCTAATTGCTGATAAAGGCTGGTGCGTTGCCGACGGCGCAACCGGATCAAACTTTTTTGGTCGAGGTCTGGAAGCCGGCTATCCACCCGAACTATGGTGTTTAGAAAAACCGGAAGAAGTCTCTGCCTTACACGATGCGTTTCTTGATGCCGGCGCCGACCTGATTTTGACCAACAGCTTTGGTGGCAATGCACTGCGGCTCAAGCTGCATGCCTCGGAGCACCGCGTCGCGGAGCTCAATATTGCTGCCGCTCAACTTGCGAGCGAGGCAACTCAGCGCCACTTTGCCACCACCGGTCGAAAAACCTTGGTAGCGGGATCAATAGGGCCCACTGGAGAATTATTTGTGCCCATGGGTATGCTAGATCATAGGCAAGCCTTCGAGGTTTTTTGTGAGCAAGCCACTGCCCTAGCCGACGGGGGTGCAGACGTACTCTGGATAGAAACGATGTCGTCGACAGAGGAGGTCGCCGCAGCAACCGAGGCGGCGAAGACCACCGGGCTACCGGTTTGCGCCACACTGTCTTTTGATACGGCGCGATGCTCCATGATGGGCGTGACACCAATGGACTTTGCGCAATTTGCAGTGGATATTGAACTCGATATGCTGGGATCAAATTGTGGCATTGGCCCTGCTGAACTCCTGGATTCCACTCAGGGAATCGTCGCGTCGGGTATTGCGCTGCCGGTGGTTGCGAAGGGCAACTGCGGTATTCCTCAGTATATGGACGGTGCCATTCATTTTCATGGCAGTCCTGATCTGATGGCGCAATATGCCCTGTTTGCGCGGGATGTTGGCGCAACCATTATTGGGGGTTGCTGCGGTACGACGCCAGAACATGTCGCTGCCATGGTCACCGCCTTAACCACCACTGCCCCTCGTCCATTCGACGCACACGCGATGAATGACGCGCTGGGTATCCCTTGGGCTAATCTGCCCACGCAAGATGAGCAATCAGCTAACTCAGAGACTACCGGCAGGCGGCGACGCAGCCAGCGGCGCGAGCACTGACACACCCTGCGCCACACGCGTTCATCGCGCACTGATCGATATCAGACATAAAAAAACGGCCACATAATGTGGCCGTTTCTGGTGCTCACCTTGCCTCGCAGGCTTAGAACTCTTGCGACCAACGAATACCGATTGTCCTAGGCCGCGCTCTTACACCATAGTTCTGCGTACCACAGGTGCCGGTCGCGCATTGCGAAGTGTAGTAGAGAGCAGCATCCTCATCAGTGAGGTTGCTCACGTATAACTCAACCGCGTACTGATCGTTACGAATACCCGCAGCGACATCCATAAAGGTATTGGCGGGAATCTCACCCTTCACCAAGTTGTCTGCGACTCGGAGATCCGAGTTACGTTTACCTTCATGAGAGATAGCACCTTGAAGATGCGCGTCAAAACCAGCGAGGTTGAAGCTATACCGCGCTACCAAATTACCTTTGAACTCAGCAGCGATAGGGAGCTGAGTGCCAGCTGGCGCCCAGGCACCCCCATCTGATTCACACCCTGCGCAGTAGGCGTCCTTTAACTCACTATCGAGGAACATCACCGATGCTGAGATATTCAGAGAATCCACCGGCAACCATTGAATCTGGCTTTCGATGCCATTGACGTCAGCAGTCGGACCATTATCAACCTGCGTGATGGCATTGGCGCCAACAAAGGATACCTGGAAGTCCTCCCATTCTTGCATGAATGCCGCGCCGTTGAATTGGAATCGGCCATCTGCCCAAGTCGTCTTCCAGCCCAGCTCATAGTTAGTCAGAAAGTCTGACACATACTCGCCCGCACTCGGCTTCCGGTTAATCCCACCAGGACGATAGCCCTCTGACCAGGTACCATAAATCATATGGTCGTCGGTCACCTTCCACGTCAGGTTGGCGCGATAAACAGAATCGCTCTCTGAAATCCCCTTATCAACATTCTTGCAAGGCTTGCCTCTCCAGTCATCCTGAGTAGGACACTGTGCCTCTCCAGTGCCGGACCACACACCATTAAAACCGAGGCCAAATCCATAAAAGCCCTCAACCGACACCTCTGGCTTGAAGTAGCGGGCGCCCACGGTCGCTTCTAGACGTTCTGTAATGTCAAAGCTCACACTACCAAAATAAGCCTCGTCTTCGTCTTCCCGGAAGAGACTATTCACGTAGACAATATCTTTGAACTCTGGGCTCGCACCTTGGTTCGGCCACATCGACTCAGCAAGCCCCTCGACCAGCCAACGCTGCTGGAAATCATGCTCCTGCTTTTGGTAGAAGAAACCCACCTGAAATCGTACTCGACGATCTTGCGGTGAGCTGATGCGCAATTCGTGGCTGGTTTTCTCGTAGCCATCATCGTTCACAAAACGAGCGCCCGGCATAATGCGGGTGCCTGCGTCGGCAAAGAACTGGTTCGGAGCCGACCGATCACCATTATTTAAAAAGTGTAAATCTGCGTAGTAGCCCGTTGTATAGACGGTGTCGTACCAATATGAATAATCGGAATAATCAAAAGACCCATCCACTTCACGATCCAAATAAGCACCCGCATAGACCACGTCGAAGTTGCTGATCTTGCCTTCAACCGTCAGGCCTACCTGATACCATTCGTCATCCGTGAACTCATCTTTAAAGTGTGTGACGGCGCTGTCACCATCGACAAAATCACTCAGATCCTCGCCCCAAGAGCCTTTACCCTCTTGCTTCTGGTACTGCACCGTCGGGGTGATTGACCAGTCATCGTTGAGGTTAATCAACATAGACAAACGGGCACCTTGGGTTTCGACCGTGTTGTAGTCGTCCTTCGCTACCGCCGCATTGTCTAGAGTAATGTCGTCAGCCGTGGTCGAGGCCAGACCAGGAAAGGTTCGGGTACCGCGCTTATTATCGATCCAACCCGCATCTTCGCGCATCCACGCTACCAGGCGAATGGCTGCGTTCTCGCCGACAGGCGCGTTGATAAAACCTTCAGCGGTATAGCCGGTGTCATTACCGTCGACACTGTTGCCCTCTAAACCATAGCCTGCGGAGAACCCGCTGGGGTCAGGCTTGTTGGTGATAATACGGATCGTGCCCGACTGCGAGCTCGCACCATATAAAGTGCCCTGTGGGCCAGACAGCGCCTCGATTCGAGCGATGTCGTACATGTGAATGTCAAGTGCGCCCTGAATTGTGGTGATGGGCTGCTCGTCGAGGTACATGCCTACACTCGGCTGCGAAGTCGTTGCCTGTCCGTCTCGCCCCGTCGTAACGCCGCGCATGTAGACATTAAAAAATCCGACACCACCTGCCGCCGGTGGTTGGACAGAGATACTCGGGAGCATCCGTGCGTAATCGTTAAAGTCTTGAATACCCAGCTCGGCAATTTTCTGGGTGCTCAGCGTCTCGATACTAATCGGCACGTCTTGTAGGTTTTGAGCCCGCTTCTGAGCGGTCACGACCACTTCTTCAAGGGCCTGAGCGTACAAGCCGGGGCTTGCAGCGATTAAGGCGGCCACCAGCGGTGTGCGCATAAATCGCGCTGGGCCATTTCGTGAGGATCGGGGGAAATTCGACATAATAACTGGGCTCCAGTAGTTACATTCACTTCTTAAAAAGCGCGGTCTCGAGAAAAAGACCCGCCATGAACCAAGGTCAAGTTACTATTTTTGACCGCTTTTTGCTACCCGCAAAGTACCCGCAAAGTGCCCCAAAAGTGCCCCAAAGTGCCCGAAACATGCCCGCAAGGTAGCCTGGACTATGGCGGACGCTACTGAAATTGGGGCGCCGAGGGGTACGCAGTCAGCACATCGCCTAACGCTGCTTTCAACGGTGCTAGATGAGGCTCATAAAACCGCCATTGCTCAACCCCGTCTTGGTAAATCGGCTGTCGCACTTGCTCCGAGCTGGCTGTCCGCACGGGGCGCTTATTCTCAAAGAAACGCAGGCAGCCCTCCTCAAAAGGCAGCCCGCAGTACTCCAGCGCTGAGCGCACTTCTGTCTCAACATCATCGACCAGGCGCTCGTAGATCACGCGATGCACTCGGCCAGGCAATACCGCGTCATAGTGATCCATTAATTCGACATAATCTCGATAAAAATGCCCTACATCAGCTAAGGAATAGCTAAAGCTCTGACCTCTTGCGAAATATTGCTTAAAATTTGAAAAGCAGCAGCCCAACGGGTGCCGACGCGCATCAATGATCTTTGCATTGGGCAAGCACGCCTGTATTAAGCCGATATGTAAGAAGTTATTGGGCATCTTATCGATAAAATAGGGGCTATCCGTCTTGCGATGAATGCGAGTGCGCTCAAGATAGGTTTGCCCAGCATCAAGGAGTTCTGTGGCACTCATTCTGGCTAATACGCCGTCGTAAGCGCCCATCTCGTCTTCATTGGCTTGCGCGCGCAGCTCTTTTGCCAAAGTGATGATGTCGGGTAATTCGGTGGTGCCCTCTACTTGCGAATGGCTCGCCAAAATCTGCTCTAGTAGCGTTGATCCCGCTCTCGGCATGCCCACAATAAAAATAGGGCTGTCATCAGGGCATCCCATGCCAGCCCGCTGACGAAAAAATGACTCGGTAAATTGGGTCTTCATTCGGTTAACGCGGCGATTATTCTGCGCGTGCTGATAGTTCAGCGTCGAGCGATGCAACGCGTTACCTTTATCATAGTGATCAAATGACGTCGTATAATCGCCCGTATCTTCAGCGGCTTTCCCTAAAGCAAAATGAAACTGCACTCGGCTACTGAGTTCAAGATCCTCTCGCGTGACTTGGCGGTGCATATTTGCAATGTCCTGCTCAGAAAAGCGGAGGGTCTTTAAATTCGCAAGACTCCAGTAAGCCTCACCAAAGCGCTCATCTCGATCAATGGCACCCCGATAGGCCGCCTCGCACGCCTCCCGTTTCCCCTCTGTTTTTAAGACATGTGCGTAACTCAGCCAGACTTTTGCATTCTGGGGATACTCTTCTAATAAGGCCTGATAAAGCTGGCTTGAGCGCTCGTATTCTCCTATCCGGCTGCACACAACTGCCGCCAAATTGCGGTACCCCGGGCGATCGGGTTCCTCCGCTAACAACTGGTCCACTTCACGTAACGCGTCGTCTGACTTGTTGGTGCGATGCAGCAACACTGCCAAGTTGTAGCGCGCGCCAGAAAAACCGGGCGTTAGCTCTAAGCAATACTCTAGTAACGCCTGGGCATCGTCGTTTCGACCCACTCTCACCGCCACCTCAGCCAGCATGCGAATAGCGGCAACATCAGTTGGCGCACTTTTAAGGTGGGATTTTAACATCCGTTCTGCCGTTGGCAGTTCGTTCGCGATCATGGCAGCCGCTGCTTGCTGTAGATCGGGATTACCGGTGGCGCTCTGCAAGTGGCGTAGATAAGCGCTTTCGCTCGCCGCTTTATCGCCAATCGCTGCGCTATGGTCCGCCAAAAGACGCCACGCCTCAGGATGATTAGCGTCTAGCGCAAGGACTTTCTCCAACGCCTGAATCGCTTGCTCGCCCTGCTGCTGTTGCCCCAATACCACCGCTTTCAGAAAGTGTGCTGGCGCATAGTCTGGCACCGCAGCTAGGATTTCCTCTAATTGAAGTGCCGCCTGTTGCAGATCGTGATCAAGTAACTGTTTGGCATGCTCCATCGCCTGAGCCAGATTGCCGGTTTTATCGATTGCATCACTCACTACGCTCTCACCTCACTTAAGGCACTCTTAAAGTCCGCTTAAAGCACTCTTAGGGCACTCTGGACTCAACACTGCACAGGCCACTCTTCACAAAACGGGACAACGACTGCTTGTGGCGCTACTGGGCTGATTCACATTAAGAACAAGATTGTGTCACAAGATGCGCTACGCATCACCGAGCACTCCTCGGGGCGGCGCTGCGGCCACGATCGATCCTATACAAACTCACAAGGCAGCTTTGTGATGAAGGCAGCTCTGTGATGAATGCTACTCCCCGATCGGCCTCACTCAGTCGATCGACTCCCTGTCTTAAATCGACTACATTCTCCAGAAACCTGGGCAACAATCTCTGACCAACGACAAGTCACTATGATGCAAATAGACGAACCCGCCAGAACGATCAGTGTCATTCATCAAACCGAGGTACTCGTCGTCGGCTCTGGGCCCGGGGGGCTTGCTGCGGCGCTGGGCGCCGCGCGCGCCGGTGCATCCGTGACGCTACTTGAGCGATTCGGCTGCTTTGGCGGCAACATTACCGCGGTAGGCGTAGAAGGCTTCGCTTGGTACCGGCATGAACAAACTGTCGATACCGAGGGCGTAGGCATTGAGTTTGAGGAGCGAGCTCGCGAGATGGGCGCCGCCGTTAAGGAACCGCAATCAGACAGTCATGCGATTGATGGCGAAGCGTTTAAATGGGTCGCGGATACCTTAGTAGAAGAAGCGGGTATCACACCGATGCTGCACCGGTTATTCGTCGCACCCATCATGGAAGGCGACACCATCAAAGGCGTTATCGTTGAGAGTAAAGCAGGCCGTGAGGCAATTCTCGCGGAACGAATAATCGATGCCACCGGTGACGCCGATGTGGCCTATCGCGCCGGTGCGACAACGATCAAACAGCCCAAGGAGGAGATGATCGGTGCATCAGTGATGTTCTCTATGTCAGGGGTGAACAAAACACGATTTATCGATCACGTTAAAAGTGACCCACAAACCTATCGTGACTGGGACTATGGGCAATGGTCGGTCGAGACATCGGGTAAAGAAGACGAGATGTTTTCGCCGTTTTTACGCAAGCCTTTCGAGCAGGCCCGAGAGGCGGGCCTGATTCCCGCCAACCTCGACACCATCGCAGGCACTTGGGGCGCCATTTATGACAGCGGCGACCTCACCTACCTCAACCTCGTGCACATGCCCGAAATCGACGGCACCGACGTGAGGTCACTCACCGCCGGCGAGATCGAAGGCCGCCGACAGGCGCTCCTGGCGATCGACGCCCTGCGTCGCTATACGCCCGGATGTGAGAACGCCAAGCTCCGTAACTACGGGATGACGATCGGTATTCGAGACACCCGCAAGCTCGTCGGCCGCTACAACCTCACCGCTCACGACGTTCGCGAACAGGGTCGATTCGACGACTCAATCGGCATCTTCCCCGAGTTCATCGATGGCTACGGGATCCTGATCCTCCCGACCACTGGTCGCTACTTCCAGGTTCCGTATCGCTCGATGGTGCCCAATGACGGGGTCGACAACCTGCTGGTGACGGGCCGATCGATCGGCGGGGACCAGACCTCACACGCTGCGGTACGAAACATGATGTGTTGTACCGTCGCCGGTCAGGGTGCCGGCGTGGCAGCTGCACTCGCGGTGAAAACCGGACGGACCATCGCCGATGTCGACATCGTCGCCGTGCAGGCAGAACTCAAACGCCAGGAAGTGCGCCTGACCTAGCGCATCGCGTCGATGCCAGGAGCTGGCGTCAACCATCCGCTCGACCCGGTTCGGGGCGCTTGGGCCTAGCGTCTCGGTGTGGAGCTTCGCTGGGAGGACCGCCAACGTGCGTTTCAAGCCAAGGTGATCGCCGATAACGACATCCCTCTCGATCTTGATGTTCGGCCGTACCGCACCTTCGTCGGCGCAGCAACGGGACAGCCGCCGCCTGCTGGCTCCCGGTTCGAACGGGCCATGCTCGTCCTGATCGGTGGCGCAGTGATCACCGGGGTACTGGTGCTATTCGCACCTCGGCCGCTCGTTGCGCTCGTGGCCGGCTTGGCTGGCGGAATGGCCGTGTTCGCCGGGCTGGCTGGTCCCGACCCGCGCACGCCCCACGTAACGCACGAACCGCTCGTTGCGCTCTACGCCGCACAAGCAAGCGTCGGTGAGGCGCCCGAGTGTGTGACCGCCATCGCCGCCGACGAAATCGACCGACTCGGTACCGAAGGGTTCGGTACCGTGGTCGGCACGGTCCGGCCGGGTGGCACCGTGGGCTTGTTCGTCGACGAGTACCTCGTGTGGGCCCGTACACCGCCCCGCGGCAGCCGAAAGGGTGACCCTGCCTTCGGTGAACTCT
>ERZ651776.4584-NODE-4584-length-12597-cov-4.152077_pt1 | contig 12597 bp, 14 predicted proteins | sample MGYA00514761_ERZ651776 | MGnify/ENA metagenome assembly ERZ651776 | reverse complement strand
ACATCTACAAACGGAATATTTTTAAGAGCTGGACAATCAGTAATAGTTGTACCTGAAGAAAGACCTAAATCAGCAAGGGCAACTTCAGCAACAAATGCTAACCCATGTGTACTAACTTTCGATTTAGGACATAACTTTGAAGTGGGTGATCAAATATCAGTTACAGATAGTTCGTCAGCATATAACACTTTACTTACAGATGCTAATTGTGCAGCTGTGACAGAAACAACAATTACAACAGATAAAAACTCAACATCAACAGGTGATTTTACTGCATGTACAGTAAGAAGTAATTTTAAAATATCAGTAATTAACGAAACTGCTGGTTCTGATGGTGCTGTTTATATCGAAGAAGTTGTTCAAGGTCATCAAGGATTGTAATATGCAAAAAGTTAAACTAATTACAGAAGCAAACGATTTCTCAACAGATAATTTTCTTATCGAAGAAAAAGATGGTAAGAAAGATTATAAAATTAAAGGTATTTTCATGCAGGCCGATATCAAGAACCGTAATGGTCGTATATATCCTATGGAAATACTTAACAAAGAGGTTGATCGTTATAATAAACAATATATTAACGAAAAACGTGCATTTGGTGAATTAGGTCATCCCGATGGCCCAACAGTGAATCTTGAGAGAGCATCTCATATGATTACTTCACTTGTACCAGATGGTAATAATTTTATTGGAGAAGCAAAGATACTTTCAACCCCTATGGGAACGATTGTTAAATCTTTGATGGATGAAGGCGCAAAGTTAGGTGTATCATCCAGAGGCATGGGTAGTTTAGACCAGAAGAATGGTGCTAACGTGGTGAGAAATGACTTTTACCTTGCAACTGCTGCTGATATTGTAGCAGACCCAAGTGCTCCCAACGCATTTGTTGAGGGTATTATGGAAGGTAAAGAGTGGGTCTGGAACAACGGCTTAATACAAGAAGCGGATGTTGCAGAAATGAAAGAAAACATTGAAGAAAACGTGCGACAGAATAATTCAAAAGCACACGCTTTGGAGTTCGCAAAGTTTCTTCAAAAACTATAGTTTTATAAATAAACGTAATAACTACAAAAAGGAGTAATCCCTATGGCTAATGAATTAGATCAAACCATTGAGGAATTAGAAGCTGAAGTGCTTGGTGAACTTGAAGAAGCCAACGGTGCAGATGCTCCTAAGAAATCAGCTGGAAAAGCAGACCCTATGGATAAAATGGATGCAGATGGTGCAACTGATGTCGAGGGTGACATTGGTGGCCCAACACCAACCAAGGACGCAAACCAGGCAGGCAAAATTGACCCTGCGAAAAAAGTAAAGAAAGACACATCTGCACCTGCTAAAACAGGTGGTGCTGCTGAAACTGGTATCAAAACTACCATGAAAGAAGCAGAGCATGATGATGACGATGATGCAGATGATGATGAAGACGAAAAAATGTCAAAAGATGACATGATCAACGCAATGTATGATGAGATGAAGAAGATGAATGGCAAAAAACTTGAGGCTGCATACAAATCTATGCAGACAATGGGTATGCATAGTGATAAAGAAGAGACAAAAGAGCAGAAAGCAAAATCTGAAGCTGTTGAAAATCGTCTGAAGTCTATTGATGTTTCTGAACACGTTAATGCATTGGTCGATGGTGAGGGTGACCTTTCCGAAGAATTTAAATCTAAAGCCGCAACAATCTTTGAGGCCGCAGTTAAATCAAAAGTACGTTCAGAAGTAGAACGTATGGAAGACGAGTACAAAACAGAACTGGAAGAAAATATTACCGCAACTAAAGATGAATTGACTGAAAAGGTTGACACTTATCTTAACTATGTTGTTGAAGAATGGATGAAAGAGAATGAGTTGGCTATCGAAAGAGGCTTGAAAGGCGAAATCGCTGAAGACTTTATCTCAGGTTTGAAACAATTGTTTGAAGACCACTATGTTGATGTTCCAGATGAAAAATACGATGTGCTTGAAGCACAATCTGAGAAAATTTCAGAACTAGAAGGCAGAATTAACGAAATGATGGAAGAGCAAATCCAATCAAAATCTGAAAATGCTGAACTAGTTAAGGAACAGGTAATGTCAGAAGTCTCTTCAGACCTTGCCGATACTGAAGTTGAAAAATTCAAAGGTCTTGTCGAAGATGTGGACTTTTCTAATGCCGCATCATATCGGGAAAAGTTGGAAACTCTGAAGGAAAGTTATTTTCCAGCAGTAATTCCAACAACATTGACTGAAGAAGATACATTTGATGATGTAGAAACTGGTCACGCACAGGACATTGACACTTCCGATTCAATGGCTGCATATATGTCCGCCATTGGTAGAACTGCCAAGAGTGCAAAATAAACAATTTATAAATAGTAGAAATTAAAAAGGAGAAACAAATGTTTCAAACAGAACATCTACAGGAAAAGTGGTCACCTGTCCTACAGCACCCTGATCTTCCAGAGATCAAGGACAATTATCGCCGGGCAGTTACTACAGTTATTCTAGAAAACCAAGAGAAAGCCCTCCGTGAAGACAGAAACTTCTTAGGAGAAGCTGCTCCAACTAACGCAACTGGTGGAAGTGTTGACAACTGGGATCCAATTTTGATCTCATTGGTTCGCCGTTCTATGCCTAATCTTATTGCATATGACATCTGTGGTGTTCAGCCAATGACTGGCCCAACAGGTCTTATCTTTGCAATGCGGGCTCGTGCTGCGTCACAGGCTGGTGCAGAAGCACTTGCTGATGAGCAAATCCCATCATTGTCAAACCAAGATGCCGGTGGCGACACTGGTGGTGGTGATAAGTCAGGTACTAACCCTGCTGTCCTTAACGACTCACCATCTGCTGGTACATATACTACCGACACTGGTGCATCTCTTGCACAAGGTGAGGCACTTGGAGATACAACTACTAATGCTTTCGCAGAAATGGCTTTCTCAATCGAAAAGCACACTGTGACTGCAACAACACGTGCTCTAAAAGCAGAGTACACAATGGAACTTGCACAAGACCTTAAAGCAATTCATGGTCTTGACGCAGAGACAGAACTTTCTAACATTTTAAGTTCTGAAATCCTCGCAGAAATCAACCGAGAAGTTATTCGCTCGTTGTATGTAACTGCGGTTAAGGGTGCTCAAGTTAACACAACTACTGCTGGTATATTCGACCTTGATACAGATTCAAATGGTCGTTGGTCAGTTGAGAAATTCAAAGGTTTAATGTTCGCAATTGAACGTGATGCCAATGCGATTGGTCAACAGACTCGTAGAGGTAAAGGTAACATGATTATCTGTTCAGCTGATGTTGCTTCTGCACTTCAGATGGCAGGTGTTCTTGATTACACTCCTGCTCTTAACAACAACTTGAATGTTGACGATACTTCAACAACATTTGCTGGTGTTATGAATGGTCGTTACAAAGTGTATGTTGATCCATATGCTGCAAACGTAGCCGCATCACAGTACTACGTTGTTGGTTATAAAGGTACATCACCTTATGATGCTGGTATGTTCTACTGCCCATACGTTCCACTACAAATGGTTCGTGCGGTTGGTGAGAATACATTCCAACCTAAGATTGGTTTCAAAACTCGTTACGGTATTGCTGCTAACCCATTCCATACTGGAACAGTTGGTGCATCTACTGACGGTGCGATTTCAATCTCATCTGCATCTAACAAGTATTACAGAAAAGTTAAAGTTACTAACCTTATGTAAGACTAATACTAAAAGAAAGAAGGGGGGATTTGTTCCCCCCTTTTTTTTATTTATCTACTGAGTAGCAATCTTGATGGTGATCTTAAACCACTGTATCATTGATTCCTCACTTTCGTTCTAAGGTTATATTCTGGCATAAGTGGAACAGGTTGTTTAGCACATAACTCCTACCATAAGTGGAACAGGTTGTTTTTTTCGTTATAAATACTGGTATGACAACAGAAACATCACCATTAGGAAGACAACCAACTGTTCTGGATTATTTGAGTCCAACACAGTTTAAATTTGGTATCCATCAACTACCAAAGGTTGAGTTCTTCACTACAGAAGCTAACATTCCTGATGTAACTTTAGGTGAATTAGTTTTACCTACACCTTTTAAACAGATACCTATTGTTGGAGATCAAGTTACTTTTGGTAATCTAATTGTAACTTTTATTGTTGATGAAAACCTTGAAAATTATATCTCATGTCATAACTGGTTAATAGGAATTGGTTTTCCTAAAGAACGTGAACAGTTTACAGACTTTCGTTCTAATACATCAAATACTCCAACCGCAGGCGCTGGAGGAAATACTGATATCGGTAAAGTAGGAAAGCCTACGGCTGATAGATCGTTTTATTCTGATGCAACATTAACAGTTTTAACAAATAAAAATAATCCTGTATTAGAAGTAAGATTTGAAGATTTGTTTCCTGTTTCACTAAGTTCATTAAATTTTAGTCAATCAGCTGAAGATGTACAATACCTAACCGCAACAATAGACTTTAGATACAAGATATATACTATGCATACACTTGATACATAATATGGAGTAATAATGAACCTTGACGAATTGAAAATTCAAGTCCAAAGAGACTTGAAGATAGATGATGAACACTTAGATACCGAATCATTAAAAAATCAAGAAATCAAAGCCACATACCTAGACCACAAATCTAGATACGAACTTCTTTTGTTTAAAGCAAAAGGTGACTACAAGCGTTTGTATCGTGAGAAGTGGGAATACTATGGTGGTAAGGCTGATGCAAAAATCTACGCATCCAAACCATTTGACCTTAAAGTTTTAAAGACAGACCTATCTGTTTATATTACCTCTGATGAGGATATTATCAATGCAGAGAACAAGGTTGGTTACCTAGAAGTGGTTGTAGATTATATCAAAGGAGTTATCAAATCAGTTGATAATCGTGGATGGGATATTAAGAACGCAATAGAATGGAAAAAATTTGAAGCAGGAGTGACATACTGATGATATGTGATATTTACGATAATGTATTAGAACAAAATGATGCAGAAGATATTCAAGAAAAAATGAGTACTCTTATGTGGGGATATGAACACAAATCTAACGGCAAGACAGGAATTAATAAACACTGGCACATATTTTGCGGTAAAGAATTAATTGAACCAGAATACGGTTTTCTTGCACCAATATGGTTAACAGCAAAGAAAAAATATGATTTTGAAAATAGATATAAAGTTAAAAGTTTCAAACGAATTTATTGTAATGCACACACACATGGTATAGAACCACATTTACATACTGATGATGGTGATTTTACAATGATATATTATCCAAGACTTGATTGGAAACCAGAGTGGATGGGTGGTACTGCTATATGGAATGAACAAGAAAATGAAATAGAAAAATATGTAAACTATATTGGAAATCGTTTATTTGTTTTTGATGCAAAACTAAATCACCAAGCCATGCCAGTTTCAAGACAATGTTATGAGTTAAGAACTTGTGTAGTTTTTAAAACATACAGAAGCGATGCAAATTCAGATAGATTGGATTTTTACAAATGACACAAGAAAGAGAATATTGGGTCACTGATTATATAAAGTATTTTGAAAACATCGTTGCACCACAAATATGTGATGATGTTAAAAATGCAAAGTTTAAATATGATAATTCTACATACTCTACACACGACAGTGGTAAAGTTGTTAAACAGGATAGAGTCGTAAGTGAAGATTTCTGGATAAGAAGTGGTAAACCATATCATGCTCAAATAAAACCATGTTACCGATTAGCAATAGACAAATACAAAGAACAATTTCCATACTTTAATGTTCAACATTTGACAGACTTTCGTATTAGTAAATACAGTGAAGGTGGATTTATGTCAAACCACGTTGACAATATTCATCATAGTCATGGTCAACAGTGGGGATATCCACAAGTTACTGTTCTACTATTTTTAAACGATGATTACAAAGGTGGTGAAATTGTAATTTCTGGTAGAAAGTTTGTAACAAAAGCTGGGTCTGCAATTGTATTTCCGTCAAACTTTATGTTCCCACACGAAGTTTTAAAAGTTACAGAAGGTACTAGATACAGCATCACTTGTTGGTTAATGTAATGGAAATCAATACACATTTAATGTTTCCGACAGCATTACACATATTTGATCATAAGATGAAACAAGAAGAACAACAGATTATGATTGATTATATAAACGGAACAAGAAACAAAGAAACTACAGATGTTAGTGGTTTATCAAAACACACTAAAAATAATCTTCATAAAATACCAGAGTTTGAAAGTTTAAAAAATACCATCAATGAAGCAACTCAAGAGGTCGTGAAGAAGATGGAGTTTAAGTGTAATTCATTAGAGATGACAGGAATGTGGGGTAACGCATTACCTAAAGGAAACGCACACGCACCACATACACACTCAAATCATCTGTTCTCTGGTGTATTTTATGTAAAGTCTGATGAGTTATCATCACCCATACAATTTTTTGATCCAAGACCGCAAGCTCATGTAATGCGGCCAGATAAACATAAAGATAATACACTCAACTCTGATATTGTTGCAATACCTTGCAATACTGGAGTTGGTATTATCTTTCCTTCTTGGTTGACACATTGGGTGCCTCCAACTGGTTCTGAAAGAATAAGTGTATCTTGGAATTTTATTATTAGAGGTAAGTATGGAGAATCAAATAGTTTGCAAGATGTTAATATCTAAAGTAAATGAAGTCTATCTTCAGTGTGATGTAGATGAAGACTTGGCAAGAGAGTTATCAGACTATTTTACATTTGAGGTGCCTGGAGCAAAGTTCATGCCTCAGTATCGTAATCGTATGTGGGATGGAAAAATACGATTATTTTCTCCGCACAATGGTAGAATTTATGTTGGTCTTTTACCATATATAAAAGAGTACTGCACTAAAAAATCAATTGAATATATATTAGAAGAAGGAGTAGAGAATGACAGGAATGTTAGTAGTAAGAGCGTTAGAGACTTTGCCGAATCATTACGGCCAACCTCTAAAGGGAAACCTATTGCATTTAGAGACTATCAAATTGATGCCATCCATCATGCTCTATCAACAAATCGCTGTCTTCTTTTGTCTCCTACTGCTTCGGGTAAGTCACTTATAATCTACACACTTGTTAGGTATTATCACCTAATGGGATTGAAAACACTTATCCTCGTACCAACAACATCTTTGGTTGAACAGATGACCTCTGACTTTATTGACTATGGATGGAAAGAAGAATACATTCACAGAGTTTATGCTGGTCAGGATAAAACACACAAAACTAAACCAGTAATTATTTCTACTTGGCAATCTGTTTACAAAATGCATAGTCAATACTTTTCGCAGTTTGGTTGTGTTATCGGTGATGAGGCTCATACGTTCAAAGCAAAATCACTCACTGATATTATGGTTCGTAGTAGAGATGTAAAATATAGATTCGGTTTGACAGGTACACTTGATGGTACACAAACTCACAGATTAGTACTAGAGGGTTTGTTTGGTCAAGTGAAAAAAGTTACGTCCACAAAAGAATTGATGGATAATAAAACTGTTGCACAGCTTGATATTAATTGTGTAGTATTAAAACACACAGAGGAAGAAGCTAAAAGAGTACGATACTACACATATGCAGAGGAAATAAATTACATTGTATCACACCCCAAACGCAATAAATTTTTAGAAAACCTCTGTAAATCTGTAAAAGGAAATACACTTTTACTTTTTCAGTTGGTAGAAAAACATGGGGTTGTACTACACAACGAAATTAAAAAGTTAGACAGAAAGGTGTTTTTTGTACATGGTGGAACAACAACAAGTACAAGAGAAGAAATCAGAGCAATCGCAGAAAAAGAAACAAACGCCATTATTATTGCATCCTATGGCACTTTTTCTACTGGTGTTAACATTCGCAATATTCATAACATCGTGTTCGCCTCACCTTCAAAAAGCAGAATCAGAGTCTTGCAGTCTATTGGCCGTGGACTTAGACAGTCAGAGACTAAATCAAGTGTTCGTCTGTTTGACATTTCTGACAACATCACATACAAATCTAGACCAAACTTCACATACAGACACTTTAGACAACGACTAAATATATACAAGGAAGAACAATTTCAATACAAAGTAGATAGGATAACTTTATGAACTACCATATAGTAAAGCTTTCTAATGGAGAAGATATTCTTTGTACAGTTTTAGATAAACAAGAAACTCAAATTAAAATAGAGTCCCCCTTGCTTATGGAGACTGTTTCAAGACCTACTGCAACAGGTGTTGTAGAATCTCTTGCTTTGGGCAGATGGGTGCAACCTTATTCAGATGAGGAAGTGTTTCTTATTGAAAAAAATTCTATCGTAATTATGACACCAGCAAGTGCAGGGTTATCCAGATATTACGAACACATCTTAAAAAACTTAGATGTTGTTTTAAAAACAAAAAGTCCTAGTGACGAAGACCTAGATCGAATTGAAATGGAAGATAGAGATGAACAAGAAAATCTTGTTGCCGAAGAAGATTTAGAAGCTATACTAGAAAACTTTGAAGTAGATGATAAAACCTTTCACTAGTGTATTATCTGAAAAAGGTACAAGACCTATTATACACGATTTTTATCGTTTGTCAATGAGTAAATAATATTATTTCAATCTTGACAACTTCTTGTTTTTGTAGTATATTAGTAAGAACAAATTATGAAAGGAAACACTATGGCTCGTACAAAAGCAAAAGGTGTCCACTACGTTGATAACAAAAAATTCCATGAAGCAATGGTTGAGTATAAAGAAAAACAACGAGAGGCAGAAGAAATAGGCGAAGAGCCACCGATGGTATCAAACTATATTGGTTCATGTTTTCTAAAGATCGCAAATGGTTTATCATATAGACCAAACTTTATTAATTACACATACAGACAAGAAATGATTTCAGATGGTATTGAAAACTGTCTGCAATACATTCACAACTTTGATCCCGAAAAATCTAAAAATCCTTTCTCATATTTTACACAGATAATTTATTATGCGTTTATTCGTAGAATACAAAAAGAAAAAAAACAAACTCATGTCAAACACAGAATGATTGAAAAACAAGAATTTGTTCCTTATGTAACTATGCCAGGAGACAGTACAAACTATTCAGTAAGTGGTTTTGATGTCAATGTTATGGTGCCTGATGAGGCTGTATATAAACCTAAAAAGAAAGAAGTTACTAAAGATAATGCAAAAGGATTAGAAAACTTTATGGAATTAGACGATTGAAAATAGCAATTATTACTGACACACACTTTGGTGCAAGAAACGACAATTTAAATTTCAACGAATATTTTTACAAATTCTACGAAGAACAGTTCTTCCCATATCTAAAAGAAAACAATATCACACACTGTATTCATATGGGTGATATTATGGATAGGCGTAAGTACATCTCATATAGAATAGCTAAAGATGTTCGTGAAAAATTTATACAACCGTTTGTTGACCTTGGTATAGAACTACACGTTATGGTTGGTAACCATGACACATATTTTAAGAATACAAACGAAGTTAATTCTGTTACTGAACTAGTTGGTGATAGATATAATAATGTTTACATCTATCCAGAGGCAACAGAGGTTACTTTTGACAACTTACCTATTTTGTTTATACCTTGGATTAATGCATCAAACCATGCACAGACTTTGCAGACTATGGAACAAACTAAAGCTCCAGTTGCAATGGGTCACCTTGAGGTTCAAGGTTTTGAAATGATTCGAGGAGTGAAAAACGAACATGGATATGATAAGAATCTTTTTAGAAAATTTGATACTGTTTTCAGTGGCCATTTCCATGTCAAGTCAGATGATGGTCACATTTATTACTTGGGTTCTCCATATGAATTATATTGGAATGACTGTGAGGATAGAAAAGGATTTCATGTTTTTGACACTGAGACAAGGGAATTGGAACGAATTTTAAATCCAAGAACAATTCATAAAAAGATATACTATAACGATACCGACACAGACTATAAACAACACGACATAACACAGTATAAAGATAATTATGTTAAAGTTATTGTCGTAAATAAGAAAGATTTGTATCAATTTGACCAGTTTGTTGATAAATTGTTACAAGCAGACTGCCACGAAGTCAAAATTATAGAAGATTTTTCTGACTTGGATGCAAACTCAGTATCAGATGATATTGTTGAAAACACACAGGATACTATGACATTACTCAGTATGTACATTGATGAGTTAGATACTTCCCTGTCTAAAGGAAGACTCAAGAATATACAAAGAGAACTATATACGGAAGCTCAAGACTTACAAATATGATTAATTTTAAATATGTGCGTTGGAAGAACTTTCTTTCAACTGGTAATCAACCTACAGAAATTCAATTAGACAGAAACCCAACAACACTTATTATTGGTGAGAATGGTGCTGGTAAATCTACCATTCTAGATGCGTTGTGTTTTGGTTTGTTTGGTAAACCATTTAGAAACATCAGTAAAAACCAGATGGTAAACTCTATCAACAATGGTGGTGCAATGGTAGAGGTTGAGTTCTCTATTGGTTCAGTCCAGTACAAAGTCATTCGTGGTATCAAACCAAACAAGTTTGAGATTTATCAAAACGACAAGTTAATGAATCTAGAAGCAAACGCCCGTGACTACCAGAAGATTTTAGAACAACAGATTCTAAAACTGAACTATGGTTCTTTCACACAGGTTGTGATTCTTGGTAGTTCTACATTCGTTCCATTCATGCAGTTGAAGGCCAGACATCGTAGAGAGGTTGTCGAGGAAATCCTAGACATCAAAATCTTTTCTACCATGAATCTTATTCTGAAACAAAAACTTAAAACTGTTATGGAAGATATTCGTGACATTGAGTATCAGTATAATCTAGAAACAGAAAAGGTAAGTTTACAAGAAAATCTAATTTCTGATTTAAAAGATAACAAAGACAAAATCATTAAGCAGAAACAATCTCTTATTGACAGTAACGAAGAAGAAATATTTAGTAGAACAAAAGAAAAATCTGACATTGAAACTCAAGACAAAGAACTATTGGAGTCTATTACTGATAAGACATCTGTTGATGCAAAGAGTTCTAAACTAAAAGAGTTTCGTGCTACTTTGAATGAGAAACATAAAACACACTCTGATATGATTAACTTTTTTGAAACAAATGAAGATTGTCCAACTTGTGAACAACACATTGATGAAACATTCAAAGAGAGTATGATTGTATCTAAGAAATTTGACATTGAAGAATTATCTGTTGGTATGGGTAGATTAAAAAAAGAACTTGCGTCTGTTGCAGCTCGTTCAGATGAAATCAAAGGTATTACCAGTAAGATTAGAAGCAACTCTATTAAACTTGCAAGCATCAATCAGTCTATTACTGAACTAGAAAAGTTTAATTCTAAACTTCACACAGAGGTTGAACAGTTTACCAAAGATGGTGTTGGTCAATCAGACACAGTAAAACTTGAAGAATTAAAGGTAAATGTAAAAGATATTGGTCAACGTAGAACTGAACTAAGAGAAAGTAAAGTTTATCTGGAAGCCTCTAGAAGTATGTTGATGGACACTGGTATCAAGACCAAGATCATTAAACAATACCTACCGATTATGAATAAACTGATTAACAAGTATCTTACATCAATGGAGTTTTATGTTAACTTTACACTAGATGAAAACTTTGAGGAAACAATCAAGTCACGATTCCGTGATGAGTTTTCTTATGCATCGTTTAGTGAAGGTGAAAAGATGCGTATTGACCTTGCACTACTCTTTACTTGGAGAGCCATTGCAAAGATGAAAAACTCTACAAATACAAACTTGTTAATCCTAGATGAGATATTCGATAGTTCTCTTGATGGTACAGGAACAGATGAGTTCCTAAAAATTCTGAACACTCTTGGTAACGAGAATGTATTTGTCATATCACATAAACAGGATGCACTTGCTGACAAGTTCAGAAGTACAATACGATTTGAGAAGATTAAAAACTTTAGTCACGTTGCAACATAATGTCATTAACAGTAGTTAAAAGATTATCAAGAAATGCTGCAAGTGATGAGTGTTATACACCATGTGACCAAGTACTTCCTATACTGGAATACTTGGATAAGGATAAAACTTATTACGAAGCCACTAGTGGTATATCATCACAGATTGTAGATGGATTTAAAAAATATGAATACAATATCGTTCCTAGTAACAACAAAGACTTTTTTCAATGTTCCCCTGACGATGTACATGATGGTGTCATAACTAATCCACCATACAGCATCAAAGATAATTTTATCGAACACTGTTATAATATAAAAAAACCATTTGCATTATTCCTTCCTGTTGCATCTATGCAAGGCGGCAAACGTGGACAGATGTTTATGGAATATGGTATGTCTTGTTTGGTATATAATTATAGAGTAGACTTTACTGGTGGTGGTTCTCCACCATTTGGTAATGCATGGTTTATGTGGGGTTGGGATACAATGCCACCTAATACTATTCAATGGGTAAACAATCCAAAACATCGTAGTAGTACTGACGCTATAACAACAAGAAACGAATCACGATTCGGTGTTGGTGCAGATTTGACAGAATTTATGGTATGAACGTGAT
>ERZ651776.4582-NODE-4582-length-12600-cov-3.114270_pt1 | contig 12600 bp, 11 predicted proteins | sample MGYA00514761_ERZ651776 | MGnify/ENA metagenome assembly ERZ651776 | reverse complement strand
GGGTAAACCGGCCAAAACCGCGATTGTTTAGCCAGCACGAGGCATCAACAACAATCCGCATCAGTTCCAGCTCCCATCGCTATTGCCTTTGCCCGCAATCTGCCCGGTCAATTCCCCCAAGGCCCAAGAACCCGCCATAACCACGATCCATGGCATCTCAGGCAACCATTGGCGGGCGGGGCCAGCACGACGGGCAGTATGAAAGCCGCGCATACTCAAGACCGGTGTCGCAAGCAGAGCTCTCAAGACACCAAGAGCCCGGTTGCCGCCCCGGTCAGCGCCATAAAGGCGCCCATGCCCAAAGCGGGTCGAGAGGCGCGCGCCATGCGGATCGGGTTGTGCATAGATCGACGTAAGGGCCGCAATGCTGCGCACCTTCCTGCCCCGCATCACAAGACGCCGTTCCAGATCGTGTTCGATAATGCCTTCGCCGGGTGCAAGGATTTGTTGTAGATCGGTCAGACGCACAGCAAAGGCGTTGCCCGGCAGGTGATCCTGCGAACCAGTGCCGTCGAAACGGCCGTATTCCAAACGGCCCAGGGCGCGATAACGTGGCGCAAGGCCGGGTGCGACCGTGACCGGGCCACAAACGGCGGCCACATGTGGATCGCTAAAAGCATCATAAAGTGCAGCGGCCCATCCCGGTGCAAGGTACGTTGTATCCTCGAGCAGAAACGCCACGGTCGCGCTGGTCCCGTCTACCGCACGCCGGCGGCGCTGCGGCACATTATCTGACGCGCTGGTGCGCGGAACGGCACGCACTGCTATCGCCGCTGCGTTCGCTTCCTTCTTGAGGTCCGCGGCACAGGATTGAGCCGCTTTGAGGCCAAGCAATTCCACCACTGCCACGTCGATAGAAAGTATGGCGTCGGATGGTGGCATTGAGCTGAGTGTTTGAGTGACGGTCATGCTGACCCAGTTTCCGTTTGGGCCGTGCGTGACAGGAAAAGATCGCGCAACACAGCCACCGCAATTGCCTGATCGGCCCCAATAGGTGTCGCACCGCAGCCTGCAGTTGCTGCATAAAAGGCCGTCATGAGAGCGCGCAGTCCAGGGTATGCGGGTTCTTGGCGCAGGGCCCGTCCTGCCATGTTGACCGACGCATGGCGCAGTATGGACAGCGCATCCCCGAAGGGGCGCAAGGCCTTGCTGCGGCGGCTGGCAGTGCCATCGCGAAACCGGGCATAGCCGTGAAAAAGGTCTGCTTCCCACGCGCCCTTGTCGCCATAGAGCACAAGCGACGCCTCGGTCGGGCGTGCCGCCAGACTGAGCGTGATGTGCAATGTCGCTGATCCCACAGCGGCGGCCATCTGCCATCCAGCAGTCCCGACCGGTGTCACATTCCAGTCAAGCGTATCCAGCGGGTGATCAGGCCACAACCGCTGTGCGATTGCGATCGGGTGCGGCAGGATATCGGCGGCGATGCGCGGAATGTCCTTCGCGGCTGCGTTGATGGCACCCGCCGAAAAATAGCGCATCTCGACCAGTTCCAATGTTCCGATCCGGCGCCGCTGGGCGATGATTCGTTCAAGCGCTGGTTGAAACGCATATTGATGTACCGGGCACAGCAGAACATCCGCTTTTTGAGCCAGATCACAAAGAGCACGTGTCTCGGCTGCGTCCGCGGCCAGCGGTTTTTCGGCAAACACGTGGATACCCTGTGCAATGGCGGCGCGGATGAGTGCGCTGTGGCTGGCGCTGGGGCTGCAAAGATGTACAACCGCCGGCCTAACTGTCTCAAAGAGGGCCTCTGGATCTGCAAAAACAGCACCTTCGGGACCTGCCAAAACGCGCGCGCGGTCCATATCTGGATCAGCCACAGCAACGACGCGGGCACCTAATCGCCGCGCCGCATGCGCATGCCAGCGCCCCATCAAACCGGCACCCAGAATGGCAACATCAGGCACAGGCATGCCGGCACCTGAATTGGGCCATATTGACCGAGCAGGGGAAACTGCGTAGGCAGATTTTGTACCGGGCCCGTGCAATTTCTATCTACCTCCTTTTTCTGTTCTCTGACATCGGGCTGTGCCCATCAAAATACGCCATTGAAACCCGAAGCCTACCTGAAGGATACAGGATTTGACGCGCACCAGCAGTTCCCGGAAAACGCCTGAAACCACCCCCGGGACGCAGGCGGAACTTTCCGTCATCATTCCGTCGGTCAATAGTTACGACGATCTTGATGACTGCCTGCGCGCGCTTGAAACGGCACAGGGGGCCACGCTCGAGATCATCGTCGTGGACCGGCTGGGCGAACACCTGCGTCATTTCGTGCGGCGTGAGCATCCGAAGGTGACTGTGCTTGCCGTGCCTCATGACACGACAATCCCGCAGATGCGCGCTCTGGGTATTCGGCGTGCGGCCAGCCCGGCGACGGCCATGATCGAGGACCATGTGATCGTGCCCCAAGGCTGGGCGCGGGCGATGCTTGATGCCCTGAGCGCCGAGGGCGGTCAGGTCGGAGCGGTGGGCGGCCCGGTGGACAACGCGGCAACGTACAGCCGCGTTGATTGGGCGGCGTTTCTGTGCGAATACAGCTCGACCCTGCCACCGCTGCCCGCGGGCCACGCCGCATGGCTTCCGGGCAACAACGTGATCTATCCGACCGCGATCCTGCACCGGCACGACGCCGTGCTCGACTGCAACGCGTGGGAAGGCGCGCTGCACGATGCAATCCGTGACGGCGGCAATCCTCTGGTGATGCGCCCCGAGATCGTGGTGGGTCACAAGATGCATTACACGATGAGACTCTATATTTCGCAGCGCTATCTCTATTCGCGCAGCTACGCCGGAATCCGCTGCGCGGGCATGCCGCTGGCCAAGCGTCTTGCTGCCGGTGCGGCGGCCTTGATCGTGCTCCCGCCATTGATGTTCGTACGCACCATCACCCGCGTGCGCGCCAAGCCGCCCTATGATGCGCATCTCGTGCCTTCCCTGCCGATGCTTGTTCCGTTCTGTATTTCGTGGGGTCTGGGCGAAGCGGTAGGGTTCTGGTTTGGGCCGGGCGGCGCCCTTGCCAAGGTGCGCTAAACGCGCGCATGAGGCTTGCTGGCCGCCTTTTTTCCCTGTCGCATCCATGAACAGCTCCGCATTTTTTGGGCAGGAAAGACGCACCGTTTACGCTGCCTGACTTTTGAGTTCCAGAAAAGTGCCGCCCACATCGCTTGACTGATAGGCTGCCAGCATCAGCGCCAATGTGTTGAGATTGTCTTCGGCACCGCAAGGTGGCTTTTCACCCTTTTGGATCGCGTCCAGCATAGCACGCAAAAGTTTGGCCGTTGAATGGACAAAGAGGTCAGATGGATCGGTTGTCAGACGCTTGCGCCGCTCGCCATGATAAAGATCAGCAGAGGCACTGGCCGCCAGATCGATCCGGGCGAAAGGCCGCTTGGAGCCACTGCGCAGACCAAATGCGACCTCAGCCTTGCCTCCTAGCCGGGTCTCGATGCATGCCTTGCTCCCGTCAAGCCGGATGTCGAGATAACGGTGTGGCCCACGCGACAAACGATCCAGCGTAATATGCGCCACACGATCGCCGGAAAATTCCAGTTGGATAAGGTTCAGATAATCCGCGCCATCCGGGCGGCCCGGCTTTGGCATTCGCGCAGAAATCGCGTGTGGCTCTTCTCCGAAAAAGAAGCGGCACAGATCAAGCGCATGGGTGCCAAATTCGAAACAGGTCCGCTGTTTTGCCGCGCCGCGCCAGCCCTTCTCGGTTTCTTCGGTCACAAAGAAAGTCTGATGTATCGAAACGAACATCAATTCGCCAAAAGTATCGCTGCCGATCAGCTGATGCGCTGCTTCGTGTACATTCATGAATCGGAATTCGTTGTTCACGACAACATGCCGGTTCGCGGCACGCGCAGCGTCGACCACAGCATGCCCCTCATCCAACGTCAGCACAAAAGGCTTTTCACAAAAAACATGGGCTCCCGCTGCCAAGGCCTCAAGGACGATGTCATAGTGGCTGTCAGGTGGGGTGACGACGGCCACTATTTCTGGACGACCAGCCGCAAGTAGGTCGCCAAAACTGCGGTGAACCGGAAAGCTGAAATCTGCCACCTCTGCGACTGGGTCCACACCGCCGATCACCCGCAATCCGGGTATCTTTGCGATTGCAGGCAAATGTATTTTGCGCGCGGCGGACCCAAGCCCGACTATGGCAATCCCAAGTGGTTCTGTCATTTGGACTCCCTCCTGCCGACGTCCATCAGGCTGTCGAAAGGGAGGTGTCGCCCTTGGCTCTTTTGTCCTTGATCTGGAACTCTTCATGGTAGGACCGTTCAACGTTAACATCCCACACGTTGTGGTCTTCGCCTGTTATATTGCGGGCAGCGAGCATCGCCGACAACATGGAATGATCCTGATTGTTATAGCGGTGCAGGCCGTTGCGCCCAACGGTCTGGAAATTTTCCAATTTTTCAATCCATGCGCGGATCACGGCCAAAGAGTCCTGATATGCCTCATCATAGACAGGATAGGCTTTGGGTTGACGGATGATCGCCGAGTCAATGACGCTATTAGCCGGGGCCAGATCCAATTCCTCAAGTTCGCGCGAGGCGAGTTCAGTCAGTGCCTTTTCATCCATTGACCAAATACCGTCACCTGCCTGACAGAAATATTCCATACCGATCGAGGCGGTGTTCGGGTTTGGCAACATCTCGGGAGACCACGCACGGAAGTTCTGGATGCGGCCACACTTGATGTCGGAACTGTGAACATAAATCCAGTTGTCCGGGAAGGGGTCTTTGACGTTCAGAACCAGCGTCACGATCAAGAAGTCGCGATAGCTTAACATGTTAGCCGCATCGAGCACTTCCTGAGGCGGAGGCGGCTGAATGCATTGAATCAGATCACGCATCGCCATCGTGTTGACGAATTCATCCGCCTCAAAGCGCGTTTTCTTGTTAGTTGCATTGGCGGCCGCGTCTGCGTCTATGTCCCAACTCTCCAGGTCGATGGAAGTGATGCGGTTACCATCGCGATTGACCTGAACGACCTTGGTGTTCATTTGCACTTCACCGCCTTTTGCAATCACCTTCTCGGTGCAGCGTTCCCACATCATGCCGGGGCCAAGTCGTGGATATTGGAATTCTTCAATCAGACTGGCGGTATCGTTCGATCCTGTCAGGGCATTCCAAACGACCTTGGGAAGTGACAGACCCTTAATCCGTTGTGCAGCCCAATCGGCACTGATCAGCTTGGGGTCGATACCCCAGACCTTTTCGGTGTAGCTGCGGAAAAAGTGCATATAAAGACGTCCGCCAAAGCGGTTGATTACCCATTCCTCAAATGTCTTCTCGGTCCGGTAGGGGCGCACCTTCCACTTCGCAAAGGAAATGATAATTCGAAAAGTCTCGTATAATCCGATGTTCTTTAGCGCATTAAAGATCTTGAGTGGATAGTCAAAAAACTTTCCCCGATAATAAATGCGGCTCAGGCGCGGGACAGTGATGAAATCATCGCCCAGCACCTCGTGCCACATCTGCTTGACTTCCTCGACCTTTGTGAAAAAACGATGACCACCAATATCAAAGCGGTATCCCTTATGGGACTCTGTACGTGAAATGCCGCCAACAATTTTGCCCGCTTCGAAAACAACAGGCTGATGCGCGTCGCTGCGTCTCTGTAGCTCGTAGGCTGCCGTTAATCCGGCTGGACCTGCGCCAATGATAGCGACTGTTTTTCGATCTGAATTTGCATTACTCAATGTAGTCTCCAAAAATTATCGAACGCGGTACTCATCGCCAACTGTGAATAGGTAATAAGATGCGTTGTTGAAAATCATGTGTCGTTAATATGTTATTAATGACTTACAAGATAGGATTCTTGACGCTTTTGATAGGATGGACGTTCGAATCTGTCGCAATGCGCGACGAAAACAAAGATACGGTATCCCCCTTCCCTCCAGATGTGCGCGCCATCGGCGCAGGTTGGTGTAATAGAACATTTCGATACGTGGCAGGTCATAAGGGTCGCTTGAACTGTGCGCCGTGGCCAGCCGCGCGCCCACAGAAGTTCTGTGATGGCGGGCGATCACATCGCGCGCAACCAAAGACGCACGACCATATGGCGGTGCAAAGTGCACGGGACGCAGCCCTGTTTCCGCCTTCATGCGCACGTCCGCACGTTCGGTCTCGGCCGCAACTTCCTTGACGTCCAGACGCGACAGATCGGGATGGGTGGCGGTGTGGTTGCCAAAATCCACTCCCTCCGACGCCAAACGCCGGACCTCGTTCCAGGACAACAGCGGTCGGGGTGGCTGATGGGCCCCTTTCCAACGCTCAGTCCCATCAATGCAATCCGTCGGCAGATAAACCATCGCTGGCAGGCTCAGGTGGCGTAACACGGGCCAGGCGACCTCGGCAAAATCGCGAAAACCGTCGTCGAATGTAATGGCTACGGCCCTGTCCAGACCATTCGCCAGATGGTTCGGGACATCATCCATGCGCAGCACCTTGAGGCCCGATGCGGCAAGGGCCGTCATTTGCGCTTCAAACACAGATGGCGCGATAGAGGTCGGGCCGGGCGCCTCGGCGATAGAATGATACATCAAGATATCGACAGTTCCGCCCGTTGTCCGTGGCCTTGGATTGGCACGCAATTCATCGGACATGCAGTCGATCCCGGTTGCGCAGGACATGGTATTCAAACAGACTCCAGACAAAGACACTGGCGGAATAGACGTAGTAGACTTGATGATACAGCATCCCTCCAATCGCCAATCCAAGCCCTCCGTGCTTATGAAGATAGCGCGCAAAGTCTCCGTTTATGAACAAGGCCAGCAAAGCGACCATCAGTGTTAAGGGCCACATGTAAGGGGCGGCAAGCAACACGAGCGACTGTGCCAGCAGCACCAGGGCAACGCCCGCTTTCAGCCGCTCGCTCCTGCTGGTATTCAGATCGTCCGTCAGACCTTCACGGGACACCATCAGCCGTGACCATGGCAGCGCACGGCGAAAGATGTCGGTGAACATGGCATTGCGCATCGTCCAGACCTTGAGGTGCTTGGCTTCAAGGTCTGAAAGGAAAAGAATTCGCCCTCCCGAATGTCGAATTCGATAACCCAGTTCAATGTCTTCAATGGACGGCACGGCGTAGGTTTCCACGTCAAAGCCACCAATTTCGAGGAACAGCTCTCGATCGATGGCACCGCATCCGGCCCAGAAAGTCTGTGCTTCGCGCTTTGCACGCTGATGGTAATAGCGGTGCATCAGGTTTTTATATCGCGAGAACCAGGGCGTCCCGGCGGGCGCATTGTCGTAAGATCCGAAAACGGCCTTTACGCCCGGCTCATCGAATGCCTCCCGGATAATCGCGGCACCGCTTTCTTCGGCAATCACATCGCTGTCGACCAGCCACAAAATATCCCCTACAGCCTCTGCCGCTGCCAGATTACGGGCAGCACCGGGGCCCCCGTTACGCTGTGTCGTCAACACCCGGGCGCCCAGTTCGCGGGCAACCTTGGCGGTGTCATCTGGTGAACAATCGTCGATCACCAGCACTTCGGATACTTCCCCCGCACGCTGCATTGCCAGCAAAGGCGCAAGGACGTCCGGCAACAGATGCGCGGCCCGGTAGGCTGGAACAACGATACTGATTCTGCGTTCTGATGGATTGCTGGTCAGGGCGGGTGTGTTCATTGCGCATTCCTTTGTCCAAGTGAAGAAGTGTCGCGTGAAGCATCAGGGATGCCTGCACGGTCTGTTTTGCGCCGCGCGGCAAAGACCACACCGCCGATGACAGCAGCAACGGGCAAAAGCCAGATCACCCGCGCGCCATATCTGTTTGCTGGTTGGGAAAGTCCACCGCAGACAATTGCATTCACCACAATGCCGACCAAGATCATAATCAGAAAGGTGGCGACTGCTGGCGGCTGGCGACCGCTGGCCAAGAGTCCCAGAACACCTATTGCAGCAAGCGCGTAGAGTATTGATTGTGCAGAGTTCACCAAGGCGAGCCAGCTGGTGTCAGCGGTCAGTCGTCCATGTTCAAAGTCCCCCCAGGCCATTCCCGTAGCTCCTTTGCCTCTTTCCACGATCGCATCGGTTTGCAGGGTCATGTCCACACTATTGAGTGTCAGCTGACGCAGCACGTTGCTGGCAAAAGCCAGGGATGTTTCGATTGGCCGGTCCAGAAACACATCCATGAAGAACTGGAATTGTTGCTGGGTCACGTTGATCTGGTCTTCCGCAGTCATCAGTTGAAAAGAGCCGTTGGATAGCTCGTTTGAAAAGGCGATGTTGGTCGCCGAGAAACGGGTTGGGTCATCAGACAAAGACAGAGCATCAAGAAGCGCACAGGTCGGCTCAGGGTTCGTCGGGCATCGGTCGGACAAATAGGAAAATCCCGGCCCGTCCTGAACCAGTCGTGCCGTCAGGAACGGACGATAGACCACTTCGGCGTCTTCGACCTGCTTTGCCGCCACGCGCAATATCGCCTGTTCGCCAATACCGGCCAGTACGATCACCAGCATGAGGGATGGGCCCAGCCAGCGGCGCGGTTCCGAAACCAGAATTGCCTTGAGCACAACGATCGGAAAGAGAATCAAACCGATCGCCAAATTTGAAATACTTACCGTGATCGCCAAACAGCCGAGGGCTGTGACAACCACAAGCTCCCATGTCTTCATCTTCAGCCCAAACGCCGAAAGAAGTGCGGCGACAATAAGCAGGATTGGCGTAAACAGGTCCGGCATTACAAAAGCGACGTAGAACGGCAATGACCCAAGTGCCGAGAGCGCCACCGCGACCAATGCTATGCTTGAGGGCTGCGGAGCATTCGCGAGATCGCGAACGGCCAGCCTGCAACTAAGCCAAATTGTTGCGACAGCCATCACAGCATTCATCGCAACCAGACCGTCCACAGCACCCAGCCAGAAGAAGATACCGGCAAGCAGCGAATAGACCATCGAGCGTGAGCCATCTACGGTTTCGACGGCGCCATCTTGCGCAATTGCCGCAGCGGTATTTGTTCCAGCGACAGAAGGATCCTGAAATGGGGACAATTCGAACCCAATTATGGACAGCAACTGATGCCCTCGATCAATATATTCGATGGAGTCAAAATAGAAGGTGGCGCCGCCGTTGACAAAAAAGAACCACAACGAAAGCAACAACGCGAGCGCAATGGCTGCTGCCCCGTTTAAACGACTCCCTGCCGCACTCACGCCCCTACGCCCCGTCGCTGAGTTGCGAGCTGGCGCCGCGGATTGGCAACTGCAACAACTTTGAGAAATAGGCGATGGTTGTGTCCAGCCCCTGTTCAAGGCTGATCTGCGGTTCCCATTTGATGACCTCCCTGGCAAGGGAGATATCTGGGCGGCGCTGGACCGGGTCATCCGTCGGTAGTGGTTTCACCAAAAGCGGGGCCGCACTACCGGTCTTGGCGAGCACGATTTCAGCAAGCTCAAGAATGGTCAGTTCGCGCGGGTTGCCAAGGTTCATCGGCCCTGTCACATCGTCTGGCGTATTCATCAGGCGCACCAGTCCGTCAACCAATTCTGAGACAAAACAAAACGAGCGCGTTTGCTTGCCTTCACCGAAAATCGTAATCGGATCTCCTTTCAGCGCCTGAACGACAAAATTCGACACCACACGGCCGTCGTCCGGCAGCATGCGCGGGCCGTAGGTATTAAAAATACGGGCGATCTTGATCTTCACGCCATGCTGGCGGCGATAATCAAAGAAAAGCGTCTCGGCACAGCGTTTGCCTTCGTCATAGCACGAGCGTGGTCCAATGGGATTGGTGTTGCCCCAGTAATCCTCGCGCTGGGGATGCTGGGTCGGATCGCCGTAAATCTCGCTGGTCGAGGCCTGCAATATCTTGGCCCCTACACGCTTTGCCAGCCCCAGCATGTTGATAGCACCGTGGACAGAGGTCTTGGTGGTTTGCACCGGATCGTGCTGGTAGTGGATCGGCGATGCCGGACAGGCGAGATTGTAAATCTCATCCACCTCTACATACAGCGGAAAGGTTACGTCGTGTCGCATCAACTCAAAAAGAGGATTGCTTAGAAGATGGGCGACGTTCGACCGTCTGCCCGTAAAAAAATTGTCGACGCAAAGCACCTCATGGCCTTCGCCCAGCAGCCGCTCGCAAAGATGTGAACCCAAAAATCCGGCCCCGCCGGTCACCATAATCCGTTTAGATTGAAATTCCATTTTTGTTTCGATCACTAAAGTTGGCGCAAAAATTGCGATAATTAAAAAAACACAAAACTATATCAGTCGTCTAAGTTCTGTAACGGTGCATTGAGCAGTAATCATCGTACTTCAGCAACAAAACCAAGGCGACTAGATGGGCTGATGACACTCACAGCAATGATCTTTATCGGTGTAGCATTTTACAGCTTCTTGGTCGAGAAATTCTGCGGTTTTGAACTCATTTTCAAACAATACCTGAGCTTGATCTGGATTGTTGCCAAGGGTCGTACCGCCCTGAGTTGAAATAGATAACCTCAGGTTGAATCACTGTACCGAAAGTTCCTGGAGTGCGGGTTTTGCTGTTCTGGTGATTCTTTTTTTGTGGGCTCACCCGTGGACTCTCAAGGGTCGTTGCGACGGTTTCCGCTATCTCAGTTTCATCATTTTTTCTTTGAAGGCTTCCACTGGTGTTTGAACCGCCTCTTTTTTGCCGGAGAGCGTTTGGTTCGAATGTTAGGCTGCTTTTTCATTTGGGTTCAAGGTTGCATAGAACATCTCCTCTGCTTCATGCGGCGTGACATATCCGATGGCGCTGTGCAGGCGCTTGGTGTTGTACCAATCGACCCATTTCAGCGTTTCCCATTCAAGACGGCCCATTGATTTCCATGGGGCGAGCAACTTTGTAACCTCAGTTTTGAATAGGCCAATGATGCTTTCAGCGAGGGCATTATCGTAGGAATCTCCCACGGTTCCGACAGATGGATCGATCCCAGCGTCCGCCAATCGCTCAGTGTATTTAATGGACAAATATTGAGATCCGCGGTCGGAATGATGTATCAACCCGCCACCTTTTTCCGGGCTGCGCTGACAGATCGCTTGGTTCAGGGCATCGAGCACAAAGGCTGTTGTCATCGACGTTGAGACCCGCCAACCGACGATCCTTCGAGAGAAGACGTCGACAACAAATGCGACGTAAACCATGCCTTGCCATGTGGACACATAAGTGAAGTCACTGACCCACAGCTGGTTTGGGGATTGTGCTTTGAATTCGCGGTTCACTTTATCGTCCGGACACGGCTGAGAGGCATCTGGGTTCGTCGTGATGACTGGCTTGTCGCGAACAACGCCCTGTAATCCCATAACTTTCATTAAGCGTTCGACAGTGCATCGGGCGATGTCCTTGCTTTCACGGCGCAGCTGGTGCCAGACCTTTCTGGCACCATAGCGGCCACGGCTTTCATCGTGAACGCGCCGGATTTCCACGCTGTCCATTACGTCTTGGCGCGCCCTGTTTGAGGCGAGCCGGGGATCTCGCCTGATCGCTAAATTTGCATAGTAGGACCCCTCTCATGCATGTAAACATGCATTGCCGGGCAATGGATGGCGCGACCGGCAATACTTTGCAGATCGACCCGACACCAAAGTCCGCGCGATGATCATTAATGAAAGAAATCATTTCCTGAACGGGCGGTCGAGTTCCGCCTGAGCAAAATAGGCGCTCGCCTTCTTCAGGATCTCATTGGCTTGGCGCAGTTCCCGAACCTCGCGCTCCAATTCCTTGATCCTGTTCTTCTCTTCACTGCTCAGACCAGCACGCTTGCCAGCGTCGCGCTCGGCACGCTGGCACCAGCCGCGAAGGCTGTCCGGCGAACAGCCAAGTTTCGACGCAATCGCCGGAATGGTCCACTCATCGCCGTCTATCTCGCGCTCGGTCATTCCGCCAACTTCCCCCCGCCGTTGGCCAGTCGGCAGTAGCAGTTGACAAAGCCACCCGAACGGTTGCCCTAGCCGATCACATGCCAGCCAAAACCAGCGGATTTCATCGTTACTCAGGACGCGGTCGCGTGGTCTCTCACTCGAAGGCGGCTTTATCCCGTCCAGCGGGTTGGACTGTACAAAGTCGCGGCCCTTGGCCCAATTGAAAAGCGTGTTCAGGTGCGCGCGCAACCGGTTCGCCCTGACCGGGCTGCCGCGGTCTACTATCCCATCCAGCACATCGATAACGTCGCGTTTGGTTATTTCGTGAATTTTTGCTCTTGCCCCATGTCAAAGCATCCTTCTTGCAGGTCAAGAGGTCATCCCGAGTAACGCTGGGGTAACAAAATCGGCCGGTTAGGTGATGTTACCCGATGTTAATAACAATACCTAACATTTTCGATAATTCAAGCAGTCATCCGGAATTAGGCGGTTATAGATGTTTTGTATTGTTAGGCCACTTTAGGGTATGTACTTTGAATGGAACTCAAGAGGTCTGTGGTTCGATCCCGCCTGGACCCTCCAAATAACCCCCTGACGATATTGCTTAGTCTGGGGAATTTTTTTTTGGTCAAAACGACATTTGTACTTAAAAAATTGGCGGTCAGTTACTCTTGCTAACTTTCTCTAGCGCCTGCTTGAACCTCATTTTGCGTTCCTGCGGCTTCGATACGCCAGGTGACATCAATGAGCCTGA
>ERZ651776.4581-NODE-4581-length-12605-cov-11.058589_pt1 | contig 12605 bp, 12 predicted proteins | sample MGYA00514761_ERZ651776 | MGnify/ENA metagenome assembly ERZ651776 | reverse complement strand
ACTGTTTGGTTGAATTACAATGTGCGGATTTAAGCCTAAAATTTTTTTTGTTAAATCAGTTTTAAACCCATTCATTACTGACATAACAATTATTAATATTGCTACTCCAAGCATTATGCCTAAAAAAGAAAAAATTGATATTATTTTCAAAAAACCTTCTTTTTTTTTAGGTTTGAGGTTTCTAGATGAAATTAATCTTTCTACTTTTGTGAACAATGATTTATTCTTTAAGTTTAGATTTAATATTTTCCAAACTTAATAGTTCGCTATTTGAATTTAATTCTTTAAATTCAAATTTATCTTCCTCAGATTTAGATCCAATAATTATTTGAAATGGAATACCTATTAAGTCATGTTTTTTAAATTTATTTGACATATTCTCTTCAACATCATCTAACAATACGTCAATATTTTGTTTTTTTAATTCTTGATATATTTTTTCAGCTTTTTGCAGGTTATCTTTATTATTTTTATTTATGCTAGGTATAATAACTATGTCAAATGGCGATATGGACTTTGGCCATTTCATTACATCATTTTTATAATTAGCCTCTATAGCTGCTCCAACTAGTCTAGAAACGCCTATGCCGTAAGAGCCCATTTTTGCAGATATTTTTTTTCCACTTTTATCATCTATTGTACAGTTCATAGGTTTTGAATATTTATCTCCAAAATAAAATATATGCCCAACTTCTATACCTTTAGTTCTAATTTGATTATTTTTGTTTACTGTTTCGTTGAATTTTTTTTCATCAAATTTTTCATCTGTTACCGCATAAAAATTGGAAAAATCTTTTCTCATTTGAGAAAGTGAGTTATTTGTAAATTCATATTTACTTAAATCTATTTCAAATATTCTTTTGTCAGTATAAATTTGACTCTCGCCTGTTTCAGCCAAAATAATAAATTCATGTGAGAGATCTCCTCCAATAGGTCCAGTGTCAGCTGCCATTGGAATAGCTTTTAAACCCAATCTATTAAAAGTTTTTAAATAAGAAAAAAACATTTTATTATAAGAGTTCTTTGCTTCCCCATCAGTTAAGTCGAAAGAATATGCGTCTTTCATATAGAATTCTTTACAACGCATAACTCCAAATCTAGGTCTTACTTCATCTCTAAATTTCCATTGTATATGATATAATAATTGAGGAAGAGATTTGTAAGATTTTATACTCGATCTAAATACATCAGTGATTAACTCTTCATTCGTTGGCCCGTACAACATTTCTCTACCTTGGCGATCTTTAATCCTTAACATTTCTTCACCGTAATCATCATATCTTCCACTTTCTTTCCATATTTCAGATGATTGAATAGTTGGCATTAACATTTCTTGAGCGCCAATAGAGTTTTGCTCTTCTCTTACAATTTGTTCGATTTTCTTCATTACCTTAAATCCTAGTGGTAACCATGAGTATATTCCTGCTGATGATTGTTTAATCATTCCTGTTCTTAACATGAGTTGATGAGATTTTATTTTTGCCTCTGAAGGTAAATCTTTAGTAATTGGTATAAAAAGTTTTGAAAGATACATTTCTTTTATTGCAAATAATTTCTTAAATTTAATAAATCAAATTTAACTAGATAATATATTACAATAAAAATTATTGAAGTAATTATCGTCGTAATTAAAAATTTTTTACCGATTTTAGGATTATTTGGAGCTCCTGGATCAACCCCTTCTATATTTTCTCTGAATTTTTCTTTATTTGATTGAATTCCAATAGGTAAAACTGAAAAAAAAATTATCCACCAAATTAATACATAAACTATTATAGACCCAGTTATACCCACTAAATTCTCACTATATTAATATTTGTGAAAGGTCTTTTTCCGGTTTTTTCTCTGACAATCCTTCTACAGTTTGATTTTATTGTTTCAATTAAATTTTTTTGTTGATTTTTATTATCTAACGAAAAAGTCCTACAAATATTAAAAATTTCGTCTTCCATATCGAAAACAAAGGGATCATTATTTTGATTTTCCGGTATACCTCTGAAAGATATAATAGGTTTTTTTATTTTTCCATTGTTTGAAACTAATAAGGTAATTTCTAAATACCCATTAACTGAAAGATTTTTTCTATCTTTTATAGACTGAGAGTCTGTTTCTACATTTACACTACCGTCTAAATAGACTCTACCTGAAGGGGCTTTGTCTACAACTTTGGGTGCTTCCCCTGGTAAAAGTTTTATGATGTCACCGTTTTCAATCAATAAAGTTTTTGGAACTTGCATTTCTTTCGCAAATTTAACATGTTCTTGCATATGTCGATGTTCACCATGGACGGGGATTATGCTTTTTGGTTTTACCCATTTGTACATATCTTTTAGATCGTCTCTATTGGGATGACCTGATACATGAACAAAAGCATTCTCTTCACTTATAATTTCAATATTATTTTTTACTATCTGATTTTGTAAATTGTATAATTTTTTTTCATTTCCAGGAATAATTTTAGAAGAAAAAATCACACAATCACCGTCTTCTAAAAAAACTTCAGGATGTGATCCGTTTACTATTCTATTCATTGCGCCCATAGGTTCACCTTGACTGCCAGTTGCTAAATATAAAATTTTATTTTTGGCAATTTTTTTAGCATCTCTAGGTTCAAGAGGTTCAATAAGTCCTTTTAAATAACCACATTTTTTTGCTGCTTTAAATATTCTGTGCATCGATCTTCCTACTAAACAGATAGATCTACCTGTTTTTTTAGCACAATAAAATATTGACTCCATCCTAGCTACGTTTGAAGCAAAAGAAGTAACTAGTATTCTTTTTGTTTTTAATTCCATTATTCTTAGCAAGCTATCTCTTACATCAGACTCTGATCCTGCTCTTCCTGGACTAAAAATATTCGTAGAGTCACAAATCATTGCTGAAACTCCAGCGTCTCCAATTTTTTCTAGTTTTTCTTGATCGATTTTATTTCCTATCAAAGGATTAGGATCTATTTTCCAGTCTCCCGTATGTAAAATTGTTCCTAGTGGTGTCTTAATGCTTAATCCATTTGGTTCTAAAATTGAGTGTGTCAAAGTAACGAAATCAATATCAAATTCCCCAAGTTTTATTTTACTATTCAATGGTACTATTTTTAAAAAAGAAGAAATATCAATTTTTTTTTCTTTAAATTTTTCTGTAATTAAAGCAGCTGTAAATGGAGTCGCAAATAATTTACATTTTAATTCTGGCCATATGTGGGCTACTGCACCTATATGGTCTTCATGAGCATGGGTAAGAACTATTCCTAAAAGATCATCTTTTTTGTCAATGATAAAACCAGGATCTGGCATAATCAAATCTATACCTGGTATTGAGTCATCGGCAAAGGTAACTCCCATATCAACTATAATCCATTTTCTATTATTCTCTTTGCCATAAGCATAAAGATTCATATTCATGCCTATTTCGCCAGAGCCACCTAGTGGACAAAAAAGTAATTCTTCTTTACTCATATGAATTCTTTATAAACTTTTGCTATTCCTTTAACAGTTATATTTTGATCAATTAAAATTTTACGTTTTAAAATTTTTTTGAAAAAGTTAGCAAATCCACCAGTTAATATAATTTTATATTTAATTTGGTCTCTAGATATTATTTTATTAATTATATTTTTTATTAACCCTTCATAACCCCACACAAAACCAGCATTTAAAGCTTCTTTTGTATTTTTTCCATAATTTTTTTGGTTGTTCTTTAAATTTATTGATGGAAGCAAAGCAGTTGCATTACTTAAATTTTTAATTGAGAGTTTTACTCCAGGAGCAATAACACCTCCTTCATAAACACCGTTCTTTATTACATCGAAGGTTGTAGCGGTTCCAAAATCTAATACTAAACAATTTTTATACTTTTGTGCTCCGATTGCATTTGCTATTCTATCGGAACCTAATTCTTTTTTATTCTTAACATTAATTCTTATAAGTTTTTTTAAATCAAAATTTTTTATTTCAGCTAATTTGTATTTTGTATTTTTTAATTTTTTTTTAATTTCTTTAAATGCTACTGGTACCACACTTGAAAATAAAATAGTTTTATTAAAATTCTTATTATTTCCAATAATAATTTTTAAAAAATTATTTTTCTTAATATTTTTTGTCTCGAAATCATAAGATTTTAAAATTTTATATTCTTTATTAAGAATACTTATCTTTGTTGCGGTGTTTCCAATATCTCCAATAATATATTTCATAAACTATTTACATACTTTTTTAATTCTGAATAACTATATGTCATCGTCTTTGTTAAAAATTTTTCATATGTTTTTTTTATAATATTTAATAGTTTATTATTATCTATATGTTTATCTGTAATATTTTTTAAAGAAGTAGATGAAAAACCTTTGTTATTTGGGTCAAAATTAGTATTTATTCCTATGCCGACTATTAAAAAAATATTTTTTTCTTGTGTTATTGTTTCTTGTAAAATGCCACAAATTTTATTTTTTGCAAAAACTAAATCATTAGGCCATTTAATTTTAATTTTACTTGAAAATTGCTTGGAAAGAATTCTTTTTAATAAATAAGCATTCAAAATAGCGAAATGTTTAAAATTAATTTTTTTTTGTTTAATTTCAAAAAAAATAGATAAAAATAAGTTACCCTTTTTTGAGATCCATTTTTTTCCCATAGTGCCTCGTCCCTTGGTCTGGTTCTTAGAAAAAATTAATGAAGGTTTTTTAACTTTTTTTTTAATAAGTCTTATGGCAATATCGTTTGTGCTTTTAACACTATTGAATTTCAACAATTTTAATTTCATTAGTTTATAAATAATGAACTTACTACATCATTAAAAATTGCTGGATATAAAAAGAAAGTTGTGATTATTCCGCAGCTTATTAAAATAGATACCTTGGCAAAAATATTTTTTGTAGGATCAAATGTTATCAAGCTATCATCAAAATAAATTGTTTTTATTATTTTAAGATAATAAAAAGCAGATATTACCGTTGTAAGTAAACCGATAATTGCAAGTGTGTACATTTGTTGTTCAAGAACTGCTGTAAAAACATAAAATTTAGCAAAAAATCCTCCTAGGGGCGGTATGCCAGCTAAAGAAAAAAGAATTAATAAAAATGATATTGCTAGGATAGGATGTTTTTTTGATATTCCTGATAAATCTGAAATATTCTCTTTATACTCTCCATCTTTTTTTAATAAATACAAACATGAAAATGCTCCAATATTCATAATTACATAAATCGCTATATATATTATTGAACTTTCATACCCTGATACAACCCCTGTTGCTACACCTGCTAAAGCGTAACCAATATGCCCTATAGAGCTATAAGCTAATAATCTTTTTATATTTTTTTGTCCAATTGCAGCTACAGAACCTAAAATCATAGAAGCAATCGACATAAAAATAATAATAGTTTGCCACTCTGCTAAAATATTTGAAAATGGAATAAGCATGAACTTAATCAACACAGCAAAACCAGCAACTTTAGGTACTACCGCAAAGTAACTTGTAATTGCTGTTGGTGCACCTTCATAAACATCTGGAGTCCACATATGAAATGGTACTGCTGATACTTTAAATGCTAAACCAACTAAAATAAATACCATTGCAAATACTGCGCCCGTATTATCTTTGTTTAGTTGATCAGCAATTAAATCAAAGTTTGTTGATCCTGTAAAACCATACAGCAAAGAACATCCGTACAATAATAACCCTGAAGATAATGCACTAAGTACGAAATATTTTATGCCAGACTCAGATGATTTTAAATTATCTCTATCCATTGAGGCAAGTATATAAAGTGATAAAGATTGAAGTTCTAAACCAAGATAGAATAAAATAATATCATTTGAACTAACCATAAAAAACATTCCTAAAATTGAGAGCAAAATTATAATTGGGTATTCAAATTTTCCCAATTTATTATCCAGAATGTAATTTTTTGATGAGTTTAGTACAAATAAACTTGAAATAAGAATTATTATTTTAAAAAAATTTGAGAAACCGTCTCTAGTAAAACTATCCAAAAATATTTTTTCTTGATTATTTGGATTATTAAGAATGATGCCAATAGTTATGATAAGAATTAAAGAGCTTAAATTAAATATAAGATTAAAGCTATTTTTAATAAATACTCCAATCATTAAAATTGAGAAAATTGATAAAGTTAAGAATACTTCTGGTAGTAAAATATTTAAATTATTAAGCATTTTAATTCATACCATCAGTTCTAATTACAGATTCGTAGTTATTAATCAAATTATCTATTGAAATATTTAGAGTTTCAAACAAAGGTGCAGGATAGAATCCAAACAAAACCACCAGCAGTGCTAAAACAACTAACATTAACATTTCTAAATTATTTATATCTTTCAAATTTTTAATTTCATTATTATTAGTTTTACCAAAAATAACTCTTTTGGTAAGCCAGAGCATGTAAGCCGCTCCCAATACAACACCGATAGTGGCCAACATGGCAACTAGATAATTTTTTTGATAAGCTCCAGCTAAAACTAAAAACTCTCCTAAAAATCCTGAAGTACCTGGTAGCCCTAAGCCAGCTAAAGCAAAAAGTATGAATAAAAAAGAGTATTTTGGTAAGTGATTTACTAATCCTCCATAGGTGCTAATCATTCTTGAATGCAGCCTATCATAAACAACACCCACACATAAAAATAAAGCTGCTGAAATTAGTCCATGACTTATCATCTGAAAAATACTTCCTTCTATTCCTTGTTTGGTAAACGTAAATATTCCTAAAGTTACGTAACCCATGTGGGCAACGGAAGAATATGCAATTAATTTTTTCATATCCTCTTGCATCAATGCAACTAGTGAGGTGTATATTATTGCTATTATGCTTAATGTGTAGATTAATGGGATAAAATACTCAGACGCAAAAGGAAACATCGGTATTGAAAATCTTAAAAAACCATATCCAGCCATCTTTAAAAGAATTGCCGCTAAAATCACTGATCCTGCAGTGGGGGCTTCTACGTGAGCATCTGGAAGCCAGGTATGTACTGGCCACATTGGCATTTTAACAGCAAATGAACTAAAGAAAGCTAACCACAATAAATTTTGATAATCTTTAGGAATTTTAATTTCATATATTTGTACAATATCTGTTGTACCTGTTAACCAATAAATAACGATTATAGCTGCAAGCATCAGGACCGATCCTAAAAGAGTAAAAAGAAAGAATTTAAATGCTGAATAAACTCTTTTTGGCCCGCCCCATACCCCTATTATTAAAAACATTGGAATTAACCCTGCTTCAAAAAATAAATAAAAAATAACTAAATCTAGAGAGCAAAAAACCCCTATCATAAAAGTTTCTAATACTAAGATTGCAATTAAAAATTCCTTAACTCTTTCTTTAACACTGTTAATGCAAGAAATAATGCAGATAGGAGTTATTAAAGTAGTAAGTACTATAAAAAGAATTGAAATGCCATCTACACCTAATTTAAATTTAATAAAATCATTAATCCAGGTTTTTTCTTCCAAAAATTGAAAATCAGCTGATTTTAAATCTAATGAGTACCAAATAAATAGTGACAGTATAAATGTGGCTAAACTACTAAATAAAGAAATATAAATTGCACTATTATTATTTTTTTGCCCTCTAGATAAAAAAATAAAAAAAGAACTAATTAAAGGTAAAAATATTAAAGTTGATAAAATTGGAAAATTCATTTTAATTTAAAATTAAATAGGTAAGTAATATCGTTAATCCAATTAACATTGCAAACGCGTAATCGTAAATAAATCCAGTTTGAAATAGTCCTGCTTTATTAGAAAGTTTTTTTATTAATTTTGATATTCCATCTGGACCAAATCTATCAATAAATCCTTGATCTCCTTGTTTCCAAAAAAATGATCCAATTTTTTTTGAAGGATTTACAAAAAGCACGTCATATAACTCATCGATAAACCATTTATTTAATAGAAAGTTATAAAGTGGGGAATTCGTTTTTTTAAATTCTTCTAAAATATTTGTATTAGAAATAAAATAATAATACGAAATAGGAATAGATAACACTACTAAAATTGGTGTTAACAATAAAAACCATAAAGGAATTGAACTATGTTTTATTTCATTTAAGAAAAATATTGATCCATTCCAAAAATCATTACTATGATGGCCGATAAATGTTTCTTTAAAAAAATAACCTGCAAAAATTGCTCCGATACTTAAAAAAAATAATGGAGCCAACATAATAACAGGAGACTCATGAGTTTGGTTAATTGGTGTCTTTTTGTTATTATAAGAGCCATGAAAAGTTTTAAAAAATAGTCTCCATGAATATATTGATGTTAAAAATGCAGTTAAAATTCCAATTGTAGCTGCGTAATTTCCAAGAGATGAATTTCTTAAATAAGCAAACTCAATAATTGCATCTTTTGAATAAAAACCAGATAAAAAAGGAAATCCAGTTAGGGCTAAAGTTCCTATCAACATAAAAATATATGTATAAGGAAGTTTTTTTCTAATCCCTCCCATGTTTCGAATGTCTTGTTCGTCTTTAAAAGCATGTATTACTGAACCTGATCCTAAAAATAATAGAGCTTTAAAAAAAGCGTGGGTAAAAAGATGAAACATTGCTACATGGTACGCACCTACTCCAGCGGCAAAAAACATGTATCCTAATTGACTGCAAGTTGAATAGGCCACAATTTTTTTTATATCATTTTGAACTAAAGCAACTGATGCGGCGAAGATTGCAGTGATCATTCCAACAATAGTTACTAAGTTTAAAGCGGTTTGAGAGTATTCAAACAACGGGGAACATCTTACAACTAGAAAAACCCCTGCTGTGACCATTGTTGCCGCATGAATTAAAGCTGAAACAGGTGTAGGACCTTCCATTGCATCCGGCAACCAAGTATGTAATAAAAATTGAGCTGATTTTCCCATCGCTCCAATAAATAAAAATACACAAATTAATGTAATTAAAGATGATTCTAATCCAAAAAATACTAATTTTTTTTCTAAAAATTGAGGAGCTAAATTAAAAACTTCTTGAAAGTTTATTGTGCCAAAATAAAAAAATATTATAAAAATTCCTATTGCTAAACCAAAGTCTCCTACTCTATTAACAATGAATGCTTTGATTGCTGCATTGTTGGCACTTTCTTTTTTGTACCAAAATCCAATTAATAAGTAAGAACAAAGTCCAACTCCTTCCCAGCCAAAAAATAATTGTAAAAAATTATCTGAAACAACAAGAGCTAACATAGAAAAGGTAAATAAAGATAAATAAGACATAAATCTTGGTTTATGAGGGTCGTGACTCATATAACCGATTGAATAAATGTGTACTAATGCAGAAACAAAAGTTACTACAAGTAGCATCACTGAGCTTAGAGGATCTATATTAATTGACCAATTTGCAATAAAACTTCCTGAACTAACCCATTCAAAAATTTTATAGTTTCCATATGAGTTATTTTGAATACCGTTCCAAAATACAATTATAGAAAAAATGGCCGACAAGCATACGAACAAGCTAGTAACTACTTCAGAAAAATATTTAATTAATGATCTTCCTAAATAACCTATAATTGAGCCAACTAGAGGAAGAAAAATTATTGCGTATTCCATTTAACCTTTCATTCCATGTATATCTTCAACTCTTATTGATCCTTTGTTTCTGTAGTAAATGACAATAATGGCTAAACCAATAGCTGCTTCGGCTGCGGCAACAGTCAAAATCAGCATTGTAAAAATTTGTCCAACTATGTCTCCTGAAAAAATTGAAAATGAAATTAAATTAATATTTACTGCTAGCAAAATTAATTCTATCGACATTAAAATAACAATTACATTTTTTCTATTTAAGAAAATACCTATAACACCTAAAAAAAATATAATAGCGCCTAAAGATAAATAATGGCCAAGTCCTATTTCAATCATCAATTTTAACTCCTTTATTAAAATCAACCTCTTTGAGTTCAATCGACGAAGAAGAATCTCTAGATATTTGATTAAAGTAACTCTGTTTTTTTACGCCTTCCCTTTTTCTAAAGGTTAGCAAAATTGCTCCAATCATGGATAGTAAAAGTATTATCCCAGCCAATTGAAAAAAAAGAATGTAATCAGTGTACATTACCAAACCTAACTGATGGGTATTAGAGATGTCTGATAAATTCAAAGTGCTACTAGACATGAGGTCGTCTTTATATTTCCATCCGCCAACCACAACCAATAATTCTAAAAGAATTAAAACACTGACGATTAATCCAATAGGAATGTGAGTTGATTTCTTTCCAATAAACCAAGATTGTTTCTGTTCAGCTACATTTAGCATCATTACAACAAATAAAAATAATACTGCTACAGCTCCTACATAAACAATTAAGATTATCATACCTAAAAATTCAGCACCAACCATTATAAAAAGACACCCAACTGATATAAAATCTAAAATCAAAAAGAAAACTGAATTAACAGTGTTTCTTGATGTAATAACCATTAAGGAAGAGAAGATTGCTATTACTGAAAAAAAATAAAAAAAAATGGAGTGAGCTAACATTTATTTATAAGGTTTATCTAATTTGATATTTTTTGCTAAAACAGACTCCCATCTATCTCCATTATCTAATAGTTTTTCTTTATTATAATAAAGTTCTTCTCTTGTTTCTGTTGCAAACTCAAAATTCGGCCCTTGAACAATCGCATCAACAGGGCAAGACTCTTGACAGAGACCGCAATAAATACATTTTAGCATGTCAATATCATATCTAGTTGTTTTTCTACTTCCATCAGCTCTTTCTGAAGACTCAATAGTTATAGCCTGAGCTGGACAAACTGCTTCGCAAAGTTTACATGCAATACATCTTTCTTCGCCATTAGGGTATCTTCTTAAAGCATGCTCACCTCTCATACGGGGACTTATCGGGCCCTTTTCAAAAGGGTAGTTTATTGTTTTTGATTTTTTAAACATTTCTTTAACAGCCATTGTTAAACCAATTATAAATTCTATTAAAAAAATAGTTTTAAAAATTCTAACAAATGTCATTAAAAGTTTCCTTTAGGTAATTTATCAAAGTAAAATAAAAAACTTGCTGTTAAAACTAAATATAATAGAGAAAATGGTAGGAAAATTTTCCATCCTAATCTCATTAACTGATCATATCGGTACCTAGGCACAATTGCTTTTATTAAGGCAAATAAAAAAAATAAAAATAAAATTTTTAAGATCATCCATATTGGAGCTGGAATTAAATTTATTGGATAAATATCAACAATAGGCAACCATCCACCTAGAAATAAAATTGAACCCATTGCGCACATTAAAAGTATGTTTGCGTATTCCCCTAACCAAAACATGGCGTACATCATTCCTGAATATTCTGTTTGATATCCAGCAACTAGCTCTGCTTCTGCTTCAGGTAAATCAAACGGTGGTCGATTAGTTTCTGCTAAAGCAGAAATAAAAAAAATTACAAACATTGGAAAAAGAGGGACTACATACCATAGATCTTTTTGTGCTATAACAATATCTTTTAAATTTAATGATCCAACACATAGCAGAACGTTAATTATTATAATTCCAATTGAGACTTCGTAAGAAACCATTTGAGCTGCAGATCTTATAGCTCCGAGGAATGGATATTTTGAATTTGAAGCCCATCCGCCCATAATTATTCCATAAACACCAAGAGATGAAACTGCGAATAAATACAAAATTCCGACATTTATATCTGCTAATACAAAATCTTCACTCATTGGAATAACTGCCCAAGCAACCAAGGCAAGAGTCATTGTTACTATTGGGGCTAAAATAAAAACAGCTTTATTGGCACTAGCCGGTATAATTATTTCTTTGAAAATATACTTTAATGCATCGGCTACAGTTTGAAGTAAACCAAACGGACCTACTACATTTGGACCTTTTCTTTTTTGAACTAAACCCCAAACTCTTCTATCTAGCCATACAATCATAGCTACAGAAACAAGTATTGGCACCAATAGAAATAAAATTTTGTAAATTTCTTGTCCTAAGATTTCAATATATTCAAACATTAATTATTAGTTCCATCTTTTTTTATTTTTTGTCTTATTTGTCTACACTCACTCATTGTTTTTGAAGATCTAGAAATAGAATTTGAGTAATAATAATCAATCTCTCTTATTAAAACTTCTTCACTAATAAAACTTGCCTCAATATTAGAATTTTTTGTTTCTGTGTGTTCGGGTAATTCATTTATTTTCGAAAAATTAGGAATATTACTTAAAACTTCTTTTCTTAACTGATCAAAACTAGATGATTCTTCTTGTCGACCCATTGTTTTAATAATCTTATTAAAAATTTTCCAGTCTTCTAATGCCTCACCAATTGGATAAGAAGCTTTCTTACATTCTTGCAATCTGCCTTCCAAATTTTCATATAGACCATTTTGCTCAGTATAAGTTGCGCTAGGCAAAATAATATCAGCTAATTCTGCTCCTCTGTCTCCATGGCTTCCTTGATAAACAACAAATTCATTATCTTTTTTAAAATCAAGATTGTCTGAGGCCATTAAATATAAAAATTTAAATTTCTTATTATTTAAATTGTTAAAGAAAGATGAATTATCCTCTTTTTCAGTCGGTAAAATTTTTAAGTCAAGTAGACCTACTGTTGAGGCATTTT
>ERZ651776.4580-NODE-4580-length-12607-cov-21.277175_pt1 | contig 12607 bp, 7 predicted proteins | sample MGYA00514761_ERZ651776 | MGnify/ENA metagenome assembly ERZ651776 | reverse complement strand
TCCGCATCATCAAGAGCTGCTTTTACAAAGTCCATCATTGAGGACTGAAGCTCATATGCAGGTTTAATTATTCCTGGAGTATCAGAAATCACCATTTGAAATTCATCGCCATTTACTATTCCTAGTATTCTATGTCTTGTAGTTTGAGCCTTAGACGTTATAATGGAAAGCTTCTCACCAACAAAAGAATTCATCAAAGTAGATTTACCTACGTTTGGATTTCCTATAATATTTACAAAACCTGCTTTATGCATTAATATTTTTTTTCAAATATAGTTTTATAAATTGTACTGTTAAAAGTTAAGTTAATATATAATAAAAAAAAGGCCCTAAAATAAATTTTAAAACCTTTTGATTACAAACAAAAAAATTCAGTATTGTTGTATTATTTTTATAAAATGTAGTACTGAAATTAATTAAAAAATAAATTTAACACATTTAAAGAATTATAATTATAACAAATGAAGCTGTCATTATAATAAATCAATTTTTAAATTGAAATAGATAAAAAAAATTAACAGACATTGTAATGTCCTGCTTTAAATGTTGGCAAAAAAAATGATGCAATATAAGATTTATTAATTTAGCAACATGAGAAATAAAATACTATTATTAGGTTCAGGGGAATTAGGCAAAGAATTTGTAATTGCAATGCAAAGATTAGGTCAATATATAATAGCTGTAGATAACTACAAAAATGCTCCAGCAATGCAGGTTGCTCATGAATTTGAGGTTATTGATATGCTAAATGGATTTGAATTGGATAAAATTGTTGACAAGCATAAACCAGATTTTATTGTTCCTGAAATAGAAAGTATTCGAACTGAACGTTTTTATGATTATGAAAAACAAGGCTACAATGTAATTCCGTCTGCAAAGGCGGCAAATTTTACGATGAATAGAAAATCAATTAGAGATTTAGCCTTTAAAGATTTGGGGTTAAAAACTGCAAAATACAAATATGCTAAATCATATGATGAACTAGTAAAAGGAGTGGAATATACAGGGATGCCTTGTGTAGTCAAGCCTCTTATGTCATCCTCTGGGAAAGGACAATCTGTAATAAAAGATAAATTGGATATTAAAGAAGCTTGGACAATGGCTTTGAAAGGTTCTAGAGGAGATTTAATGGAGGTAATTGTTGAAGAGTTTATATCCTTTGATTATGAAATAACACTTTTAACACTAACACAAAATAATAACAATACCTTGTTCTGTCCACCTATTGGACATCGACAAGAAAGAGGTGATTATCAGGAAAGTTGGCAACCAATGAAAATGGAAGATAGTCACTTGAAAACAGCCCAAGAGATGGCTGACAAGATTACAAAAGCACTAGGTGGAAGTGGAATTTGGGGCGTAGAGTTTTTCATAAAAAATGATACAGTTTATTTTTCTGAATTATCTCCTAGACCTCACGACACCGGAATGGTAACTTTGGCTGGAACACAAAACTTTTCAGAATTTGAACTACATGCTAGAGCTATTTTAGGAATCCCAATAACGTCAATACCATTAATTCAAAATGGAGCTTCAGCAGTTGTACTAGCAAAAGATAACAATACAAATTATCCTATAATCTCAGGTTTAAAGGAAGCTGCAAAATTCAAAAATACTGACTTTAAAATTTTTGGGAAACCTAACACAAGGAAATATAGAAGAATGGCAGTTGCTTTAGCCTTTGGTAAAGAAGATACACCAATATTAGTTCAAAAAGCTAAAGAAGTTGCTACTAAAATAAAGGTAAATTAAGCAAAATGGCCTAGAAATAAATTTCTAAGCCATTTTAACCACTATTAACAAAACAAACTAATTATTAAATCATTTTCTTTTTCTCTCACCTGCATAGGCTATAGAACCATGTTCAGATTCATCTAGGCCAGCAATTTCTACCTCTTTGGATACTCTTAGCCCAATTGCCTTTTTAAGAATTCCAAAAACTAAAAATGCTAAAACAGTAGCCCATAATGCATAGGCTAAAGCACCGATAGCTTGAGCTCCAAGCTGTGAAGCACCACCTCCATTAAAGAGGCCAATACCAGTATCGCCATCAACACCCCAAAGACCGATAACTAAGGTCCCCCATACACCAGCTACTCCATGAACTGAAGCAGCGCCGATTGCATCATCTATTTTTAATTTTTTTTCAATAAACTCAATAGAAAAAACAACTATAATACCACCTATTAAACCAGCAGCAAAAGAACCAGAAGCAGTCATATTTCCACACCCTGCAGTAATACTTACAAGTCCTGCTAATGCTCCATTTAATGTTTGAACTAAATTAGGTTTTCCATACCAGATCCAGGTTGTAACTAATGCACCAAAAGCACCAGCAGCAGCAGCTAAGTTTGTATATAAAACAACATTCGAAGCAGCAATAGCGTCAGGCCCACCCCATGCTAATTGAGATCCACCATTAAAACCAAACCATCCTAACCACAATATAAAAACTCCAAGGGTTGCTAAAATTTGATTATGACCAGGAAAAGGAATAACTTTTCCGTCAACGAATTTTCCAATTCTTGGACCAACCATGTACGCTCCAACTAAAGCTGCCCATCCACCTACAGAGTGAACTATTGAAGATCCTGCAAAATCTATAAATTCAGCTGGCATAAATGAAGCAGTATTTAAAAAGCCTCCGTTCCATTCCCAACCACCTGCAATAGGATAAATGAAAGCAGTCATTACTAATGTAAATATAGCATAGGTAGAATATTTGGTTCTTCCAGCTATTGCACCTGAAACAATTGTTGCAGCTGTAGCAGCAAACATTGTTTGGAAAAATAGATCAGCTCCTTCCCCTTGCATTATACCACTCCAAAAGAAATAGCCATTTTCAGAACTACCATACATTAAAGAGTAACCTACAAACCAATAGGTTATTGAACCAACTGTAATATCTAACAAGTTTTTCATAGCAATATTTACTGCATTTTTAGATCTAGTCATACCTGACTCAACTAATGTAAAACCTGCTTGCATGAAAAAGACCAAAATACCTGCAATTAGCATCCAAAGCATTCCCATGTCTCCATACAAATCACTTTTTACAGCATCAACTGCTGCAGAAAGATCTTCGGCTGAAATGTTATCCGTTATTTCAATCAAAGAAGATTCTTGAAATAAGGAAATAAATAAATTAAATATATAATACATAATTAAATTTTTAATGATTAATATTAGAAACTAGCGCCAAATACTAAAAAGGCATCAGTTGTATCGGGGTTATAAACAAAAGAACCAAACAAAGGTAAAGAGTAATTCTCTGTAATTTTAATTTCTTTTGAAGTTCCTAATGAAACGTTACAGACAGCAAAATCGCCATCTAAAGTATATACTTCATTTCCACCACCAATTGCTACATCAAGAGATCCTAAAGAAAATCCAGTTTCAATGTATAAATCTTCAGTCTCAGTAAAATAACCTACAGTCATTCCAACAGGGCCTAGATCAAATCCTGTACTTAACTCGTATCCCTCTACTCCAAAAAAGTCATCTGGAATTATAGATGCACTAGCATCTCCCGGGAATGTGTAGTTAGTAAGTGTAAGTGAAGCAAAACCTAGATCGTAAGAAATATAAAGGTCTAACTCAGAACCACCATCATTACCAGAAAGTGCAAAACTTCCCCAAGCACCAATTTCGAAATCACCAGTAGAGTAAGATAGAGTAGGTTGAATATGCCCAGAATCTCCAAATTGAGTCCCTCTCCAGACATAACGACTAACAACGTCTGCACTTATTTCTTGACCAAAAGAGGTAAAGATTGAAATAAATGAGATAAATAAAAATGTAAATAAATTTTTCATAATTTTTCTATTTTTTATATTAATAAGTCATTAAATCTATGTTAAAAAAAAAGAAGTTTATTAAAAATAATGAGTTAAATAAAATTTTTACGAATATGTTAAATTGGAAGTATGTAAATTGTAAAAACAAAAAAAAAAGCATCAAAAAATTAAAAAAATTATAATTTATAATTCAAAACAATTTAACATATTATAAGAATTCTCTAAAATTATAGTTAAAAATTTATATATAATTTATTTAATGCTATAATTTATACTACAATTCTAAATTTATATAAATTTAAAATAATTCATTATTAAATCATCAGAATATATTGATTTAAACACTAAATTAATTTTTTTTTATAGCCTAAAATGCATAATCCCTAAATATTATTTGATATTTTTTTTTAGTAATAGTTGTGTATATATTAGTCTTCCCCAACAAACTAAACAAAGCAGAAAACATGTTTAAAAAACAAGGGTTATACAGACCAGAATACGAGCATGAAAATTGCGGTGCAGGATTTATATGTAATTTAAATGGTGAGAAAACTAATCAAATAATTCATGATGCTCTTGAAATATTAATCAAACTCAAACATAGGGGTGGAGTTAGTTCAGATGGAGTTACAGGAGATGGGGCAGGACTCCTTATTGACATACCGCATAGCTATTTTAAAAAAGTTTGCGAATTTGATATTCCAAAAGAAAGAAATTATGCTGTAGGAATGCTATTTATTCCTAAAAATCAAACAGATTTTTTTAGGGATATTTTCTCAAGTGAAGTTAAAAAACAAGGTTTAGAAATAATTGGATGGAGAAATGTTCCTGTTATTAGTTCTTTTTTAGGTGAAATTGCATCAAAATCAGAACCAGTAAGCGAACAAGTATTTATTAAAAAGTCAAAAAATATTTCCGAAAAAGAATTTAAAATCAAACTATATATTGCCAGAAAAATAGCAGAAAACAAAATTTATAATTCAAAAGTGTCTGACTGCAATTCTTTCTATGTTAACAGCCTTTCAATTACAACTATTATTTATAAGGGAATTATAAAGCCTGAAACAATTGGACTATACTTTACTGACTTACAACAACCAGAACTAGTGACTAGACTAGCATTAGTTCACCAAAGATTTTCAACAAACACCCTTCCGTCTTGGGAACTCGCACAACCGTTTAGGTTCATGTGTCAAAATGGAGAAATAAACACATTAAGAGGCAACTTGAGCAGAATGAGAGTTCGAGAAGAAATTATGCAGAGTGAAGATTTTGGAGAGCACATAAAAGATCTGTTTCCGATAATTTTAAAAGGAAAATCAGATTCTGCATCTATGGATATGGTTGTTGAACTTTTAACACTAACTGACAGAAGTCTTCCTGAAGTAATGATGATGATGATTCCTGAAGCTTGGGAAAAACATACAAATATGCCCGAGGAAAGAAAAGCATTTTATAAATATAATTCATGCATAATGGAACCATGGGACGGGCCAGCATCGATACCATTTACAGACGGGGACTATATAGGTGCTCTTTTAGACAGAAATGGGCTTAGGCCATCAAGGTATAGCATAACAAAAGATGGAAGATTAATCATGTCCTCTGAAATTGGAGTAATTGACATTCAGCCAGAAAACATTTTATCTCATGGACGACTTGAACCAGGTAAAATGTTTTTAGTTGACATGAATAAGGGAAGAATAATAAATGATGATGAAATTAAAAACAAAATAACTACCAAAAGGCCTTATGGAAAATGGATAAAGGATCAAATGATTGAATTAAAAGACATTCCCTATTCAAAAGAAAATCAATTAAAAGAATCTATTTCGTTAAAAACAAGACAAAGACTTTACAACTATACTACAGAAGATATTCAAGAAATAATCACTCCAATGGCACAACACTCGAAAGAAGCAATTGGATCAATGGGTTCAGACACACCACTTGCTGTTCTTTCAGAAAAAACCCAACTAATCTATAATTATTTTAAACAATTATTTGCACAAGTAACAAACCCTCCTCTGGATGGAATAAGAGAAGAAATAGTAACAGACATTAGTCTTTCTCTTGGTCATGACAAAAACTTATTTGATATTTCTTCTCGTCAATGTAGAAAGTTAAAAATTCAAAATCCAGTTATTTCAAATCGAGATCTACATAAAATTAGACAAATAGACTCTAAAGGGTTTAAATCTAGAACAATTAAAATTCTATATAACAAAAGTAAAGGTCTAAACGGAATTGAAGACTCTTTAGATAGAATTATTAACGAAGTCGAAAGAAGTATAGATGAAGGATGTAATATAATTATTCTATCAGATAAAAATGCAAATAAAACAAACGCACCAATACCGGCTCTTTTGGCATGTTCTTTTGTTCATCACTCACTAAATAAAAGAAGAAAAAGATCATATTTTGATATAATAATAGAATCAGCAGAACCTAGAGAACCTCACCATTTTGCATCTTTATTTGGGTATGGAGCTAGTGCAATTAATCCGTATATGGTCAATGAAATTATTAAGACTCAAGTTAGAGAAGGATTTATTAAAGGCTACACAGAAATAGAAGCAGTAATTAATTTTAATAAAGCCATAGGAAAAGGAATATTAAAAATCATGAATAAAATTGGTATTTCCACACTACACTCATACAGAGGGTCACAACTTTTCGAAATTGTTGGCTTTAATTCTGAGTTTTCAAAAAAATATTTCCCCTATACAACATCTAGAATTGAAGGGATTGGTCTTTATGAAATAGAAAAAGAAATATCTAAAAGATATGATTATGCTTTTCCATTAATTGATGAAAAGAATAAATTAAAACTTAACATTGGTGGAGAATATAGATGGAGACGAAATGGAGAAAGACACATGTTTAATCCTACAACTGTAACCAAAATTCAACAAGCTGTGAGGCTAAATGATCAAAAAAGCTATGACGTATACGCAGACAATATCAATAAGCAGTCTGAAAGACTAATGACTATTCGTGGGTTATTTGAATTCAATGACTATGATCCTATTCCAATTGACGAAGTTGAACCTTGGGCAGAAATTGTAAAAAGATTTAAAACTGGAGCTATGTCTTATGGGTCAATTTCAAAAGAAGCTCACGAAAATCTCGCAATTGCAATGAACAGGATTGGTGGTAAAAGTAATTCTGGTGAAGGAGGTGAAGACAAAAAAAGGTTTGAAATAATGAAAAATGGTGATAACAAAAACTCAGCAATCAAGCAAGTTGCCTCAGGTAGATTTGGAGTATCATCCAATTATTTAACCAATGCAAAAGAGATACAAATAAAAATGGCTCAAGGTGCAAAACCAGGCGAAGGAGGACAATTACCAGGTGAAAAAGTGTTTCCATGGATCGCAGAAGTAAGAAATTCTACTCCGTTTGTTGGGTTAATATCCCCACCTCCTCATCATGACATATATTCTATTGAGGATTTAGCTCAACTAATTTATGATTTAAAAAATGCAAATAGAGAAGCTAGAATCAATGTTAAGCTTGTTTCTGAAGTTGGGGTTGGCACTATAGCCGCTGGAGTAGCGAAGGCGAAAGCAGATGTTGTATTAGTTTCAGGTTATGATGGTGGAACAGGAGCATCTCCCTTAACTTCATTAAAACACGCAGGGTTACCGTGGGAATTAGGAATAGCAGAAGCACAACAAGCCTTAGTTTTAAATAATTTAAGAAGCAGGATTGTAGTAGAATGTGATGGCCAACTTAAAACCGGGAGAGATGTTGCTATAGCGGCACTTTTAGGTGCTGAAGAGTTCGGATTTGCAACAGCTCCATTGGTTGCTTCAGGTTGCATAATGATGAGAAAATGTCACTTAAATACCTGTCCGGTAGGAATAGCAACACAAGATAAAGAACTTAGAAAAAACTTTAAAGGGAAACCAGAACATGTAATAAACTTCTTTTATTTCGTAGCAAATGAACTAAGAGAAATTATGGCTCTACTTGGATTTAAGACAATGAACGAAATGATTGGTCAAACACAAAAAATAAATACTTCAAAAGCAATTAATCACTACAAAGCTAAAGGTCTTGACTTTTCATCAATTTTATATCAACCATTTGATCCAAAAACAACAACATTAAGAAATATCGAAAATCAGGACCATAACTTATATAATGTTCTAGACATAAAGATTGTAAAATCAGCACAAAAAGCGATTCATTATGGGATAGAAACAAACTTATCTTACAAAATTAAAAATACCGATAGATCAGTAGGCGCAATATTAAGCAATGAAATATCGAAAAAATATAAAGACATAGGACTACCCGACAATACAATAAATATTGATTTTACCGGATCAGCAGGACAAAGTTTTGGAGCCTTTGCTGCTAATGGCATTACTTTTAAACTTGAAGGAAACACCAATGATTATTTAGGCAAAGGCTTATCTGGCGCAACAATATCAGTTAAAAAGCCTGAAAAAGCAGATTTTAAAGCAGAAGAAAATATAATAGCAGGCAACGTATGTTTATTTGGGGCAATTTCAGGAAATGTATACATAAATGGTATAGCTGGAGAAAGGTTTGCGGTTAGAAATTCAGGAGCTAATGCTGTAGTTGAAGGAATTGGTGATCATGGATGTGAGTACATGACCGGAGGTAAAGTAATTATATTAGGAAAAACAGGAAGAAATTTTGCAGCAGGAATGAGCGGTGGAATTGCATACATTTATGATAAAGAGAATAACTTTATAAATGGACTATGTAACACAGAATCAATAGAGTTTGAGAATTTATCAACTGAAGATAATATTCATCTAAAACACCACATTACTGAACACGTAAAATATACAAATAGTAGCTTAGGAAAAAAAATTCTTTCAAACTGGAGGAAAGATAGTAGTCATTTTGTTAAAGTAATGCCTACTGAATACAAGAAAGCACTAGAAAATATTTTACAGAAGCAGAAAATAACAAATAAACTTTAATAAATGGGCAAATCAACAGGTTTTAAAGAATTTAAAAGAAAAGAAGACGGATATATTTCAGTAAAAAAAAGAGTTAGAAATTATAATGAGTTTTCGGTCAAACTTGATGATAAAGAATTAAAAAACCAAGGTTCAAGATGCATGGATTGCGGAATACCATTTTGCCATAGCTCTTGCCCTCTTGGAAATTTAATCCCTGATTTTAATCATATGGTACATCAAGAAGAATGGCAAAAAGCTTCATGGATTTTACATTCAACCAATAATTTTCCAGAGTTTACCGGAAGACTATGCCCCGCACCATGTGAAAAATCTTGTGTTTTGGGTATAATCGAAGAACCTGTATCGATTGAAAATATTGAAAAAAATATTGTTGAAAAAGGCTTTAAAAATGGTTGGATTAAACCAAAAATTCCAAGTAAAAGAACCAACTATAATATTGCTATTGTAGGTTCAGGTCCAGCAGGACTTGCAGCCGCACAACAACTGAACAGTGTTGGTCATAATGTAACTGTATTCGAAAAAGAAGATAAAATTGGTGGGTTGTTAAGATATGGAATTCCAAATTTCAAATTAGAAAAAAATATTATTGACAGAAGAGTTGATATTTTAAAAAAAGAAGGAATAAAATTTATTACAAATGCCAATGTAGGAGTAAATATCAGCATTTCCAAGCTTGAAGATTTTGATTCTATTGTGTTGTGCGGAGGAGCATCTGAAAAAAGACCTTTAAACATCCCTGGTTCAAAATCTAACGGTGTAATTCAAGCTATGGATTTATTAACTAAGCAAACCAAATTTCTTTATGACAAATCCATTAAAACAACTGAATTAAAAAACAAAAATGTTGTAGTAATAGGAGGTGGAGACACTGGTTCAGATTGTGTTGGAACTGCAAATAGAAATGGAGCAAAGTCAGTTATTAATTTTGAAATAATGCCAAAACCACCTATAAATAGAAGTGTTAAAACTCCTTGGCCTTATTGGCCACTACAACTAAAAAATAGTACATCACATAAAGAAGGATGTGATAGAAATTGGTTAATAAACACAAAAGAATTTTTATTCGATAAGAATAATAACCTAACCGGGCTAAAAACAGTAAATGTTAAATGGGAGATTAAAAAAAATAATCCACCAAAGTTAATCGAAGTTGAAGATTCAGAAAAAATATGGAAATGTGATATTGCATTACTAGCTCTTGGATTTACAGGTGCAGAATCAAGTTTAGCTAACAAGTTAGGTGTTAGAATTAACGATCGAAATAATTATCAAACAAATATTCCAAAAATATTTAGTGCAGGTGATATGAGAAGAGGGCAGTCACTAATTGTATGGGCAATTTCTGAAGGAAGAGAAGCGGCTAGAGAGGTAGATTTATTCTTGACAGGAAAGACTTCATTGGCAACAAAAGGGAAAGGACAACTTCCAACGATATAAAGCTACCTATTTAACAAATAGTTTTTAAAAGCTAAATAGCTATCAATATTTACGGATTCTTTTTTCTTATCTATTACAGAACTAATTTGAGAAGGTATTTCTAAATTATTAGTATACAAACTGATAATCTCTGAGAATTTAGATGGATGTGCAGTTTCTAGAATGACACATTTATAATCAGGATATGATTTTAAAAAATCATTGACCCCTAAATAACCAACTGCTCCATGCGGATCTGGGATATAGTTAAACTTGTTGATTAATTCTTTAATACCATATACTGTTTCATCATCAGTAAAACTACAAGTGTATAAGTTTTCCTTGATTGAATTAAAATCATTTTTATATAGATTACTTATTCTGATAAAGTTACTAGGGTCTCCAACATCCATAGCATTTGAAATAGTTTGAATGGAAGGCTTCGAGTCATATATTTTGGTATTTAAATATCTATGAACAACATCGTTAATATTATTTGAAGCTATGAATTTACCTATTGGCAAACCCATTTCTTTGGCTAACATGCCAGCACAAATATTACCAAAATTTCCACTTGGCACAGAGTAAGCAACTTTATCTAAATTCGATAATTTTAAATCTCTGTAACTAAAAAAGAAATAAAACATTTGTGGAAGCCATCTACCTATATTGATAGAGTTTGCTGATGTTAATTTTATTTTATTTAATAAATCTTTGTCTAAAAAAGCTGTTTTGACCATTGCTTGACAATCATCAAAAGTACCATCAACCTCTAAAGCAGTTATATTCTCTCCCAAGGTTGTTAACTGCTTCTCTTGTACACTAGTTACTTTTCCTTTAGGATACAAAATAACTACTTTTATCCCTTTTACTTTGTAAAAACCACTTGCTACAGCACCGCCGGTGTCTCCAGAAGTAGCTACTAATACTGTTACCTCAGTGTTTTCTTTACTACCATTTAAAAAATAAGCAAGACATCTAGACATAAACCTAGCTCCAACATCCTTAAATGCCATCGTTGGACCATGAAATAATTCTAGAAATGAAATTTGATTATTTAACTTTACTAATGGAAAATCAAATGAAAGAACTTCATCAATTATTTTTCGCAAATACTTTTCAGTAATGTCTTGACCTACAAATTGATTTATACACTCATATGCTATTTCCTGATTTGAATAATTTCCTATATTGTTTATGAAATCTTCTGATAATTTATTTATTTTTTCAGGAAAATACAGACCTTTATCAGGTGCTAAACCATTTATTAGAGCATCTTTAAAAGATACATTTGGTGATTTTCCATTAAGGCTATAAAAACTCATATTGATTTTATTAAATAGTTAATACACCATTGGAGCAAATTTTTGAAACATATGTGGAGAAATTAATATTTGATTTTGAATAAATTAACTTAAAAACTAATTCAATTTCAATTGCTAAATCTTTTCCTTTAGTTAAAGCAAAGATTGAAGGACCAGATCCAGAAATTGAACAACCCAAAGCACCAGCATTAAGAGCTTTACTTTTAACTATATCAAAATAAGGAATTAATTTACTTCTGTGAACCTCAATTATATGATCGTTCAATGAATCTTGAATTAAATCATAATTTTCAGTGTGCAATCCGTGTATTAGACCTCCCAAATCAGATAGTTGTTTAGTTACATCAGAAAGTGGAACCATTTTAGGAAGTATTTTCCTAGATTCAGAAGTTTTAATTTCAATTTGAGGATGTAAAATTATAGCATATAAGTCCGTAGGGGTAGGTAGTTGCAATATATTTAGAGGCTGTAAGTTTTTTACCAAGCAAAAACCCCCAAAAATTGCTGGAGCTATATTATCGGCATGCTCGGATTTACTGGCTATAAACTCTCCTTTCATAGCAAAATCCGTTAACTGTAATTTGTTAAATGGCCTTCCAAGTAGCTCATTAATTGCATAAACACTTCCTGTAGCACTTGCTCCACTACTACCAATACCACTACCAGGTTTTATTTTTTTATAAATCTCCATTTCAAAACCAAACTCTGGTTTTGCAACTTCTAATAGAGCCATTGCAGAAACAGATGCAACATTTTTATTTATATCAAATGGCAAATCAAAACCTTCAATTTTTGTAATTACAATTCCCTTTGCTTTAGTTTTTCTAACAACCATTTCATCTCCAACACTTTCTAAAGGAAATCCTAAAACATCAAAACCACAGGCAACATTTGACACTGTAGCGGGAGAAAACACTCTGATTTCGTTCATAATAATTGAAAAAAAATAAGATGCTAAATCTAGATAATTAAAAATACAAATCTTAAATTATAATGAATTTAATTAACCACAATTTTAGCAAAAGTTATTTGTCCTTTAATCATGATTTTAATTAAGTACAATCCATGATTTAAATTTCCAATATCTAATTTATCACCACTA
>ERZ651776.4578-NODE-4578-length-12612-cov-3.578381_pt1 | contig 12612 bp, 10 predicted proteins | sample MGYA00514761_ERZ651776 | MGnify/ENA metagenome assembly ERZ651776 | reverse complement strand
CGGACGGCGCGCCCTTTGCGCGTGGAACGGCGCCTATTGGCACGCAGCAGGTGTTCGATAATGTCTTTCCCGACCTGTACGGTCCACAGATGATCTGGGCTATTGCCGGGCCGCACCGCTTTGAAATGGACCAGTTTGATGCGCGCATTGCAGCCAACCGTGCCTCTGTGGATGTGACGTTCACGGGCGATGAAACTACGCTGCGCCGTGCGCTAGAACCGCTGACCTACCTGAACGGCAATCCGCGCTGGAACGGTGATTTCAGTCACCCTGATACCGTTGATGACCCCACCAACGGCATGACGCGTTTGATGTTGCTTATGGGCAATTCCATTGTGCGCCAGCTTGGTCTTGTGACTTGGCCATTGCCGCAATTTGACGACAGCCGCATCAGCGCGGACGCCCGCATTATCGAGGTTTGGTCAAATGCAGGGCCTGTCACAACCACACGCGCCTCCCGTACCGGCCAGACAAACGTCCCCGTCGCCGGGTTCGAGATCAACGGAGACGTCGCCCAAAATGTAACCCTGCGTGACGGACGCGTTGTGATCCGGCCCAACGACGGCGCGCAGGCCTTTGCAACGGGCCTGCGGCTGACGTTCGGGGCTGGGGGCATCGGTTCACAAGACCTTGTTCGCGACACCCGCGAGCGGCAGATCTGGCAGGATTACCCTATCGTGGACGTGGGCCAATCAGGGATCGAAGGTATCCCTGTAAAGGCGCAGACGCCGCAAACAGTGCTGGGCCTTATCGATCCACCCGATACCGTCCAAAGTGCTTTGCCGGCGGGTAACCTGCTGCATCCCGATGTCGCGCAGTTCGTCGCCTCGGACCGCGCACCGGGCTGGATTTCCAATGGCACGGGCTGGACTTTTGATCCTTCTACCGCCAGCGCGACTGCGACCCTGACCGCCAACCGTGGAATTCGCGCTATCCTGGAGCGTGATGCACTCTTGCGCGATCGTGGTGCGCGTATGCTGTTTACATTCGTGCCAGAAACAACAGGCAGCGATGATGAAATTCTACGTGTTGTGATCTCGGCTACCGGCGGCGGCGCGACGGAACTCTATGCTGCCGACGTCACCCTCACGCCCGGCCAAAGGATGAACTTTGAACTCGGGCCGTTCCCGGATGACCGCTCGTCCATGAGCATCGTTTTGCGACGCCGCGGATCACCCACCGGTGAAATCACGATTGGCAGCCTCGGGTTGTTTCGCGCGCGCTAGATGACGCGCATTTCAGGCGCGACATTTCTTCTGCGACAAGATCGGTGTAGTGATCAAGTCGTTGATCCACGAGCGCAAGGGCCGCGTCGATTTCCTTCAGCATGGTGGCACGGTCCGCAAATCCGGCCTCGATCGCGGCCATGATTTCATTGGTACTGTCGTTTTGGCAATCGACCGAACGATCATAACCCAGCGAGCCGAATACACCGCGAAATTTGCGGCTGTAGGCCATCGGAATAACGGGCACCCGCGACGAAAACGCCGCGATAGTTGCATGCATCCGCGCACCCATAAAGTAGTCGAGTCCCGCGATATAGGTCTTTGCATCAATCGGGGATTTGAAGAACGGCGACACGACGACATCGGGAAATTCTTCGGCCAGTTTCAGGTTGACGCGGTGGTCATCCTCGACGGCAATCTCATGAGACTGGACGTGGCCTACCAGATGGATTTCGACGTTATCCTGCGCCTGAAAATAGCGGATGATGCGGCGGGTCAGATCCGGGTAGTCAGATTTCAGGCCAAACTGGTTGGACCGTGTGTATCCCCCGCTAAACAGAAGGCCCGATACGTTGATGCCGACCTTGATCTTGCCACCCGCAGGGCGCGGTGCAGGGGGATCATAGGGCAGGCGCATCGCCACGTCTGTGGCTTCCAACACCCGTTCGGTGACGCCCATTTCAGTCAGGAACGCAGTTGTAGGCGCATCGCGGCTAACAACCAGTTTTGACCGTTTCAATGACCATTTCGCCAGCGCCTTGGCGTATCTAGTTTCAAACGGGCCGATCGTTTGGGGCGACAGGATAAGTGGCAGGCGCTTGCGGATCGCATGCATCTTGGTGGCCCAGATCGTCAAAAATCGCTTGGGGCCATAAATATCGGTAAAGCTGTCCCCGCCGCCAATATCCACGACCATATCCGCCCGCCGAAGCCCTTCGGCCAAGGGACCCGACGGACCGGGGATATGGCGCGTTCGAAAATGCAGGTTCTCTATATCATCCCATTCGCCGTACTCAGGCCGCGGATCTTGCCAGCTCATCGCCAAAAAGTGGGCTTTTACACCGGCTTTCTTCGCGGCCTCCCGCAGTATTTCCGCATTGGCCAACGTCAGCGCCCCGACGCCAAGGTTGTCGGAGTTCATCGAGTGCCAAAGCAAAGCGAGCGTTATTGTGTGGGTCATGTATCATCAACCGTCGAAAATTTCGTCTTGGCTTTCAATAGCGTGTATGATGGCATACTACAAAGTCCAAGATGCCGCTGTGCGGCAATTTGGGAAAAGACACCGGATGCCTCCTCCTGCCGAGACCGCTAAAGTCATGCCATTGCACACAAAACAGGCCAGCCCTGTGTTGAAGCGCGTGGCGCGTGGCGATTTGTGTTCTGGCTGTGGTGGGTGTGCAGCGATTGCACCGCACGCGATCGCCATGGCTGAAAACGCAGACGGTTTTCTGCGTCCCTCTCAAACGGATGTCGTGTCAAAGACCGAAGACGACCTGTTTGCAAAAACCTGCCCCGGTCTGGTGCAGGAAGTTGATGCACATGGCCGCACCGATGATCCGTTGTGGGGGCCCTATATTGCAATGCATTCAGGTGCCGCGACGGATGCAGAATTACGGTTTGCCGGTGCGTCGGGCGGGGGGCTTTCGGCTTTGGCGGCTTGGCTGATTTCATCAGGCACAGTGGAAGCTGTCGTGCAGGTTGCCGCCGATCCTGATCGCGCGGTTGGCAATATTGCCACAATCAGCCGCACCCGCGAAGATGTTCTGGCCGCCGCCGGATCACGCTATGCGCCTGCGTCGCCGCTTTCAATTCTGCCGGATATTCCTTCTGATATCAAAAAGTTGGCCTTCATTGGGAAACCTTGCGATGCCGCCGCCCTGCGTGCGCGTGCGGCGAACGACCCTGCGATCGCGGCCCGCTTTCCTGTGATCTTGTCGTTTTTCTGTGCGGGCACCCCGTCTTTAAAGGGCGCAGAGGCGGTTCTTGCCGCCTTGGAAACATCCCCCCCCGATGCGGCGGCGTTTCGGTATCGTGGCAACGGCTGGCCTGGTCAGGCGACCGTCACCCGCACCGACGGGACCACAAGCGCGATGAGCTATCATGATAGCTGGGGGGAAATACTGTCCAAACACGTCCAGCACCGGTGTAAAATTTGCGCCGACGGGACAGGGGTTGCCGCCGACATTGTCTGCGCCGACGCATGGGAAAGCGACGCTGCGGGATATCCGCTGTTTGAAGAGGCCGACGGGTCGAGCCTGATCGTTGCCCGCACCGCGAAAGGTGTCGATCTTTTGGCGCAGGCCAAGGCTGCGGGTGTGCTGACGCTGGCGCCGTTTGCAGTGCCAACACTTGCCGCGATCCAACCCGGCCAACGCAATCGCCGCCGCGCACTCGCCGCGCGATTGGCTGCCTTACGGCTGACAGGTCGGCCCGTACCGCGTTATCGGGGGCTGAAAATCCTTGCTGCTGCCCGTCAGGCAGGGCCCAAAGCCCTGCTGCGCAATTTTTTGGGCACCCTGCGCCGGACCCTTTCGCGATGAACGTCGCGAGCGCCAAAGGCAGACCGCAATGCTAGCCAAGGCTCTTATGCTTTTGTCCGGCAATGCGGCAGCGTCGGTTCTGTTGTTGGCCCGTAACCTGATCGTCGCACGGCTGATCCCCGTCGAAGACTATGGTATTGCTGCGACCTTTGCCGTAACGATGGCACTCGTCGAAATGTCCACGCAGTTTGGCCTGCAACAGCAAATCATCCAGAGCAAAGACGGCGAAGACATCCGGTTTCAATCTGCCCTACAGGGGTTTCAGGTGATCCGCGGGGTGTTTGCGGGGGCGATGTTGTTCGCACTCGCCGGACCAATCGCCGCATTTTTACGTATACCGGATGTCGCGTGGGCCTATCAGGTCATGGCGACTTTGCCTGTGCTGCGGTCGTTTCAGCATTTTGATATTCATCGTTTGAACCGTGCCTTGCGCTATGGGCCTTTGCTGCTGACAGGCGTGATCCCTGCCATTGTGTCACTGGCGATTGTCTGGCCGCTGGCGCTTTGGCTGGGTGATTATAGGGTGATGTTGTTCGCGCTGGTCGTGCACGAAGCATTGGGGGCGGTGACGTCCCATCTTGTGGCTGAACGGCCCTATAGGCTGGTGTTTGACCGCGCGATCATGGCGGGATCCTTGCGCTTTGGCTGGCCGCTTTTGCTGAACGGCATGTTACTGTTCTTGGTGATGCAGGGCGACAAGCTGATCGTTGGTCGCGAATTGGGCATGGTGGCGCTGGGCATCTTTGGGATGGGCATCACTCTGACGCTGACCCCGACACTAATCCTCGCCAAATCGACGCAGAACTTCTTTTTGCCGCAACTCTCAGCCGCTGCATCAAACACTGACGGCCCCGAACAGACGCGATTTGAACATGTGGCCCGCGCGGCGTTTCAGGCAGCATTGCTGAACGGCACAATCCTTATCCTGGGTGTGTTTTTCCTTGGCCTACCGCTGGTCCAGATCCTGTTAGGCGACAAATATGCTGCCTTGCAGCCCCTGATGATCTGGTTGGCAGTGCAACAGGGTCTGCGCGTGTTCAAGAGCGGCCCGTCAACCGCTGCCGTGGCCCGTGCGGTCACGTCCAATGCGATGTGGCCTAACCTTTTGCGGGTCGCGGCGTTTCCGGTCATCTGGATATCAGTGCAAAATGGCGGCGGGCTGGGCGATGTCATCGTCATCGCTCTGATTGCAGAGGCATTGGGCTATGCGTTCGCGCTCGTCTTGGCGCAGGTTCGCCTTGGCGTTGTCCTGCGCCCCTTGGTGCCAAGCTTGCTGGTGACCAGCACCGTGATTGCAGCCGCAATGATCCTTCCCGCCGTCGGACAAAACGGGTCGGCGATGTTGGCCAACCTAGCATTGTTTATGCTCGCGCCCGTCTTACTGCTCGCCTCAATGGGCGATCTACGCCGCTACGCGCGCACCACGTTCGGCCCAGCCGCCCAGCGAAAGGCCTCTTTATGACGTCGATCCCCCCATTGTTGTTGCACATCGGTTATCACAAAACGGCAACCACATGGATGCAAAAGCACTTGTTCATGCCCCAACACGGCTACCGGCAAGTTCTCGATCATCAACAGGTTTTTGATCTTATTGTAAAACCGCACGGGCTGCGGTTTAGCCCCGAACCAGCCATCGCCGCCATCACGGAAGGTCTTGCAAATCTGGAACCGGGGGAACAGCCCGTCATATCGTCAGAAGTCCTGTCGGGCCATCCGTTTCAGGGCGGTCATGAAAGTGATGTCTACGCAGAACGGCTTGCCCTGATTGCGCCTGATGCAAAAATCCTGATCTCGATCCGCGATCAAATGCGCATAATTCCTTCCGTTTATATGCAGTATTTACAACGTGGCGGGACATTGCCGTACAAACAGTTTTTTGCGGGCACAACCCGTCCGGGGTATTTCGGTTTTACTGCGGAACATTTTGAATACGACGTCCTTGCGGCCCATTATCAGGCCCTGTTTGGCGCGGATGCGGTCTATGTGCTGACGCAAGAGTTGTTAAAGAAGGATATGGATGCTGCCGCCGCCGCCCTTGCCGACTTTGTTGGTGCACAGAGGTTCACAGGGCTGGCAGCGTCAGCACGGTTGGTGCATGCGGCAGGATATCCCGAATACGCAGCCGCTGCGCTGCGCCGTACAAACCATTTCCAAACAAGCACGCTCAATCCCAACCCAGTGATCTCACTCGGGGAAACGCCGGGAGGTTTGTTTCGTCTTGTCGGTGGCGCGGCGCGGCGAACGCCAATAAAGCAGCTTTCGGGAGGGCGTCAGCCCGTTTCCAATTATGTGGCCAAGCAGTTTGACGGGCGCTATACAGACCATAACCAGACACTGGCGCTCCTTATCCGGCATCCGCTCGACCTGAGTGACTACTGTTGAGTGTTGAACCGCAGTCCCTGAAGGAGTCGCCCGCCCGATGACGGTCGCAGACAATCAAACGACCCGTGAACATTTTGCTGCGCGCAGTCCGGCGACTGACGGCCATTTGTCGAAGGTCGTCACGGTGTATATTTTCTGTGTCGTCGTCCCGATTTATTTCTATGTCGGTCCGCTGTACCTCAACACGCTGCGCACATTGCTGTTAATCCTGCTTGCCCCGCTTGCGATCAAGTTGGTCACAGGTAAGTGCGGGCGTGTTATTCTCACAGACGGGTTATTTTTCGCTTACTTTCTTTGGACGATCCCCGCCCTTATGGTCAACAATCCAGACGCTGTTATCCAGCAAACCGGCTCTACAGGTGCCGAGTTTTTGGGCGGTTATCTGGTCGGGCGCGTCTATATTCGAAATCGCCACCAATTCCTGGCCATGTGTCGCCAGTTGGCGATGGTTGTGTTGATACTGTTGCCATTTGGCCTGATAGAGGCACGCAATAGCAATCCAGTAATACCGGATCTGATCCGCAGATTGCCGTCGGTTTTTTCTGTCCCTGATGTTAACATCCCCGGTCGGATGGGCCTAAACCGCGTGCAGAATTCGTTCAATCACCCGATCCACTACGGGCTGTTTAGCTCTGTGGTATTCTCGCTCAATTTCATTGCGCTTCAGGGCAAGATCAATCCGGTTTGGCGTTGGGTGTCCAGCACGTTGATCGGATTGGGATGTTTTCTGGCGCTTTCATCTGGCGCGCTTCTGGCGCTGTTGTTGCAGCTTGGATTGATCGCTTGGGCCGTTGTGTTCCAAAAGATCACATGGCGCTGGTGGCTGTTGCTAGGCTGCGGTGTGGTAGCCTACATCGCCATTGATTTGCTGTCGAACCGCACGCCTTTCAAAGTCTTCCTCAGCTACGCGACCTTCTCCCCGCAAACGGCGTATTGGCGCGCTTTGATCTTTGAATACGGCTTTCAAAATGCCTTGGACAATCCACTGTTCGGCATTGGTCTGAACGACTGGGAACGCCCGAGTTGGATGTATGGCGACAGTATGGATAATTTCTGGCTGGTCGTTGCGGTTCGCTACGGATTTCCGGCCGCAATTTTTATCATCGCGGGATACATGCGAGTGTTGCTGAAGGTCATTTTCCTAAAGATTGAGGACGACCCGGAGCTGAGCCGGATTCGTCGCGCGTGGGTGTTCAGTTTTGTTGGGCTGACATTTACGCTGGTGACTGTGCACATCTGGTCAAACATCTATTCGTTCGTATTTTTCATGTTTGCGAGCGGAATTTGGATGCTCAACGCTCATCCCGAATCCTCTGATACGTCGTCGCCGGAAACTATCGACAAAGAGCATCCCACCAAGAACCGCTTTACTCGATTTGATCATCGCCAATCACAGTTGTCTGACGTCAGCGCCCATGGGTCCAAATAGGGCAATTTGATAAGAGAGAGTGTTCTTGGCTCATCATAACGACTGAGGAGTGGACGATGATACAGACAACCGTTTCCCGCCATTGTCCCGATGGGGGCGAGTTCTGGAGGCATGAAACGACGTCCGTCGTTATTCCAGCGGATAATTAGCCGTAAGGCGTCCAATATTGGTTGCCATGATCCATTGTTTGATCGAAACTCCAGGACCGCAAGAAGCGGCGGTAACATGCACCGGTTGTGACTGGCATTCGATCCGCGCATCACCTTTTGGACCCGCTGATCCAAACTCCCCTTGGCCTCGCACTCTTTAAGCACCGCTTGAGGCTTGACGGCCCCGACAGCCGGATAGATCACATCCTCAACCACGCCTTTCGGTTCACTGAGGGCTGCTATGGCAATATCAACCAACAGGCGTTCCTTGCCGTGAACCGCACCGATGTCTGCAACTATCTTCTGAACGACCTTGCGCCGTGACCGGGTGCCCATCCGATGGACAATCTCAAGGAGAAGATCGGCCAATCCGTCGGTCAGTTGCGCGCGCCGCTGCATGAGATAAATAGCCAAGAGGGCAAAGCGATGGGATTGCTCATGGCGACGCATCTCCGATGCCGTCTCTCCTTCAACCTGTCGAGCGATCCGCGAAAGCCATCTCCGGTCAATGTGCGCAAACATGTCAAAAGGCAAATCCAGCCGTTGTAAAAACGCCAGCTTGGCCGATACCGCGAGCACGTTTTCCAGGGTCGCTTCTCCGATGTCATCTTTCATCCGCTGGAAGCCAGTTGGGAGGAGCAGATCAGAAAGACAGGCGTGAAGGGCAGAGTTGGTCTCAGGTGACAGACGCTCGGCGAGCTGTTTGAAAGCCATGTCGCGAAACGCTTTTCGGGATGGGCGCTTAATCCGTCCCATAAACCTGTCAGAAGGAATGAAGGCCGAATGCTGTCGTGACCAGCGATAGCCTTCGATAACCCAATCTTCAAAACTTCCGTCACGCCCACCAAGTGCGCTTTTGAGCCAATTGCGTTAGTTCTGAAGGTCACACTGCGTGGCTCAGTGAAATCCGAGATAGCGTAAACCGTCGCAACGCGTCTTGAGATTCCATGAACACGAGCTACGTTCCGATCAACTTTGCGAGCCAAAAACTAAGCGCCCGCCCCCCAAAGCGACGTCTTCTTCCCATGGGACTGTTTCAGGACCGCGAGGTAGGCCTCATGCGTTTCGAAGAGTCCGAAGTCATCTATTCCCGCGGCTGGTTTCTTGCATTCGCGTAAGTGGCGTGCCGCATGGCGATAGCGTTAGCCCGCTGAGTGTCTTCAAGCGACGTGCAAAGTTGTAGGCGTCCAAAAAGTCCGCGAGGTGTCTTCGAAGCTGCTTGTGGCTTTCGTAGCGTTACCGTTTGACCGTGGCGTCCTTGATCGTGCGGTTCATCCTCTCAACCTGACCGTTGGTCCATGGATGGTTTGGCCAGGCGATGTTCGATCCCATTGGCTTCACAGATCAGGTCGAACCGCATCGGCCGAGAATAGATTGTGTTCCGGTTTCGGGGCTGACCCCGGCGATGGTCTGACGTGGAAAAAACAGATCGGGTAGCTCTTGAACTTCTGCCGCTTCGGCTTGCCACCTTCGACATCCGGTAGGCGCGATATACCATGCCGCTGTAAGCATCGGTGCAAAGAAGAGCGTGTCAGGTGCGGGATCGACGGCTGTAAAGCATAGAGGCAATCATCCAGCGGAAGCAGTGTGTGCCGCCGGAACGCGACGACCGTGGCTTCCTCGTCTTCGCTAAGAACGGTTAGCGCGGCTCCCGCGGCCCGGCCTTCTGATCTTCGACGGCCTGTCGCTTGCGCCACTTCGCAACCGTCTTGGGGTTGATCCCCGGCTCCCGGCTCGGCTCCGCGATCGAAGCTTGCGATCGCTGTATTGCTGCTCTGACGGCGTGCGTGGTCGTGGCGCTGCCATGACGACCTTGTCCCATAATGCTTCCTTCCATTCCAACGAAAGGATCACACCATCAAACCGTGGGATCAAACACCAACGAACTTTTGCTACTGGGCCTCAGGCCTTCCGTCACGATCACTTATGCATCAAATGCTGCTATCAACTTTGCGATGATGAACCGGACCTCGACAAACTACTTTTACCCAGTCTACCAGTCACACCACGCCCAGCTTCCTAAACATCAGAAATCCCTGCCCAAAATTGCCATTTGTGGTGATTATTCACAGCACCACTATCCAGGAGGTTGGGGCACAGGTACCCTGACTGTCCGATTGTCTCCATTCAGGTCTGTTGCAGTTCCCCATCACTCTCGCACAGTGACACATCGAGTTTTTGCGCAAGCGCTTCATTCCCCTTCTTACGGGCCGCGCGGGCAAATGCCGCACCGTAAGCGGATAACACCCGATCCTCGCGCCAATGCGTATCGAACCCACGCAACGCAGCGGCAGCCAAACGTGCGCGCGTCCCTGACCCATCCTGCATCTGGGCCATTGCTGCGACAAGTTCGTCCTCGGTCTCAAACAGAAGGCCACCACCTGCCGACTCAACGATCTCGGGGAAGGGGCCAAGCCGTCGGGCAATGACGGGCGTGCCAACCCGAAAGCTCTCGATCAGGATCGCCCCAAAAGTTTCATAGCATTGCGACGGCACCAGACTGGCGATTGCCGATGCGTAATATGCGGTCAGCGCTTCTGGCGTAAGCCGGCCAAGAAAATGCACATGCGGATTGCCTGTGGCCTGGGCCTTCAGTGTCTCGGAATAATCACCATCACCCGCAATCAAAAGGTCAGCCTGCCCATAGCGCACCATAGCGGGCAGCAAATCCTGAACGCCCTTGATCTTTTCCAGACGCCCAACAAACAGAAAATACGGTCGGGGGTGAAGTGGTGGCTTGCTGTTGTTGCTGCCTTCACTGGGCAATGTTCCCGCAAGTGGGGGCAGGAACAAAGGTAACACCTCCATTTCCTGTTTCAGGCCATAGGCGTGGTGCTTTTCGCGACTGAAATAGCTCTTGGCGATGATCATATCCATATTGTCCAGCTGCCGGTCCAGCAGACCGGTAGCGCGCCACAGTTGCGGCGGACGGCGATTGGCGACGACACAGCGTAGACATTGCCGTTCTTGGCAAGGTTTCTGGTCATGACGCCAAAGCACATGGGTCGGACAGATCAGCCAATGCTCATGCGCCTCATACACCCGCAACGGTGCCGCAATATCCAGAATTCCCGGAGCGCCCATTAATGACATGTTATTATGCCATATGATGTCTGGACGCTTGTCCGCCAGCAGTTGCCGCAGCCGGGCTGCATGCAGCATTGGACGCCCGATCTGCTGGACCAGAAGATTGGATAACATTCCCATGCGGCTGCGCAAGCCGATGACCTCGACCTTGTCCAGCGATGTCACGGCACCAGGGGCTGCCGCAGGAATTTTCCCACCAAGCGAAAGAAAGGCATTTTCGTCGTGCACAACGGTCACTTCGTGACCCCGGTTCACCAATGCGCGGGCCATGCGCTGTACACTGACGCCGTCACCTCCAAAGGAATAAGGGGGATAGAATGTCGTAAGCATCAGAATACGCAGTGAGTTCATAGGGCTGCCTTCGACAAGTTTTTTGCCTCACTTGCTGAGCGGGCTTATCGCAACGCCCCAATGCCAGGCGCTGCAAATGTTGGAAATTCGATCTCAATAATAAATCGACATCTACTTTTCCCAAGCATATCGTAAAATGGCACATTGGAAAGTTAGGAGAAACCATGCCGAACGTGAACGCCATTCGCAGATGTGTCGGCACTAACTCAAGATGAAATCCTTGTTTCGTAAATTGCACATTCCAGTCACCGCCCGGGAATGGCACTCCTTGATCGGAATGGTCTTTCTGCTTGTACTGATGTTCCTCTTCGTAACCGGGACGCTGTCAGTTTTTGGACGCGAGATCAACTGGCTCTTTACCCCCGAACAGCGTGTTGCCGTACAGCCCGAGGGCAAACGGGCGTTCGGAGATATCTACAATGCGGTCAAAGCGGCCTATCCGGATGCCCAGCAGCTTGCGATCCTACGCTTGCCGGGCGCGCGGTTTGCGGATCATGTTACGGTAACCGTCCCTAGGCAGGGCAATTCATTGGTCTATGTTGATCCCTATAACGCCACTGTTCAGGGGGTCGGCTCAGTCGATAATCTTTGGCGGATATTGCGAGAATTGCATCGGGGCTTTTCATCAGAGAAACGTAACGTTGAGATTTTTGTAACGCTGATGACACTCCCTTTGGCTGTGATGCTGGTGACCAGCCTGATGCTACACCCAAAGTTCTACCGGAGCTTTCTGCGATTGCCGCGCCGTGGTACGCGACTGCGCGCGCAACTTGGTGATTTTCATCGGCTCATTGGTGCCTGGTCGGTGGTATTCCTTACCGCACTGGTGCTGACTTCCGCCCAATTTATGATCGAATCCATAGGCTTTGGACCCACATTTTATCCATCTTATAATGAGCGTGCTGAGCGCAGTGCAGCGGCGCTTCCCGAAGGGTTTTCCGGTGCTGACCTCGACAAAGCTGTGGCGCAGGCGATTGAAGTCTATCCGGGCCTCAACGTCTCTGACATCACCTTGCCTTTGAAAGCAGGAAGACCCTTGGCCGTACGGGGTGAGTTGACGTCAATAATGGTGCGCCCCTCGGCGAATTCCGTCAGTTTTGACCCATTTACCCTTGCACTCAGGGGGGCCTATCGGGCTGAGACAAGCGGGACTGGCCTCTGGCTTTTTGAAGCGATGCGCATCACCCATTACGGAAGCTTCGCAGGCCTGACAAGCCGAATTCTGTGGCTTATTTTCGGGATGGGGGTATCGACGCTTGCCGCACTGGGCGCTCTTATCTACGCGGAGCGGTTTATTTTCATGTCCGAACGTTCCGATAAATATCAGCGCCGCACCCGTTCCGGCCATGTCTGGTCCGGGATGGGAATTGCGAAATGGATCTGGCTGGCGTTACTTGCTGCCGCACTTTGGTGGACGCTTAGCTAATGTGCGCCAATCTGTGTTTCGG
>ERZ651776.4573-NODE-4573-length-12617-cov-2.541308_pt1 | contig 12617 bp, 16 predicted proteins | sample MGYA00514761_ERZ651776 | MGnify/ENA metagenome assembly ERZ651776 | reverse complement strand
GTACATTCTGCATTGCCATATGTCTTTCCCCACCTTCTCTTGTGTCGCATCGCCCGTTTTGTTTCGATGTGAGGCTTTCACGTTCAGTCGGTCTCACAATTCATTGAAAAACCCTATACTGACGAAAAAGTTCCATCACGGTGACCGAAACATCAGCGTCATTAAACGCAATAAAAGGTGGTTGCATGCCGATTAGGAGTACCGCCAAGCAGTTCTTGCGGCCAAACCTTACGTTGTTAACGATTCTTGATGGCGCGCTATGTCATAGATTGCTGCGGCTTGATTGCAGGCTCCGTATGCAGTCCTATGACCGCTGAAATGCCCCCTACCCCACGCACATTTTTCGTGATCCAGAACGACCCCATCGTCAGTTTGGATCTTGTCGGGATGTTGGGAACCTACTTTCCAAATGGCGTGACGCATCTATTTGATCAACTAGATGCCGCTTTGGAGTTAATCGAGACCGCGCTCGAAACGGCCTGCGTCTTGATTGCCAGCGATCTGGTAACGACGACAGCAATGACCAAAATCGAAGACATGGTCGCGCGCGGCGCGCGCATAGTCGTCATAGGCGCGAGTGATACTGGCAGCTTCTCCGCTAACGTCAGCATCCCATTTTCGACGAAAATGATCCTAGACGTTCTGGCTTAACTGCGTCCTTTACGATTACAGCGGCTGCCTGCTCGATCTGTGGACATAGGCACTAGCCGTGGCCGTGTTTACAGCGACAGCCATGCCTAGCCACATTGGCGATCCGGCCCTCCAGGCGCTTTTGCTTCAGCAGAACACACCAAAAATCTTAGAAATGTTTGGAACCAGATCCGTCTGTTTGTGTTGGGAATGTAACAAACACGGGGCTGGTCCCCAAACACAAGTGAAGGGTAAAATAGATGCTACATTACGCTGTAATTTTCTTTGTCGTCGCCATCATTGCTGCGGTATTCGGGTTCGGAGGCATCGCATCCGCGTCCGCGGGTATCGCGCAAATCCTGTTCGTCATCTTCTTGGTGCTGTTCGTGGGTACACTCATCCTGCGTGCACTGCGCAGCTAGACGACCCGACCGATACTGCCCCACCAACAAAAAAGGTCCCCGAAGCCAACGCTTCGCGGACCTTTTGCAATCTGAATGACCGGTTTAGGACTTCAGTGTCTCAGTGGACGCAAAGAACATCGCTTGACTGACAGCTGACTGGACCTGCGCCTCCTGAAATGGTTTCGAGATCAGGAATGCCGGTTCCGGCCTATCGCCTGTCAGCAGTCGTTCCGGGAACGCTGTGATAAAAATTACCGGCACATCCATCGTCTTCAGCAGGTCATTGACCGCATCAATCCCAGACGAGTTATCGGCAAGTTGGATATCCGCGAGTATCAGATCCGCATCCAGTTCTGCCCCGAGAGCCAAGGCTTCTTTGTGGGTGCGTGCAACACCGGTTACCTGATGACCCAACGCGCTGACAATCTCGCTTAGATCGGCTGCAATAATCGGTTCATCCTCGATGATCATAACGCGCCCCTTGAAGCTGTCGGCCAGTTCATCGTTGGCCGCCTTTATCAAGGCACGAACTTCATCAGCGTCTGTCTCCATGATCACCGCAATATTGCCGAGGCTAAATTCTTCTACAGTCCTCAACAACAGTGCTTCGCGAGAGTTTGCGGTAAGATTGGCTAACAGGCCGTGCGCGCGACTACGCAGCCCTGTTTCGGGGTCCGTAAACCGTTGACCCGAGGATGACCAAACTGCGTGGAAACATTTAAACAGATTGACCTTCATGGGATGGTCGTTGTCAAATGGAGACCGGTCCTTGAGGATGGCTTCAAGTGTTGCAACAGTGTAGTTGTCACCCCGAGATTGGGATCCGGTCAGTGCGCGCGTGTAGCGCCTCAGGTATGGGAGTTCGGCGGCGATGAGGTCAGAAAAGTTCGCATCTTTTGTCGCTTCGTTCATTTTTCGACCCTTTTTCAAATAATCTTGGAACCAAACGCAGGGGGCTGCAGTTGGTTCCGTATGCAGCAGCATTTTTCTACAATTGAGGCGCCAGACCGGAATGACAAGTGAAGACGACCCAAAGAAGGCCAAGATCGCAAAGTATATAGATGAAAACCTCAAGCAGGTTTTCTCGGAGCTCGAAGACGACGAGATGCCGGATCGGATTACGGACTTGCTGTCGGTCTTGCGCGCGCAAGATAATGATCTGAAGGCCAAAAAAAAATGAGCTCCCCAGATCCGAGAGACGAACTGGTGACGCATCTGCCTGCGTTAAGGGCCTTCGCCCTGAGTTTGACGCGCAATCGCGCGACGGCGGATGATATGATGCAAGATACAGTTCTCAAAGCTTGGACAAATATGGATAAATTCAAACCTGGAACAAACATGCGTGCGTGGCTGTTTACCATTCTACGCAACAATTTCTACACAAGTCGCCGCAAGCTGAACCGTGAAGTTGCCGATGTAGACAACGTGTTTTCTAACACTCTATCGGTAAAGCCCGATCACGACGGCCGCCTTCAGATGTCAGATTTCAAGAAAGCGTTCCAGCAACTGCCTGATGAACAGCGCGAAGCACTTATTTTGGTGGGCGCATCAGGGTTTTCATACGACGAAGCGGCCGAAACCTGCGGCGTCGCAACAGGTACAATAAAAAGCCGTGTGAACCGCGCACGCGCACGATTGACGGAACTCCTGCAACTTGACGACGAAACGTTAGAACTGACGGATGCCGTTACCACGGCCGTCGTTGGTAATGTCGGACTTCCATCGCGATGAAGCTCAGATGGTTCAACAGCCTTCGCGTGCAATTCGTCTTGATGTTGACCCTCGCTCTTTTTCCGCTGGCCGCGGTCGCGATTTACCAAACAAGTCGTGTCGAAAACGAAGCTGGACAAAATGCGAAGCTAGCGCTTCTTGAGCTTACGAGAAGCGCATCCAAAGAAGAGGAACTCTTTATTCAGCGCGCAATCGGGGTTGCGCGATTTTTTGGCACTGTGGTGGAAGACTTCATCGAAGACCCCGAAACCTGCGTCGAATATCTGCAAAGGTTCAAATCCAGAAATACCAGCTACAGTTTCATCGGCGTGTTGCCTCCTTCAGGAATTATGACATGCACGTCCGCAGGGGGAACGTTTGACGCGCGGACAGGTCCTTACTACGCGGAACTAATGGAGACCAGACAGCGTACAATCGTTGCCAATCCGCGCGGTCCACTCAGTCGGGAATCTATATTCAACATCTCGGAACCGTTCGAAATTGACGGCGAGTTCGCCGGATTTATTTCGATCTCTATCCCCCATCGCGGCATGCCCAAGGCGCCGATAAACCTTGAAGAACTTGGTTTGGTTGACCTGATGACTTTCAATTCCAAAGATGAGATTTTGACAGCCCGCAATAGTCTGGAAAACGCCAGTTCCGAGATGCCCGTCGACTGGACGCTTGGCAGTTTGCGCACGCTGAACGGCAACGCCTTCGAAAGTGACAACCGTAACGGCGAACGCCGTACCTATACGATCGTGCCAATACAAGGCAGCGGCGCAACCGTCGTGGGGGTATGGCGTACGCAAGAAAGTTCGGTTGGGCAGTTCGGCAGTATTGTGAAGCCTGCTGTTTTTCCGCTTTTGATGTGGGTCGCGAGTATGGCCGTTGCCATGCTGTCGATCCACAGACTTGTCTTGCGCCACATCACCCACCTTCGGCGCAACATGGATGACTTTGCCGCTACGCGCATCATCAAGTCTCCGGCGTCGCATGCATCAATGCCTAACGAGTTGCGCGCGCTCGCCAAAAATTTCGATGGAATGACGGACGAAGTTCTGCGCGAGGAGGCCGAACTCGAAGATATCGTGCGTGAGAAGAACGTTCTTATCAAAGAGGTTCATCACCGCGTTAAGAACAACCTTCAGCTGATTTCGTCGATCATGAACATGAAGATTCGTGCGGCTGTACACCACGAAACAAAATCCGTCCTTATGCGCCTTCAGGATCGAGTCCTTAGCCTCGCCTCGATCCACCGCGATCTTTATCAGTCGAGACATGGTGGTCGGGCAAACATCGGGGCGTTGATCTCCGACATTGTTGAAAACTCTGTCGAGGTAGCCGCAGCGACCAAGAATTCCATCGACACACTGACAGACATCGATCGGGTCCTATTGTACCCCGATCAAGCCGTTCCCTTAGCTCTTCTGGTCGCCGAAGGCATGACCAATGCCCTGAAATATGCAAGCAGTCCAAGCGGTACAAATCCGTTTATCAGGGTCACGCTCAAACAAACTGAATCCGAATGTGTCCTCACGCTGGAGAATTCAATTGGTCCCACACCCGAGGACGAAAGCACCGGTCTGGGCGCCAAATTGATCAATGCGTTTGCTGTACAACTGGGAGGAAACGTCGAGTCCGAAAAAGGCGACATGCGCTATACATTAAGACTGCGCTTTAAAACTCAAGATTTCGTACCTGACGGTCGTGATTTCTGAACGGTATTTGCCGTCCAAGCATAATACAAGTACTTTGCCTTCTGCGCATGCCGCTAGATCGAGTGGACCTGCATTGTCTCTTGCAACGCGCGCCACCAAGCCCTTGGAGTTGGTGCAAAAAACCCTTGCTGATCTCCCCTGGCGATGTGCAAGCTGAACAGACTGAGCCGTCCTAACGTAGTTGTTCGACGCGGGCGCCACCTAGCAAAGATCGGGTAAAACATTGGGCAAACGCGCGCTTTTAATGAAACTGTTACAGGACGTCCGAGCGAGCTATTGGTTCTTGCCGACGGTCATGGCGATCCTCGCTGTCATACTGGCACAGCTCACTCTGTTTTTGGACCACAACAACATCGTGCTGACCGATGCTTGGCGGACAACGCAAGTTGACGGGGCCCGCTCGACTCTGGCCGTGATATCGCAATCGGTAATCGGTGTGACGGGTGTGATGTTTTCCATGACGATCGTTGCGGTGTCTTTTGCGTCCGGCAATTTTGGCCCCCGCCTAATCGGTAATTTCATGCGTGATCGCGGCAACCAACTGAGCCTCGGAATTCTCATCGCCACCTTTGTTTTTACACTGCTGATATTGCGCTCGGTTCAGGCGAGTTATGGGGGTGGCGATGAAAGCAACGCGTTCGTTCCTCATCTTTCGATGCTTGTCGCCTTCGGGCTGACGGGGGTGTCAGTTATTACGATGATTTATTATGTCCACCACATCCCCGAAATCATCAACGTATCCAACATATCCGCTGACTTAGGCGAACGTTTGCGGTGGGCAATCGAAACCCTCATCAAAAACGAGTCCCCTGCCGAAGGCGAAACTATCAGCAACCTTCCTGATTCACCTGCCGACTGTCAGATTTTCCTCAAGGGAGACGGCTATCTGCAAACGTGGGACCGCGATCAGCTTTCTGCACTGGCGCAAGAGAACGACCTCTACTTCGAGCTTTTGTTCACCGCGGGCAGCTTTGTGACCCAACATTCGCCTGCCTTGAATGTCTGGGGCAAACAGGATCTTTCAGAAGACGTCGATAACGACATCCGATCTTGTTTCGCGCTGGGGCATATTCCGACAGAGCAGCAAAATCTGCTCTTTATCGTTCAACAGTTGGTCGAAATGATTGCACGCGCGCTTTCACCTGGGGTGAACGACCCCTACACGGCGCTAAACTGTCTAAATTGGCTCTATGTCGGTTTGATTACTGCGGCAAATTATGAAGGTGGCTTGCAGCCGCGGCGCTTTGATCGCGTGAAATATCCGACTCTCAACTTCGGCACACTGTTTGAGGCGAGCATCACTGTGGCCCTGCCCTACATCAAGACGGATCCCATGGTGAGCGAACATTTGAATAAACTTTTGAACCGTTTGGTGACTGAGACAGTTAGTGAAGATGTAATAAGCGTAACCAAAAAGGTCAGAAGCGAAGTCGCGGCCCTACAAGACTAGGTGAGATTGGCCGCAAATCCTGTACCTTTCGGCGCAGTGGAGCTTGCTAGACCTATCTGCCAACGCACAAACGAAAGTAAGACGCGATGACAAAGACCGACCTGCCCGAAGATCCTTCGTCCAATGAGATGGCCGAAACACGTACCGATTGGGCGGAAGACCGGACGCTGTTGGCAAACGAGCGTACCTTCGCAGGTTGGATGCGCACTGGTATGGCTTGCATTGGCCTTGCTCTCGGCATGAAGGCGGTTTTCAAAGATGCGGCCTACCCGCTTCTTGCGAAAGGCGTTGCCGAGATTTTTATCGTCGCGGCAATCGCAATTTTCTGGTCCGCCCTTGTCAAAAGCCACAGGGCACAGCGCCGGCTGAGTGATCACGATGTCGTGGCACAACCCCACCAGGGAATGACAGTATTGGCGGCACTCTTGACCGTAGCTGCCGTTGTCACCGGAATAACATTGTGGTTGCTTTGATCGTCGCGTTCAACATTATTGTTTGGTTCTTGGTTATTACCGTTTTCGTGGGAACACTGTTGCCTCTGACAAAAAGTGTACGCTGGTGGGTGCGCGCTTGGGAATTTCCAAGACTTCATCTCGGACTGATGTCCTTGTTTTGCTTGCCTTTGGTTTTGCTAAGCTCCATCGCGTTCAAGGCCGTATTGGCGACATGGCTGGTCGCATGTGCGGTCTATCAGGGCACGCGCATATTTCCTTATACACGGTTAGCGCGGTCGGAAATCGACATCATGCAAGGCGTCCCAGCTGATAAGCAGATCAAACTATTTGCCGCCAACGTCTTAATGGAAAACCCTCGCAAGGACGACCTCGTTGGCATCATTGACCGAGAAGATCCGGACGTTCTGTTCTTGATGGAAACGGATCAGGAGTGGCTTGATGGCGTGCAGCCCTGCCTTGATCGCTACCCGACCGTGGTCACTTACCCTTTGGACAATCACTACGGGTTGATTTTCGCCACCCGCCTTACCGCCCCAAGTGCCGAAGTGGTCTTTCTGTCCGAGGACAACACGCCATCTCTGCTCGCCGAACTGCTTGGGCCCGACGGGACAGGGTTCAACTTCGTAGGACTGCATCCAAGACCCCCAGTGCCGGGCAACGACACAGCCCTCAGGGATCGGCAGATCAAAAAGGCGGCCAAGCTTACCGGAAATGCCAATTGGCCGACGGTCTGTATGGGTGATTTCAATGACGTTGCATGGTCCTGGACAAGTAGACGATTCAAGAACTATGGCGGGTTCTTGGAGCCACGGGTCGGGCGCGGGATGTATCCGACGTTTCATGCGCAGTACCCGATCATGGGTGTTCCAATTGACCAGCTTTTCCTGACAGCGGGCGTTGGATTGGTATCATTTGGTCGGCTTGAGGAGTTCGGGTCAGATCATTATCCGGTCAGCGCGAACATCACATTCCACGGCAAGGCGAACACCCATGCAGTCGAAGGTTCGACCTAGCTGTCGTTTTATATCGGGGCTTCAATCTCCGCCGTACCGTAACCTTTCTCGCGCAGGTTCACATTATCGGGCGGGTTTTCGGATCATCCAGTGTCGTCAATCCAACCTCGGCCAAAGCCGCCAAATCATTGATCTGGATCGTATCTTCGCTCCACCCGATCAGCTGGCGGGATTTCAAAAGTGCGATTGTCTTGTTCGTGTGGACCAATGACAGACCCAAGGCATCAGCCAAATCTTTTTGTTTGAAGGGAAACCGCATTTTTCCATCGCTGCCATTCCCGGTGGCGTTGGCACGCAGATAGAGACGCACGAAGGCCCAAGCCACAGCTTGTATCGCTGTGCGTTGACCTACGGTGGTCAATGTTTCGCCCATAAAGTGTTCTTCAACCGCCGCGAGCCAAGCAAGTTCAAATCCGCGTTCCGGATCAGCCTTGATAAAGGACCACAGTTCCTTGCGGTCGAAAACACACAGCGTCAATTTTGTTGTGGCCTCAACGGAATGGCCCATTTCGCCCATTAAACCAGCCTGAAGACCAAGAAAGTCTCCGGGGAAGATGAAGTTAATGACCTGCCGTTCCCCATTTTCCAAATGATGATACCGAAGCCCCGTCCCGTGCAAAACAGTGTAGAGTTGCGGGCTGTTGGACCCTTCGAGCAAAATGGGTGTTCCCGCATCAACAACCAGTTCACCGACCTTGAACCGCTGCATTCCCGCGACAGCGTCTGCATCCATTTGGGCAAACAGAGGCTTTCGGCGCAGCGGGCAATGTCTACATTCGGTCGCCAAAATAAACCTCTTTTCACTAAAACTGTGAGTTCGAAAAGCAGTGTTGCCCTTTCAGTACCCTAATATGAAAAACCCCTATCCGCTAACTGAAATGACGTAGGGGCGCATATCGGTAAAACTTTGTTGGGGAGTCCGGTAAATGACGTCTGCTATGTCATTAAATGGTGGGGCACTTTCCAGATTGCATAGAAAAGATGTGGTTCTGTACCCGCGTCGACCCGTCCCGTCACATCCGCACAAAGATCTCAAGCCCCACCTTGAGAGCGGATCGCGGGTACAGAGCCAGAAATTTGCCAAAATGAATTAGATGACATCGCGGGCAAGCCAATCGCAGTCACTTTCGCCGAACTGAAAATCCTGCCCCAGCACAAAATAGACGATGTGAAAGTTTGCATCGACGCCACGCAAGACGGACGGAAGCTCCGCCTACCTCTGACAATTAGGACTCAGCTTAGGGAACCAATGTGTGCACTGATGAGTTGAGCAGTACAACAACAGACACCACAACGCTGATATAGTTGGCAAGGTGTCAAAGAAAACCAGCGTTCCCGCGAAATTGCGAGGACCAAACCGGAGATAAGAAATGACAGGATTAGGATGGATCGGCACGTTGATCGTCGGCGCGCTGGCGGGCTGGATCGCTGAAATGATCATGAAGACCAACACGGGCCTTCTGATGAACATCGTGCTCGGCATATTGGGCGCAGTTGTGCTGAACGCTATTTTGTTTGCTGTTCTTGGCACCACGCTGGGTGGCTGGATCGGGCAACTGATTGTGGCAGCAGCAGGCGCGTGCCTGTTGATCGCAGCGGTTCGAATGATCCGTCGCGAAGTATAATTATCAACGACAGCAACGGCTTATGCCGGACGCCGTCACAACCTAGAGAGGACATCCAATGAATTGGGACCAAATTGAAGGCAAATGGAAAGAAATGACCGGTAGTGTCAAAGCCAAATGGGGTGAGTTAACGGACGACGAAGTTGCCGAAGTAGACGGAGACCGTGAAGCGCTTGAAGGGAAGATCCAGTCGAAATACGGCAAGACCAAAGAACAAGCAAAACAAGAAGTCGACGACTTTTTGAACGAAAACTAAGCGCGTCGGGGTCGTCGCACCGGCGACCCCGCTGGGCTGCCCATTAAGTCAAACATCCCGGATCGAGAAAGGATTTTTTCATGAACCGCATTATTTATATTGTAGGCCTCGTTGTTGTTGTACTTGTGATTTTGAGTTTCCTAGGCCTTCGATGATCGCTTTTCATTTGCGATCTTGGTCAGTCGGCGTCTCGTTTCCGTAACCTTCATCAGTTCTTTGGCTTTCGGCACCATCGCCAAGGCTGAAAAGGCGGGACATGCAGACGTCGGCTGGTTGGGCAACGATGTCATCGTTGCGGCGCTTGATACAGGAAATTTCAATGAGAGATGACATCAGGGCCCTTCGTCGTAGCGCTGCAACCCTCACGATCATATCCATGTTTGTCATCGCCTATTTCGCGCGCGACCTGATCCTGCCTGTCATGGTAGGGTTTCTCATCGCGTTGACGCTGAGTCCGGTGAACAGATCGTTGCAATCCATCGGCTTTCCCGCAGGTGTGTCGGCCACCTTTCTGATTGTTCTGGCGACATCCGGCATCCTAGCGATCTTGTACTTCGCCGGTGAAACAGCACGGACTTGGTCCGAAGACGCGCCCCGGATCGCGCAAGACTTGCAGCTTAAACTTCGCGGAATGTCTGACGCCATAAGCGCGGTTCAGGATGCATCAGCACAGGTCGAAGAAATGACGTCATCGACGGACACCGGCCCACAGACAGTCGTTATTCAACAACCCGGCCTGCTGAACACAGCCGTATCTGTTGCCGCTAGCACAGCGACGTCCATCGGCGTTGCGTTGGTACTGGCCTTGTTTTTGCTGGCGTCCGGTGACTTGTTTTATGTGAAGCTGGTCCAAGCCTTCCCAACAATGCGCGAAAAGAAGCGCGCGCTTGCCACGGTTTACGGGATCGAACGACGGGTGTCGGTTTACCTGTTGACCATCACGCTGATCAACGCGTGCCTTGGCATTGTTGTTACGTTTGCGCTTTGGATAATTGGTCTTGAATATGCCTACATTTGGGGGATTGCAGCGTTCCTCCTGAACTACTTGCCGATCCTCGGTGGTATTCTGGGGACGGTTCTTGTGGGCGTACACTCGATTATTTTCTTTGACAGCCTTTCTTATGCGCTGGTTGCCCCGATCGCCTATCAGGTGTTGACGTCGATCGAAGCGCAGTTCGTAACTCCTTTTCTGATCGGCAAGCGGATGGAGCTGAATATTGTTGCAGTCTTTTTGACCGTCGTCCTCTGGGCTTGGCTCTGGGGGATATCCGGTGCACTTGTGGCCGTCCCGTTCTTGCTTGTGTTTAAAGTCCTATGCGAGAATTTTCCGAGCCTCGAAACCATTGGGAACTTCTTGGGCGCAGCGGATCAGACTGAGGCAATAAAGCATGGATAGAACAAGAAATCTGAACATAACATCCTCAAAAGAAAGACGCAGGCAACCGATGAAAAAACCGAGCAAGGCGGAGATTGCAATCGAAAAAGCGGAAGACGAGCAGTCAGTCAAAGATGCTGCCAAGCTTTCGCCCCGGCTAATCTATGAAATCATCAGGCGCGATGGCGAAGAAGAACTTGAGCGGACGACGCGCTCGTTGGTCTGGTCGGGAATCGCTGCAGGGATCATGATCAGCTTCTCAGTTCTGGGCGAAGCGATTTTTCGAACTTATCTACCAGATACACCAGTCAGTTTTCTAATCGAAAACCTCGGATATAGCCTTGGTTTCTTGTTGGTTATTCTTGGCGGCATGCAGTTGTTCACTGAAAATACGATTACAACGGTGCTGCCATTCATGATGGCCCCAAATCGATCCATGTTTCTACGCATTTGCCGGCTGTGGGGGATTGTCCTGGCGGCAAACGTCGTTGGTGCCTTTGCAATTGCCATCGTTTTCGCACACACGTCGGCGATTTCGCCTGACCTGATGCCTGCGTTGATGTCGCTGTCAGAACATGCCGTCGGGATGCCCGCAGGCGAGAGTTTCATGCGCGCCATTCCGGCTGGGATCTTGATTGCCGCAATCGTCTGGATGTTGCCGCAGGTCGAAAACGCAGCCTTCCTCGTCATTCTAGTGTTTACTTGGCTCATCGCAGCTGGTGATTTCACGCACATTGTTGCGGGATCTGTTGAGATGGCCCTGCTGATTGTCACTGGCAATCTTGGGTTTAGTGGCGCGGTATTCGGCTTCTTCTTGCCAGTCCTGTTCGGAAACATTGTGGGAGGAACGGTCATCTTCACGCTCATGGCTTGGGGGCAGGTCCGCGATGAATTGGTCGATCCTAGCTAATAAACGCGATGCAACTGAACTGGTGTCTATCGTTAGAGTTTTTGGAACCAATGGCGGTTTGATCCAAGATATCTCTTGGATTTTCGAATACAGCGAATGGACCATTCTATCCAAGTTTATCAACCTGATCAGGTCTCGATAAGCTGCAATTTTGAGGAACGAACAACCAATGACCCTGAATACCAACCAAACAAAGCTGTGCGACGACAACACGACGGACTTCAGTGACCTGAAAGCGGTGTTCTTTAACTGCACGCTCAAAAAGCAGGAAGCCTCTTCTCACACCGGAATTTTGCTAAGCGTTGCCAAAGAAATTATGTCCAAGAATGGTGTTGAGGTCGATGTGATCCATCCCGCATCGCATCAGATTGCCTATGGTGTCTATCCCGATATGACAGAGCATGGTTGGGACCGCGACGACTGGCCTGCAATCTGGAAGAAGGTGGCAGCTGCCGATATTCTTATTTTGGGCACGCCGATCTGGCTTGGAGAAGAAAGCTCTGTCTGTCGCATCATTATCGAGCGGCTCTATGGCATGTCAGGAGAACTCAACGTCAAGGGCCAAAGTTCGTTTTATGGCAAAGTCGGTGGTGCCGTCATCACCGGAAATGAGGACACACCACACCACAAACTTACTAGGTTCACTCCTGCCTCCCCTCTCCCCTCTCCCGACCGATGCCCGAGACGCCCAACCAGTACACCATGCAGGACCCGCGGACGCAGTACCCGCGCCCGCCCTTCCCGCGCCAGCCCCAGAGCGCGCCCGGCCTGACCACCAAGATGGACCCCGACCCGGACCACGGCGAAGAGAGCTACCGCGGGTTCGGGCGAATGGAGGGCCGGAAAGCACTCATCACCGGCGGCGACTCCGGCATCGGCCGCGCCGCCGCCATCGCCTGAACCCTGATCGAAACTGCCAAGCTAAACGGCGTTGACCCACAAGCATGGCTCGCAGATACGCTCGCCCGCATCCCAGACTACAAAATCAACCGCGTCGATGATCTGCTGCCGTGGAAAGCGACATCATAGGGCAGTCAGACCGGCGCTTACTTTCTGAGCAAAGCGATT
>ERZ651776.4565-NODE-4565-length-12633-cov-3.198869_pt1 | contig 12633 bp, 20 predicted proteins | sample MGYA00514761_ERZ651776 | MGnify/ENA metagenome assembly ERZ651776 | reverse complement strand
CAAGGGTTTTAATGCACGAACTTGAACACGCTTACTATGCAAATAATAATGTGGCAGGTAGTGGTAGGGCAAGTCCTGAGTTAAATCAATATAAAAATATGTTAAAAAAGGGAAGTGTAAGACTTCCAGATAGAGGCATTAACGCTAAAAGAGTTGTCCTAAATAGAAACTACAAGCCAGTTGATAACCCTTCTTGGAGCGAAGGTAAGATAGAAAACCTAAACTTGGTTAACGATAAAAATTTTTTAGCAAAAGCATTTAGCAATCTAGATCAGGATGGCAGGATTGCAACAAATTATAACGTAAGAACTCAAGTACCTTTATTGCGAAACGGAAGGCCAAGGGTTGATTCTGACCAACATTTTCTTATATATAACAGACCTCTTGATGAAACACCAGAATATCAACTTCCTAAATTTAGATTTAATGATACTTTAAGGAATGATAAGTATGTTCCTGTAGCGGACTGGTTTACACCAAAGGATTTAGGGTCACCATTTCTTAGATTTAAAGCGGAACAAATTAGAAATAAACGTAGATGGAATCCATGAAAACAGATAAGCAAGAAATATTTATAGACCAATACTGTCTGCATGGTAATGCGGCTAAAGCCGCTGAGATGGCAGGTTATTCGCATCCCAAGCAAAGGGGCTATGAATTAAAGAACCAGTTCACCTCAGAAATTGAGGCCAGAACCAGAAAATTAATTAAGGATGCTGTCCCTGCCGCACTGCTTGTCCTACAAAATCTAGCACAAAACGCAGAAAGTGAGTCTGTAAAATTGGGGGCGGTAAAAGATATCCTTGACAGGGCAGGACTTAAGCCTACAGACAAGGTAGAGCAGACCGTCACCAGTGTAGAGGGTAAGTCCACAGAAGAGTTAAAGCAGGAACTGGAGTCCCTTATAGGGCCATTAAATTAGTGGATGTAGAAAAAGCGGTAGAACTAGCCAAGGAGTTAAAGAAACGACAGAGATTTGAGAAGATATCCTTCTATGATCCCTATCCGTATCAACTAGACTTCCACGCCACAGGGTTTGAACATAACCAACGCTTATTGATGGCGGCTAACCGAATAGGTAAATCTTATTGTGGTGCGGCTGAGATGGCCTATCACCTGACGGGCATATACCCTGAGTGGTGGACAGGTAAAAAGTTTTACAAGCCTATTACGGCTTGGGCAGGTGGTGTCTCTAACGAAACAACCAGAGACATTGTACAAGCAGAACTATTGGGTTCTCCTGATGACCCTGAAGCCTTTGGCTCTGGCGCGATTCCAAAAGAAAATATAATAAAAACGGAACGTAAACCCGGAGTACCAAACGCCAAGTCCGTAGCATTAATACGGCATACCTCTGGGGAGAACTCTTCTTTACACTTCAAAGCCTATGAGATGGGTGTAGACAAGTGGCAGGGACGCTCTGTTGACGTTGTATGGCTAGACGAGGAGCCTAGTAGGGAACTCTACTCACAGGCCGTTACACGAACTCTGGATAGAAAAGGAATGGTCTACATGACATTTACCCCAGAAAGCGGTATGACAGAGACTGTAGCCGCCTTTATGAACGACATAAAGAAAGGGCAGAGTCTTACTAACGCCACATGGGATGATGCTAGTGAACACGTTAAGACCCTAAGAGGTAAGGAAGGTCATCTTAATGATGACGTTATGGAACAGATTCTGTCTGCTTATTCGCCGCATGAAAGAGAAATGCGCCGCTTTGGTAGACCTTCTATTGGGTCAGGTCTTATATTCCCAATACCAGAAGAAAAATTAATGATTGATCCTATAGAGATACAGGATCATTGGCCTAGAATAGCCGCTATAGATTTTGGTTGGGATCACCCAACCGCAGTAGTTTGGTGTGCCGTAGATAATGAAAGTGAGACCTTTTACATTTACGATTGCTACAGGGCATCCAAAGCAAGCCCCGCTGTACACTCTGAGGTTATACGACAACGACCGTATTTTATTCCCATAGCCTACCCACATGACGGAAATCGCAGGGATAGCATGGGAAACCCCGGACTTGCAGAGCAGTACAGGGGTCATGGCTGTAACTTTAGACTTGAACACTTTACCAATCCTCCGGGCTTGGGGCAAACCAAAGGTTCTAACTCAGTAGAAGAAGGGCTTATGGCTATGCTACAAAGCATGGAAGCAGGTAAGTTTAAAGTATTTAACACACTACCCCACTGGTTTGAAGAATACAGAATGTATCACAGAAAGGAAGGTAAGGTAGTCGCACTTCGTGATGACTTGATGTCTGCCACACGTTACGCCTTTCAGTCACAACGACACGCCATTGCGGGTTCAGACCCAGAATGGACTAGCGATTTAACATATAGGAATTACGGCATTGTCTGACAGCGAACAAGAACTATTAACAAAGATTAACGCAGAGATCACAGATTCTCTGGGTTATGACGGTGAGATATCAGAACAACGTGAGAAAGCGCAAGAGTATTACTATGCGCTACCGTTTGGTAATGAGGTGGATGGTCGCAGTCAGTACGTTGACTCTACTGTACAGGATACTATCGAATGGATCAAACCTAGTCTTATGCGTATCTTTGGCTCTGGTGACGAGTTTGTTAAGTTTACACCGCATGGCCCAGAAGATGTAGATGCCGCCGCACAAGCAACAGACTATGTTAATTACGTTTTTTCCAAAGATAATAATGGTTGGGAGATCATGTATTCGTGGTTCCACGATGCACTTCTCCAGAAAAACGGTATTGTAAAAGTTTGGTGGGATGAGTACGAAGAACCGCAAAGAGAAGAATATCAGAACCTTTCTGATATGGAGTTTGGTTATTTAATTACAAGCGATGATGTTGAGGTTCTTGAGCATACAGTAATTGAAAGTGATGACGGCATTTCAGAACCTTATCACGATGTTGTTATTGTTAGAACAAATTATGACGGCAGGGTTAGAATTGAAAACGTACCGCCTGAAGAGTTTCTTATTTCAAGAGAAGCCAAGAGCATAGAAGATGCTAGGTTTGTTTGTCATCGCGTCAGAAAAACTTTATCTGAACTTAGGATCATGTATCCAGATCAGGACTTTGGCCCAGAAGATTTGGGAAGTGGCGATGATGACGCTTACTTTAGTGCAGAAAGATTATCAAGATACGAATTTGATGACTCAGAAAATTATGGGTTTGGTGGAAATGAGGAAGAGGCTTTAAGGGAATATTGGCTACATGAGTCATTTATAAAAACAGATTACGATGAAGATGGTATTGCAGAACTTAGGAAAGTATGCAGTGTAGGTAGTTATATATTTTCTAATGAAGAGATAGATAAAAAACCTTTTGTTAGTATTACTCCTTTAAAAATCCCGCATAAATTTTTTGGTTTATCTATTGCAGATTTAGTAATGGATTTACAGTTAATTAAGTCTACGCTTATGCGTAACTTGATGGACAATGCTTATAACCAGAACTTTGGTCGCTATGCTGTAATGGAAGGTCAGGCAAACCTTGATGATCTTCTTACACAACGTCCGGGCGGTATTGTTAGGGTTAAATCACCCAATGCTATTATGCCTTTGGCTACCCCTCCTCTTGAGCCATACTCATTCCAGATGCTTGGATACTTGGACGAAGTAAGGGAATCAAGGTCTGGTGTAAACAAAAATACCCAAGGTATTAACGCAGACGCTCTCACAAGCCACACAACGGCTACAGCGGTGAATGCGGTGATGACCAATGCCCAGAGTAGGGTTGAGTTAATTGCCCGTCAGTTCGCAGAGACAGGCGTTAAACAGTTAATGAACTGTATCTATGAACTTCTTTTAAAGTATCAGGATAAAGAACGTGTTGTTATGTTACGCAATGAGTGGGTTCCAGTACGTCCCGATATGTGGAGTGATAAGATGGACTGTACTGTTTCGGTTGCTCTTGGTAATGGTTCTAAAGATCAGCAGATGGCTCATCTATCACAGATGCTTTCATTTGCGTCACAGGCTATGCAGGGTGGGCTACCCATTGTAACAGAACAAAATATGTACAACCTTGGTGCGGCTCTTATAAAGGCTATGGGATATCAGAATGTCGATGACTTCCTAACTCCACCGCCTCCACCACAACAGGGTCAGCCTACTCCAGAGCAACAATCTGCGGCTATGGAACAGCAGAACAAAATGAAAGAGTTGGAGATTAAACAGGGCGAACTACAAGTTAAGATGATGAAAGTCCAACAGGACGCTCAAGACGCACAGGTAGACGCACAACTTAAAGCGGCAGAGATTGCATTAGAAAGAGAACAAAACAGGCCAATAGCAATAGGATAATATGACAGACCAACAACGAGAGGAACAAGCAAAACGCCTCCTCAATGACCCGATGTTTAACGAAGCATTTGACCAATTAGCAGAACATATACATACCACTTGGATACAAACAAGTGTGAAAGATGTCGAAAGTCGTGAGCAATCATGGCTTTCTTTACGGCTCCTTGAGCGGATACGCTTACATCTAACCAGTATCGTAGAATCTGGAGAGTTAGCGAGGAAAATCAAGGACATCCATATATAGGAGAATTTGTAATGGCGGATACCATTGACCCGCAAACAGTAGAGCAAGGCAGTATAGCCGAAGCACAAAGTGCTTTTCTTGGATTACTGGAGCCTGAAGAGGCCAAACCAGAAACTGAGGCAAGCGAACCTACCGAAGATGTTGATGAGTCTACTGAGGAAACTCAAGACGAACCATTGGAAGAGGATGCCTTAGAAGAGGAAACCGAAGTTGAGGAAGAATCTGATGAGGAACAGTTGGATGAAGACGAGCAAGAAGAGACTGAAGAAGTCTATTCCGTCAAAGTTGACGGAGAAGAGATGGAAGTTAGTCTTGACGAACTTGTTAATGGGTACTCCCGACAGTCTGACTATACTCGTAAAACGCAAGAACTTGCAAGCCAGAGGGATCAAATGGCCCAAATGCAACAGCAATGGGCTACTGAAATATCTGAAGCACAAGCGGAGCGTCAGCAATACATAGAAGCACTTGGACAATTTGTTCATCAATCTATGGCAGGTCTAGAGCAGTATGCAACAATCAATTGGGAACAACTTCGAGAAGATGACCCCATTGCATTTGTTACAAAGAAAGAAGAGTTTCGTGACGCTCAAGAAAGAGTTAGGCAAGCGCAAGCCCAACAGGAATATGAGAATCAAAAACAAAACGAAGAGATTAGTAAAGTTCGTAAAATGGCTGTTCAGGAAGAATACAAGCGATTAACAGAGGCTGTACCTGAATGGAGTGATCCAGAAAAACGAACTAAATTAGCCTCTGATCTTTCTTCATACGCTATACAACAGGGATTTACTCAGGATGAGTTAAAAGAACTAATAGACCATAGATCGTTAATTGTACTAATGAAAGCATCTAAATATGATGCTCTTCAAAAGTCTGACGTTAAAGCCAAGAAGTTGAAAAACAAACCCAAGGTTGTACGATCAGGTAAGGGCGGCGCTAAGAAAGCCGACAAGGATCGTAATAAACGTATTGCCTCCATGAAGCGTCTTAAAGAGAGTGGTCATGTAAATGATTCTGTATCTCTCTTTGAGGATTTTGTAGACATTTAACAAAGGAGGTAATCTGCTATGGCAGTTCCCGGAAATACCCGATTGACCTTTGGTGGCGTACAGGTACGCGAAGACCTTAGTGATATCATTTATAACATTAGTCCTATGGACACGCCCTTCATGTCTGGCGCAGGTAAAGGCTCTTGCTCAAATACTCTGTTCGAGTGGCAGAAAGATGAGTTGGCCGCCGCCGCCGCTAACCAGAAGTTAGAAGGTGACGATCCTGCATCGTTGGCTGTTGTCGAGCCTGTTAAGTTGACCAACCAGACTCAGATTTCTGAGAAGGCTGTTCAGACTTCAGGTACGGCAGAAGCCGTTGATTGGGCAGGTCGTAAGTCCTCGCAAGCGTATCAACTTGCCAAACGCGCTAAAGAAATTAAGCGTGACATGGAGTTGATGCTTACTGGTGAAGATGTTAAAGCGGCAGGTGCGGCAGGTGTTGCTCGTAAGACTGCGGCCTTTATGTCTTGGCTTGGCGATGCTGTTGCCGCTGACTCCAACATCATTGATGGATCAGCAGGTACCCCTATCGCTAACGCAGGTGATGGTACGTCTGTTGCGGCTCCCGCAGGTGCTGACGCTGTATTGACTATGGATATGGTCAATGATTGCGTACAGCAGGTGTGGGAAGCAGGTGGTAACCCAGATGTCATCATGTGTGATGCGTCATTGAAAGTTAAAATGTCGGCTCTGGCAGGTTCTGTCGTTGCTGATCTTGTGACTAACCATGACAAAGCGTCACCCGCCCATGCAGTTAATTCTGTTGATGTAATCGTCACAGACTTTGGTACGTTTAAAATTGTACCTAGCCGTCTGTGTCTACCAAACCAGTTGTACATTGTTGATTTCGATTTCTGGAGCATTGATTATTTGCGTCCATTTACGACTGAGACTTTGGCTAAGACTGGTGATTCCGTCAAGCAGATGATGGTTGCTGAGTATGGCCTTCGTGGTAAGAATGGTCAGGCTAACGGTGCTGTGATCGGCGTCAAAGCGGCGTAATGAGTTTGGCTCCCCTTCGGGGGAGCCTTTCTTTCTGAGGAAACTATGAGTAAAAAACTACTTAAAGAAGGTCTTAAACAACCTAAAGAGCAAACAGTAAAAGAAAAACCTTACACTGTTAAAGCATCTGTACAGAAAGCAGTTAAAGATTTAAAAGCAATGTCAAAGGATAGAGGATCATTACCGCTATGAGAGATAAGCATTACCGTAAAACCACAGTAGAAGAACATTCTGATGGTACGGCTAGTATTGTTACTCACCAAGATGTTGAGGGAATATTAAATAACAATAAAGAATTATTAAACAACTATGGTGACAAGCGTACCTTTGGTAAGCAACAGCATGGTATGAGAGTAGCATCTATTCCTGTAGGAATATGGGAGCAGTGGATGAAAGAAACAAACGGTGCAATAGAGAAAGACAGCAAGTTAATGAAGAAGTATCTTAACGATCCTGATAACGCTTTTTTACGCACTACACCAACGAGACTATAACTATGCACCCTAACAAATTCAAACAGACAAGGCATCAAGAAAAAATGAAGAATAAAGAGGCTACTGAAACAATGGATGAATCAGTGGTTAATCGTATAGCAAAAGAATTGGGAAGTCAATACTCTACTCTTTACAGAAACAGTCTTATTAGAAAAGGCGCAAAAAAATTATTGGGGAATTAAATTATGTGGCTATACAATCCCGGACAAGCAGGTGCAACACAAACAAACTTTGCTCCCTTAAACAATACAGTATATTATATTGCTCGTAGATAATGGCTATATCAAACTATACAGAACTTAAAACTGCTGTAGCGAACTGGTTAGATCGTGATGATCTGACTGATCGCATACCAGAGTTTATAGCATTAGCGGAGTCTAGGTTTAATCGCCTACTCCGCATTCGTGCTATGGAGTCTAAGCAAACCGCATCTACTGTAGCAGGACAGCAGAACCTAGCACTACCTACTAGGTTTATACAAATGCGTAATCTACAGATTAATACATCTCCTGTAACCCCAATGCAATATGTCACACCTGAAATATTTGACCGCTTATATGGCGGTTCTGCTAATGGCACTCCCAAGTTTTATACTATTATTGCTAATGAACTTCAGTTAGGCCCAACGCCAGACACAGTTCAAACAATAGAAATGCTGTTCTACGAAAGGTTTGAGAATCTTACAGACAGCGCAACAACTAACTGGATGATTACTAACGCTCCTGATATCTATTTGTATGGTGCTATGTTAGAAGCAGAACCTTTTATTATGAATGACCCTAGAGTACAGTTATGGGCTACAGCATTCCAACAGGCTATTAAAGACCTACAAGAACAAGACAATAGGGATAGACACTCTGGTTCTGCACTGAGGGTAATGAATACTAGCGGGTATCCATGACAGCCCCTATAACGTGGGCTGAGGCTAGTTCACCTATATATTGGTCTAACATAGGTATTAACTGGAATACTCCCGCTAAAACAGATACATCGGCATTTATAAATAATCTTGGATATACTCAACTAGGTATTCTTGATATTAATTCATCTGGTTTATTTGCTATTGACGTTACAGATGGTAAAGAGTCTGCCCATACAATTGCAGAGTCTGTTGCTTACGGATTAAATAACGGATTTATATCTCTTGGAGGATTTACCTTAAGCGAACTAGCAGGATTTGGCATATCACTAGATGAAGTATTTACTGGAATATTGTCAAACGCTGTAGCATCTGCAAACTATGATATAACAAACAACTATATTAATAATACAAAGTTTCCAGAGTCTGTTTCAATTTCTATGTCTATAACTTTTTCTAATGGAGATTCACTCTTGTGGAATGACGTATCTGACCCTAGCACAATATGGACAGAAGAATCAGACCCAACATCTATTTGGACTGAAGAATCTGATCCAACATCTACATGGACTAAAATTGATTACCCAAACTAATAACTTAAAAGCCGATGGAGGCTTGCACATGAAACATGATAGCGATATGAACTTAGGACTTAAAAACATTTGGAACATAAAATGTTTCGACTCCGAAGGTAATTTAAAATGGGACGTAACCAAAAAGAACCTAGTTGTTACGGAAGGTCTTAACCATGTATTGTCTAGCACTTTTGATGGTGCTACACAAATTACCGCATGGTATGTAGGATTAAAGAATACAGGTTCTGTTGCGGCAGGTGACACTATGGCATCTCACGCAGGTTGGACTGAAAATGTTGATTACAGTCAAGCCGCTAGACCGACGCTTACATTAGGTACAGCGGCGGCAGGTAGTATTGACAATACCGCAAGTAAGTCTGTTTATTCTATTAACGGTACGGCTACTATTGCAGGAGCCTTTATTACTAGCGACAATACTAAATCTGGAACGTCAGGCACAATTTACGGGGCTGTTGATTTTGGCTCTGCAAGATCAGTTATCTCTGGTGACACTCTTGAAGTTACCGTAACATTAACGGCGGCTAGTGCATAATGGCTTTAGAAACAGCAAGTTGGGTAACACAATTAGTACAGACTAATCCTGTAGACGGTGATCCTGTAGGTGAAGGTGATGACCATCTTCGTATGGTAAAGACTGTTCTTAAGAATAGTTTTCCATCCACTTCTACTTCTGCTATTGTTCCTGATATGTCTGGTCAGTCTGGAAAGTATCTAACAACAGACGGCACTGATTCGTCATGGGGAACTGTAAATGCGGCAAGCCCGGGTTTTGCAGTCGCTATGGCTATTGCTTTATAGGAGCGTATAATGGCACAAGATTTTGAAAGAGCGGCGGCAACAGCAGTAGGCACAGGAGAAACAACGCTTATTACAAGCGACTCTGATGACGCTGTTATAGGTATCAGAGTAACTAACATTCTTACATCTGCTGTAACTTGCGACTGTTACATTGATAAAACAGGCTCTGGTACTGATTACCATATCTGTAAAAACTTAACAATTCCACCAAGTTCTTCTGTAGAACTAATACAAGGTGGCGCAAAAATTGTAATGCAAAATACAGATGTTCTTCATATAAAATCCAATACAGCATCTGCATTAGATGTTTGGGTTTCTTATGTAGATAGTATTTCTACTTAGGAGGAGTTATGGCTGAAGTGGTAAACGGAACTCAATATGTTGGTCAAGAACCTGCAAAAGATGGATTCTTTACGCATCAAGAAACTATTGATGGAGATTATACTATTGAATCAGCAGTCGTTGCAGGGCCAATAACCATGACAGGAACTGTAACTGTAACAGGTACATTGGTGGTTGTATGAGCAAATTAAACGTAAATTCCATAGACAAAGAGTCTGGCTCAACGCTTACGTTGGGTGGGTCGGGAACAACGGTAAACGTTAGCAACATGGTTCCTGATGTTGCCTTGTCAAATAGGAACCTAATAATTAACGGTGCTATGAACGTGGCACAGCGTGGTACTCAAACAGGTCAGGGCGGCTCAAATGTATATTCAGCAGTTGATAGGTGGGAGTTTGTAACAAATAGTGCCGCTAGGGTAACTACATCACAAGACACATCAGGTCTTGGGAATTTTTCAAACACCTTAAAAATAGATTGCACAACCGCTGATACATCTATTGCTGTTTCTGACCAAGCAGGAATAAGAACAAAATTAGAGTCTCAAGATTTACAGCATCTTTTGTGGGGTACAGCATCTGCAAAAACTTTAACCCTTCGGTTTACTGTAAGCAGTCCAAAGGCAGGTATTCATTGCGTTCAGGCGTACAATCGTGATGCCGGATATAGTTATGTTCAAGAATTTACAGTAACTTCAGCAAATACCGCAGAAGAATTTACAGTGACTATTCCGGGTGACACGTCTAATGGATTTGCAAACGACAATGGGACAGGGCTTGAAATATGTTTCCCATTGCATAATGGAACAAACTGGCAGACAACATCTGGAAGTTGGCAAAGTGGTAACTTTTTCTCAACAAGTAATCAACAGAATCTATTAGATGATGTGGCTAATAACTTCTATCTCACAGGTGTCCAACTAGAAGTCGGCGACACTGCTACTCCATTCGAGCACCGTTCATATGGAGAAGAACTATCGCTTTGTCAAAGGTATTTTTACAAATGGATATACACTGGACTAAGTGACCAGTTTAATTTTTATTCACCACATAGTCCTGCTCAAGTAACTGCTGGTTTACCAAACAGTTCTGCAATTTGTCCAATGACATTTCCAGTAACTATGAGAGCAACTCCAACCGTCACAAAATATGGGACATGGGCAGTAAGTAATTGTAGTCAACCAACAATTCCGGGAGCAAGTGCTACTAATTTTATTTTACAAGCGGCTGCAACATCAACTGCGGCTATTGCAACATATCCAAATACTTCTGATGACCTTATTGATGCGAGTGCAGAACTATGATTTACAAACAAATTTACGATATTGTCAGACAACAAATAAATACAAATGGTATTTTGCGTGTTGATGACAACGCCTTCATCCCATTCGACCCCGCCAACACCGACTACCAAGCCTACTTAGAGTGGCTGGACGAGGGTAATACACCAGAACCTGCTGACCCTCCCGTGGAGGAATAAATGGGAAACATAGACCCCGTAGAATATGGGAGACTGACAGCACAGGTTGAGAACTTAACTTGTAAAGTAGAGAGCATGGAGACAGACATCAAGGAGCTACTGGCCTTGGCTAACAAAAGCAAAGGTGGGTTCTGGATGGGTATGACTATTGCCTCTATTGCTGGTGGTTTCCTTACATGGCTTTTAACATATTGGAATAGATAATGCTTGCTGAACTTGCGATAGCCAACGCTGCCTTTGGTGTCATTAAAGAAACTGTAGCCAATGGTGGTGACATTATGGCAGCGGGTCAGCACATCTTCAAGTTCTTTGATTCTAAGTCTGAGCTTGCAAAGAAGGCTAATTCATCAGGGTCAGACTCTGAGGCTTTCTTTGCTCTCGAACAGATTAAGCAACATGAGGCGGCTATCCAAGAGCTATTCATCTATCAAGGCAGAGCAGGGCTTTGGGATGATTGGTTAAAGTTTCAAGCGGAGGCAAAGCGTAAACGTGATGCTGAGGCTAGAGAGATTGCGTTAGCGGAGATTAAACGTAAAGAAAAGCTATGGGCTTGGATTAACGGGTTCTTAATTATTGCCTCTGTCATAACAGGGGTAGGTATTATAGCTGGTTTCATCTGGCTTGTTGTAACGAAAGGTGCATTATGAAAAGACCATTACCAAAGCGTAACGAACGTTCAAAGAAAAACAAGAGGAATAAGTAATGGACTACACCCCTTATGAAGAGTCGTTAGCCGCAATAAATGGATTACCTGTTGATTTAGAGTCAAAACCAGCTACTGACTTTGCTACTTATATTCAGACATTACTAGACAATCCAGCCCCTCGTGGGTTTATGTTATCTGGTCGTGCTCCAGCGACTGCGGAAGAAGAGTTAGAGTTAAAGAAAGCTGAGGAAGCAATAAAGAAATTAGTACCAGCTTCTATGTTTGCTGGAGAAGGTGACTCAGGTGATGGGTTTGCACCCGCTGATAACGGTACTGGTTTTTCTATGGGAATAGGTAAGGCTACTGACGCAATTACATCAGATGCTATTCAATCAGCGGTAAAAGGTTTTATGAGAGGTGGTGTGTTAGGAGCAATTACAAACGGCTTATTCTCTTATGGTTCAGGTATGTTGGGTTTACAGTCTATGGTTAACGACACCCCAGACCCTTTAGGAACATTATCTGCTTTGCAAGGATGGTCTCCTGTCCCTGTTACTAACCTTAATACTTATTCTCCCGAAGCTATTGCAGAAGCTAATAACAACCAAGCAAACCAAATGGCTGTAGACCCCGGAGTAGAGGCGGCAGTAGCAGCTAACGATGCAGCGGTGAATGCGGCAGCGGCAGAGGCTTTAGGTGTTGAAGGTATTGGAATTGACGCTTTTGGTGGACCCGGACCTTCAGTGGGTCCAACGTCAGAAGCGGCATCTAGTAGTGGGGGAGATAGTGGCGCGGGTTGTTGCTTCATTATGCTAGAGGCTCGTTAT
>ERZ651776.4553-NODE-4553-length-12661-cov-3.900270_pt1 | contig 12661 bp, 11 predicted proteins | sample MGYA00514761_ERZ651776 | MGnify/ENA metagenome assembly ERZ651776 | reverse complement strand
CGCATATTTGACTCCCTCCACAATCCTTGCACTGATTGCGTCGACGACCGTGCTCGCATATCCCTTTACCAGGGCACAGCTTGCAGAGGTAACCATTTTGTGCTTTCCCATGCACGCATTTCCCCTTCTGCCTGCTACTGACTTTTGCTGCTGTTTTTACTTTTTTGAAGGTGTCAATTTTGGTTCTGGCCATGTTGATCGTGATGATTTCGGTACAGGAGATGCTGTTTCGTCATATAGTAAGTTGTGGGAAGAAGTTTGATGTGAAAATATTAGTTATATATTCCTATCTGTGTCTCTACTTTGTCGAGGAGACATTTTTTGACTTTTTTATGTTTTAATCGATGTGAAACATGTCGCAATACAATATTGTCATCATCGGCGATCCCAATGAGTTGGGACTGATTCATTTACGATTTTGTTTTATACAACTCCGTAGTATTCTCTACTTCTTTTGGAATGCTCACCTGAACTTTAAAGTTATCGAAATTTTCAAATGATTAATTGAGGAGGTAAGTTACATTTTCATCTCGAAAAAATGTGAACCAATTTTTCCCGTGGGCAATTTAAACCCACTACGCGAAATAAGTACCTGCGAGCGACGCGTATCAATTCTACTCTCACGTTGTAATTCACGGTCTCCTCCAAAAAATGGCAACAACCCCGGATCCACCGTCGTCACCCTCGCCTCCCTTCTGCATGTCTCTCCCGATGCCCTTCATCCTAACGGAGCGTGCGAAGATGGGACCGAATCTCCGCCATCATTACCCGCACACTGTACTCTGTACATACAACGGTCCATCTGACCCAACCTTCTCCTCGCCACCGTCCACCTCCCCCCCCCACCGTCGCCTCACGATAATCCTCTCCTCCACAATCCTCTCCGCTTTCATCCGCGGGTCTTCCGCCGCCCTCCATTCCTACCAGTCCCGTTTGGGCGGTTCCCCGATCTCCCCGGTGGACCTCGCTTCGTCCCGTCTCTTTGTGCTGCTTTGCAGGGGTGCTGATTTCGAGGGCATGGGGGGTTTGAGGGAGGCGCTGAGGGGGACTGGGACGGAGGGGGGAGGGACGGTGACGCCGCTGCCGCTGCCGGACGATCATGTGGGGGGGTATTTGGCGAGGGAGGGTTTGCATGGTAGGCGTTTGTCGAGGCCGTACTGGGTTGGTGGAGTTGGAGGGGAGCACGGTGAGCACGGTTCCTGGTCGTCGGTAACGTTTCCCAACGTTCCCACGGTCGTCGCCGGGAGCCGGAACGGTCCTGGCGGCCACGGTTTGAAGGACGTCATGAACCAGTCCCTGAGCCTCGACCGCGTCGTGTCTCCGACGGCCATTCACGTCGATCCCACGGACAGTAATGGAGGGGGGGGGTTTAAGATCGCCATGATGGTGGTGGTGAGGGGGCAGAGGATGTTCGTCGCTCTGAACGAGGATAGTTTACCCGACGGGCCGCCGATGGAGTTTCCCAACCCGGGGATTCGACAACGGTTTGAGCGACAAACATTACGACCAAGGATGCAAGCTGGAGACCAACACCAGCAGCCAGCACAGCAACAGCCGCAACACCAGCAGCCAGCACAGCAACAGCCAGCACAGCAACAGCCGCAACACCAGCAGCCAGCACAGCAGCAACCGCAACACCAGCAACCACCGAGAAATCACGACATCAATATTCATACGCCGAATGGTAATGTTCAGCTGAGACTCAACATGCCGCATCCGCGACAACAACAACAACAACAACAACAACAACAACAACAACAACAACAACAACAACGACAACACCAACACCAACACCAACATCGTCATCCTCATCATCCTCATCAGCACCTACAATACGGCCTGACCCCTGTAGCTGAACTGGAGAGTCAACCTGCACCTCTTCCGATGAAAACACCCGATGACGACGACAACAACAACGACAACAACAACAACGACAACAACAACGACAGCGAAGAAAAGTGCTCCGTCTGTTTAGATTATTTCGAACGCCCCAGGAGACTGTCTAGCTGCGGGTGTATTTTTTGCGACTCTTGTTTGACGGCTGTGGTGAAAGAAAAGGCTGTGACGGCCGCTCTACAAAGACACCCGCATCAGCATCACAATCCCCCCTCCCCCCCCTTCCCCCCTCTTTTTGAGAAGGAAGTGCAGGATTTGATGAGAACGATATCTGTGCCTTGCCCTCTTTGCCGGACCGAATTCAACATTTCGATGGTGACAGTTCCCCCCCCCCCCGATGCCGATGCCGATGCCTCTCCTCCTCCGACTGCACGCTGCGAGAATCCGGGGTGCTCGGCGGTCGTTCCTCGCGGCGAGATGAAGGCGCACACTGACGTGTGCCCTCACCGCCTCTACAAGTGCAAGTACGCCACTTTTGGCTGCAAGTTCGTCGGAACAAAGGGTGAAATTGAGCAACATGTTTCCGCGGAAAACGGTACCTGTTCCCTCGCTGGAGTCAGCAGGCTCGTCCAGCTTCACCGTCAAGAATCCCAAAGAGTTAATTTGGTGATAGAAGATGTTCAGCGGCTGATCCAGACCGCGCATCATCACACGCAACCTCTGCTCACCAACTGCAATCGACGGACCCATGAAAATTCCCGAGATATCCGCAAGGTTGAGCATCTAGTGACACAAATTCGGCAGAAGCTTGGTGAAAAGAGGAGCCCACTCGGCTTCTATAAGTTCTACTATTTCTGCTTCTCGGACTTGAATTCCTTCTACGACCTAGATCTCCGTGCCATCGAGCACGACTCCTTACTCCTTGCCGTGCCGAATATAACCGCGCCATACCCTCAAGACTACAGTCCCCGGTGGACCGCCAACTTTCTACCGAGACCTCGAGTTTTCCCCCATCATGGCCAGAATGACTTTCCCGATTTCCACTACTTTGTGGCCGTCTCCCATCTCCTCCCGCTTGTTTGCGTGGCGACATCGGCAATCGGGCAGATTTTCTTGGTGTGGTCGGCGTTGATGCTCGGAGATCAAGGGAATCACGTTGTGGTTGTTGTCCCCCACCAGACACCAGACCTTGGCAATGATCGAATTGTTGATGCAGTTAATCTCGGGATCGATAAACGTTTCGACGAGGCTCTTGGCAGCGCTCTTGACGTCACTTTTCCCAAGATATTGGTAATTTTTTCTTTCCTTCTTGGCACGTACCAATTCGCCATTAAGAAGGAAGAGAGTAAACTTTCCGGGCCTGAGAAGGAGAAGGAGAAGGAGAAGATAGAAGAAATGAGAATATCCTTGGGATTTTTTTGGTTCAAGATTTACAAGGTTCTGTCGACTCCCTTGTGGTTTGGCACAACTGATAATCGACCTAGGGTTCATAGCATAGGCGAATCTGTCGTCTTCATCTTGATCACCGTCGGCTGGTGGGTTCATTTTTCGGCCTGTCCTGACATTGTTTCACTACTGTGGAACGCATATTTGGTGGTAGGCGCTGGGAGCTTTTCTCCTGTTGTCACCGGTGTTCTTAGTTCTATGAAGGCAAACGATAAAAGAAAAATCGAAACCGTGGGCTTCGGTGAGAAATTCCCCAAACTTGAAGTTCTAGCAAGTTTTGTGTCTACTTGGTCAGTCAGGTATGGGCTCGCACTATCGTTATTCCCGCCTTTTGCAGTTTTCTCGGGAGGCTCATTATTTGTTGCCGTCATTGAGAATTTTACGAGCGAGAGATTCGGGGCTTTCTTCCACCAAGGGAAAGAAATCAAAAGAGACAGTCATAATACATCGAGACTTCATATACTCTCAGCGATTTTTATTCTCTCGTTTCTATTTCAAGTAGCGGCGGGAACAAATCTCTTTGATGTCGCTTTTTGGACATCCTCGTCTGCTACATTTTTCTTTCTGATATCTGCCGTCCAATCATTGGTGGAGAGTCAGGGCTACAAAATCGGCATCGACATGGCTTGGACTGCTCATGAGATGAGGAAGGTGTTGCCTAGAGTAGGACCCCTGAATGTGCCTAAAGAGTTGGCGACTAAAATGCAGTCTATCAAGGTGGTAGGTAGGAGGCTATTCTTCACGTGGGGCATTTTCTTGGTCCTGCTTTTGTTCTTCAATGAACCACTTTTTTTTGGCATCACTGATGGGAGAGGAATTTACGTTGATTATCGAGGTTTTGGCGGGAATGACGAGAAGAGTAGTATACTAGTGAGTGGAGAAGGAGAATTGTGAAATGACTTTGGTGGTTACGTGGTTGGGCGGGTGATAATATGGAACCCTAACCACTACTGCTAACCCGGTCCTCGATTCCGGATCGATCCTCGATCTCGAAGTTGACCCAAAAAAAACCCAACCCCATAAAATATTAAAGAGTAGTGAACCTTATTTGTAAAGCACACTTGATTCCTGGCATATCGGTAATCTGAGAGAGGTCATGACAATTACGACATTAAATGTCGCAACTTACAATATTTATAACACCACGGCAAGGTACAACGAACGCATCCCTTTGCTGTTCTCTGTCTTGGACAGATGGTGCAGTGATGATGGAATAAGCGTCGTTGGACTACAAGAGTGTCGGTTTAAGATTTCTGGTGGTCAACGTCATGATGAGGCAGAGAAGGAGAAAGTAGATGAAGTTGGTAAAGTTCTGTCAGGAGAACGGAGCCAACTTGATGCTTTCATGGCCATGGGGTGGAAGAATGTGATTGAATCTCGACTTCAGAGCCCCATCCTAGCTCCAGGGGATCCCACCTTCCGGATCGACGGAAATGCGTTCTTGACGATGCATGCAGATGGCGGTGACTATGATGGAGATGGCGGTGACTATGATGGAGATGGGACTGGTGACTGGCTTTTATTGTCGTCCGCGACACACCATATTGCAACAAATAGGAATGCACAGATTATGACTCTGCAGAACACGACAGACAAGGAACTGACTGTACATATTGTTAATACCCACCTGCACTGGTCCACGAATGTAACCGGTATGTCCACGAGAGAAGATGCCAAGATTAGGGGAGAGCAATTTCGGGAGGTGCTCCGCTTGACAAGAGAGATTGCCAGTGGCGGTGGCGATCCGATCATTCTTATGGGCGATTTTAATTTGTGGTTCGAGGACGAGCTGATTATAGATCTCTTCAGCGAGCATGGATATCGGAGCTGCATGAAGGAAGCGACCGGACAAGAGGCTTTTACCGTGCATAAGAACCTTGTAGCGCCCACAATCGATCCGGAAGGGATTTGTGAGCAGAAGGCTGACTTCATCTTGATTCGAGACGGAGATAAGGGGAAGAAGTTTTCAGTCCAGGGGTGTGGCCTGAGCGGTTGCGACGCGAAAGATGATGACGACACTTTATATGCCAGCGATCATTTTGGTGTATGGGCAAAACTGACGTTGAATTGAAGTAGGAAATAGATTGTGGACATCTAGAAGGCATTTGACAATGATTTTTTATTCTCGTTGTATCAAAATTTGTCTCGTCTCGGTTTTATTCTCGTTGTATCAAAATGTGTCTCGTCTCGGGTTTCTAATAAAATCTACCGCGCGTTGCGTTGCGTTGCGTTGTGTGTGCGTTGCGTTGTCTTCCTGTCTTCCTGTCTTCCTTTTCATAATTCATCGTCAGGTGGTACCTTTGAGTATTTCGTTCTGGCCGCCGGCAACTCGATTCTTCCCACGGCCTCCCTATCTGATGACTTTCTCGCTTTAAAAACACAGTATAGCCCCAACACTCCGACCCCCCCACCGATAATTACTAGCCAGGTCATGCCCTTATCTTCGCTTTTGAAAATGCTTTTATCTCCAAGGTCGTCGTCGTCACCATTGCCGTAATTGTTATCGTTGCCTTCTGTATCTGTGTTATAACAGTCGTCGCCCGAGCAATCATTGTTGTCGAAAAGCGTTCTGGTTTCAAATGTACTCGCCGATTTGAATTCGGTCGCCCCCTGCCCGTCACCGTCATCGACAATAACGACGGAGACGGGCACGCTGAACCAATCGACCCTTCCCCTCACAAACTTTCCACCACTCTGAAAGAACCAATTTTCGTTGCTCCTGGCGTTCACCAGGTGACTCTGGGGAGGCAGGTCGGGAATAGGGTTCCCCGGCTGCTGGTTCCAAGCCTTCTTATCAACGACAGCCCTGGCTATGACAACAACAACATCCCCTACATTGTATCCGCTGAGATCAAGAGTTTGAGAAAAGGTGGGCCTGGAGTCGTGGCTCCACTCCATTGAGTTTGAATTTGACCAACGCGTCTTCCCGTCTTCAATCGTCTGAGTCTGTTGGGTGACGGCGGAAAGGCGAGTCCGGTCAATGTCCTTAGTAGAGCAAGAAAAGTCGTTCCCAATGTGGGAGCGCAGGCCGTAGTAAAGGTCCGTCTCGTCCACATTGAAACCGCCGCCGACCTCCCACTCGAACGTGACCGTCGCTGCTTTCGACTTGGGTAGGGACAACCTGTGAGTACTTTCGCAGGAGGATGAGGTGTGGCGCGTGCGGGGCGCGAGGTCGTGCAGGAGGAGGTTCAAGGTGGCATCCCCGGCCATGGCTGTAGAGAACCTGGCGTAAGGCTCCGCCACGTCCATCATCAGCAGCGTGAGCCTGACGTTCCTCGGAACGTGGCCGTTGTGGGACGACTGGGGGTTGAAGATGTCCTCGCTGCTCCCCAGCTGCTGGCGAGGGGGCTTCTTGATGCGGCTGGTTTCCACGAGAATGTTGAAGCACCGCAGGACGGCGTCGTTGTAAAATGTCTTTGATTTCGGGTAGCCGCCGTAGGTTTTGGGGGTGCAGCCCCCCACGCCCTCCTTGGGGCTCACGGAAAATTCCGTGTCCCAGCTGCCGGCGTAACCCCAGTCTTCCATGCCCCCGTGAACGTAGTAGACCACGTCGTTCATGGTTCCTATGGGGTACTTCACCTCACCGCTGAACGTCCCCCCGACGTTGGACATGCCGAGCGCGATCTCGTGCTGCGCCTCGTCGTCCGGGGACGGCCGCCGGTCCACGTTCCGACCCGGGCTCCCCCACTCGTACGCGATCGCGGTCATACCCCCGTGGTACGTGGCGCCTATCTGGAAGATGTGGCTACGGAAGAGCTCGTTGATGTGACGCCCCGCGACCGTTTGCATGCAGGTTGATGGGGATGCAGGGTCGTAAGCAAAGTCCCGGTTGGGATCGATGCGGTTCTCGGCTGTGTGTGATGTGTTGTGTGTTGTGTGTGGTGTGTGGTGTGTGGTGTGTGGTGTGTGGTGTGTTGTGTGTTGTGTGTTGTGTGGTTGTGTGGTTGTGTGGTTGTGTTGTGTGTTGTGTGTTGTGTGTGGTGTGTGGTGTGTGGTGTGTTCGTTCGCGGTGCAGTGTGTAAGAAGTCGACCATCGACCAGCAAAGAATATTCCCAAACAAACCCATCCTCGTCCAAATCCAAACGACACTCCACTCACTTCTCTTGATCTCATGAAAGCCCAGAGCATTTGACATTGGCGTGACGACGTGCCTCCTCGTCGACAGCAACCTCGCAAGCCAGTACATTTCGTACTCCCCGTACTCCCAGCATTCGTCGAAGTTCTCCCCCCCGGTCCTCACCCGCTCCACGCACTCCGCCGCCCTAAGCATCAACCCCACCGTCTCCAGCACGGCGTGCGGACCGACCTGCTCGTCGCCGTGGACCTCCCCGGAGAAGAAGGTCTCCGGGAGACCGTCGCCATTCGCGTCCGATACGTCTGAGGCGCCCCCGGATGTTAATGTCATGTAGTAGTTCTTGCACGGCTCTGGCGAGCCGCCCGAGCCCGAAGGACAAGTACCAACAGTGGGAAGTCCGAAAGACTCTTGGCTCGTCTTCAACGTGATGAGCCCCGGAGAATTCGAGACGAAGGCTTCCATGGTCCTGACCACCTCGCCGAAGGTTTTGTAGCTGTAAGGCGACGAGGAAGCCTCGGCAGCGAACAAAGCGACGAGAATGGAGGGGTAGAGGAGGGGAAAGGACAGAAGGGAAAACATCCTTCTCTGTAGATTTCGAGAGCGACGCTTATTGATCTCACGTAATATAGCTGTTTCTACATTATCGCTCTCGGGATTCAGCGTTTGGGGTGAGAGTGTGTTGGAATGTCCGTTCATCGTCGCCTCCAGAACTTCAGAGGCCGTCATTGGGGGGGAGGGGGGGGGGGGGGGGGGGTGTGGGGGGGTTTTGGAGGGTAGGGGGATTTGAGGGAGTGACGGGGTAATACTTTATGCAGCTCAACGATCTTGCCCGTGGAAAGGTTAGTGAGAGCTGACGGGGCTGTCGACGAATATGAATGTAGAATGAAATCTCGCGAGGTTTTCTCACCACAAAAAGAACAGAAAGCAACAATATCACCCCCAATGCCAATACGCTAAAACTCCTCGATTGGTTTCGTCGAATATATAGCTATCAGAAGTCTTTCTCCGGCAGATTAACACTCCTCGAAACTCTTACCTGGCTTGTAATCACACCCAAAATTTTTCAATCTTTTTCTTCCTCAACCTTTGGAACCTTTTGCAGACCTACAACGTAGCGAACCTGCAATGTCGCGTTTTCGGGGCGTTATCGGTAAAGTGAAGGATATGTTCACATTTCCTAGTGCCCAGGATATTGTGAATCCGGCTGCTGTAGACAGGACCATCTTTGATTTTTCCAAGGTTGGGGTGAGCAATGAAGGTTGGAGGATGAGTGACGATAGAGTGTTGAATGGGAAGAGCGAGGGTGAATTGGTTGCGGGGGAGTCTTATTTGCGGTGGAGCGGGACAACGGACACGCGTGTGAGGAACAAGGACATCAAGAGGAGTGGTTATTGCAGTGTGCTCTCTCCCGAATTCATGCTTGAGTTAAATAGGTGTGATGCCATTGAAATGAATTTACGGGTGAATGGCATGAGAAAGTACATGGTGAACCTCCATGTCGACTCGTTTTTGCCCGGAGAGATGTACCAGGGCTATTTAGTTCCGAAAGAGGATGAGTTGGGCAAGTGGGTTACCAAGGTTCTCCCATTCAAACACTTTCTGCTCGCTCACATGGGCCAGGTGAAGAATATTCAAGACAGCCCCCTCGAAGACTATGAATTTGTGAAGAATATTGGTTTTACAATTGCAGACAAACAGGATGGCGAGTTTGGGCTTGACTTGAGGTCCATTCGGGGAGTAAACATTGGGGAGCCAAAAACAGGTACAAAACAACAGTAGATTTTCCCCGCGAAAACTACTAGTTCCTTCCTTCGTTAATCTATTTTATTATAGGGCTACGACCCCACCCAAAATCAGCATCAGAATCAGCATCAGCATCTGTTATTCGTTCAGAAACTGAAAGAAAAGGTTGTAGGCAGTCTCCAAATCGTGTTTTAGCTGCCTAAATTGCTCCTCGCTCAATTCATCGCTAGCACGCATCTGGTTGAGATCAATCAGCCACTTCTTTAATTTCTCGGAGGGCTCAAAATTAGCAGGCAAGTTGGGCACACGGGTGAGAGAATCCATGGCGTCACTCAAATATGGGTGGATCTCATCCACGGCAACCGTGTTGTCCTGCGCAAGCTCGAGAGCATTCTGGGCAGTTATGAGGAGCTGTGTCGTCTCTGCGACTACCCTTGCCGCGTCCTGTTTATTGTTGGTGTCAGCTGTGTTATGCAGAGTTGTAGCCGGCACTCCTGTTCGCAACAGTCTCTCCACTGCTCTCGGACAATCCATTTGGTATGTCTTCAAAAACTCGTCCGTGTTCGTCAGCGTCCCGTCTGTTTTCAGAGCAGTCTCCGTCGAACGAAACTGAGATATCAGCTTCAAGCAAGCCTTTGTGTACTCCTCATTCGTCACAGCGTCCATTGTGTACGCCTTCTCCAGATGCTCTGTCGTTTTAATTATTGAGAATAGATCCGCGAGATCGTCGTATTGCCGGCGTTCGCGGTGGTTTGAAAAAAGAGGAACCTCCATGGTAGGGCTCGGCCAGGGAGAGTAGAGTCAAAGACTAGCTCTGGGGAAGTCTTGGGTTGGGGCAAAAACAGTGAGCTAAAATCGCCTGGGGTAATTCTCGGGGAAAGATGATCAGACCTGTCAGGAAGCTGGGCCAACTCCGAATCCAAGGTATTGCTTGGGGAAATTTTCGGACTGAGATGCTCTTAGTCGTTTTAATTATGGATGAAGAGTCTTCGGGAAAAAATCCGGCTCAAATTTTGAGTTAAATGCTTAGTGTGCCTGCGGAAGCCCCCTCAAAAATCATATCTCCTCTCTTGCAAAGTGTGTTATAATTGTCTGATTCCGGCTCCTCGATCATCAATGGCGTGTTTCATTACCCCTGACACGCTTCCTTCATATTTATCCCAAGCAACACCTTCTGCAACAATGGCCGCACTCGATGACTCTGTTACGCCTTCTAAGTTCCCCGTTGATAATGGGCTGAATGAAAAAATTACATTGCATCAAGGCGCTTGCTACCAGTTGAAAGTTGATGCATGCCTGATTGCTACAAATGAAAGTTTCACAGAGCGGTCAGGAGTTGTCGGTGATATTTGGAAGGCAGTGGGTGATTCTTTAAAGCGCGAGACTTCCAAGTTAGACAAGGTGAGAAATGAAGAATATGGTAGTGGAGGGGGGGCTGAGTACACCGTCTCATTTTTTTGTGGGTCGGTGATTGTTGTGTTGTGAGAAATTCTCCAATTTCTTCAACAACTTACTGTTTTGTGCGTTTATGTTTGTAACATAACTAACTCACCCCCGCCCACAAAAAAAATCAGGTCCGCACTGGAGAGGTCGCTATGACTTCTTCTGGCCCGCTGCCTTGCCGCAAATTGCTTCACTGTGTGGGCCCGCGCTACAATGAGCAGTACAAGACGGCTGCGGAGAATGCCCTCCACTTTTGCTACAGAAATGCCCTCAGGATGGTCAAGGAGGAGGGAATGCGTACTGTGGCCTTGACCTGTGTGTACACGAAGGTGAGATTAGATGAAGGAGGGAGGAAATTTGAGTGTGTGTGCTTTATTTGGTTGAACGTGAACTTGAATTTGAGTTTGAACTTCCGAAACTTTGTGGCTTGTGTTGTGTTGTATTGTGTTGTGTGTGTGGCTGTTCTGTTTTATTTTTTCTCACATTTACGAATGAAAAATTTTGACTAACATGTCAACACGCAACACAGCGCAAACGCTACCCCCGGGAGGATGCGAGCCATATTGTCGTGAGAACGGTAAGACGCTTTTTGGAAAAGTGGCGGGACGACATCGACCACATTGTTTTCTGCTTTGACAACAAGGAGGATGCGGATTTTTACAGAAAGGTCGTGCCATTATATTTCCCCCGCAATGAGGAGGAGGAAATTTATGCCCGTGAACATCTCCCGGCGGACACCGGCAACGATGATGGGGAGCATGTCATCACCGAGCGCAAAATCAAGATCAATGCCTTCCCCATACACCCAAATCTCAGCAAGAATCTCTTTGAGAGCAAGAGCAAACCCCGCCTCCCCTTTGAACCGCTGATACAGAGGAAGGATGACCCTAACGCCGCCATAAGCTACAACCAGCTAGTACCTGATCAAGACGAAATTCGTCGCGAAAAAATTCAGAAACAACTAAAATCGATGAACAAGGACCAGAAGAGCAACCTAAAGTATGAACGATTATTAAGAGATTCCAGAGCTGAAGACTTGAGTGACATTGCAAAACTGGGATTCATTTACAAAAGTGGCCGCGACGTTGATGGTCGCATTGTCATTGTCATCGTCGCCAGGCACTTACCCGCGAAGAAGATCAACATGGACAGAGTTCTTCTCTACATTATTCGAGTCATGGATGCAATCGTCGAGCGTGAGTACTCAATTGTCTACGTACACAGCACTATGAAATCACAGAACCAACCCGAACTCTCCTGGATGCAAGAGGTGACGTCCATTTTCAACCGCAAGTACAGGAAAAACCTCAAACAATTCTTCGTGGTGCATCCCACCTTCTGGGTCAAGATGGTCTTCTGGGCGCTCACTCCCATAATAAGCGACAAGTTCCTTGGGAACAAACTCAAATATATCAATAGCATCTCAGAGCTCGAAAAATATCTCAAAACGGACCAACTCAGTTTGCCAGCCGAGGTTGTGTCACATGACCGCCGGAAATCGAGAAGTAACAGCAAAGCCGATGAGCAAAAAACTGTTACCAAGGAAGACACCACTGCCGCCAACCGGAGTAGCAACACCGCCAATAATACCCGTGTGTCTGGTGTTAACTTATGAGGATAAACTGTATTTATTTGCACAACCATTTGTTTTTTTTCTTTCCTCCCTTGTTTTCTTATAGTATATAACCAAAACAACGAAGGCTGCAGCAGGCCAGAACTCAGCCTCTGCATCGTCCGACAAACCTGCTGGATGAAGACCGACCGACTTTGCCTCATGCCACAATGGCGTCTCTCACAAACACAGAGGATCAACCAAGTTGCATGTGAGAGAAATGAGGTTTCCAGGAGGAGCTTTATGCTCGCCGCCACGGCAGCAGAGCGGACAACGTTGTGATCTGGACAAGTTGTAAACTTGTAATAGGGTTTAGAAATGTAACATAGACAATAAAAACACACACACCCCTGTTAGATAATCTAAGTTAACGCTATTTTGGCAAAAAACTGGCTGAGCTTGTTTAAACAATGCAACAAAACCAAAAAAGCAACTTTGTCAAGAGCAGGGAAATAATTTTTGATATACAATTTTCTTTCATGATATTAAATTGATATATATATAG
>ERZ651776.4549-NODE-4549-length-12668-cov-2.776666_pt1 | contig 12668 bp, 10 predicted proteins | sample MGYA00514761_ERZ651776 | MGnify/ENA metagenome assembly ERZ651776 | reverse complement strand
CTCCAGCGAAGTATGACCAATTACTAACGGTTAAGGTAATTATTCGAGAACTTCCTAAAGCGCGTATGGTCTTCGAATATGAAGTCACCAATGAAGCGGGTATTTTGGTTAATACTGGAAAGACCACTTTGGTTTTTATTCATATGGAAACCAGCAGGCCATGCAGAGCTCCCAAAGAATTAACAGAAGTCCTAAGCCCTTATTTCCAATGAGAGGAAAGTTCCTGGCCTTGATATTTGAGAACCCGCTTTACCTAAAGCTGGTCAACCTGCTTCAGCAGATTAAAGTGGGTAAAGCCAAAGTAGGGCTTTACGATGCTGTTGTGATTTTTATTCAAAAGTTGAGTAATGATCAACTGCTATCAAGAGCGAATGCCGTAGCGTTTAGTTTTACGATGGCCATCTTTCCTGCTATTATTTTTCTTTTCACGCTTACCCCATACATTCAGAACTTCTTTCCGGATGTAACAAATGATCAAATTATTGGATTTTTAGAGAATATACTACCTGAAAACTTATATGCAGCCGCTGACTCGACTATCCATGATATTATTAACAAACAGCGTGGTGGCCTACTTTCTTTCGGTTTTATCTTGACTTTAGTTTTATCTACCAATGGTATGAGTTCACTGATGAGTGCATTTAATGCCAGCTATAAAACTGTTGAAACGCGAGGGTTCTTCAAAATGAGATTTATCGCCACGGTACTCATTTTTATATTAGCCTTATCAGTTTTAATCTCTGTAGGCCTGCTAGTTGTAGGACAACAATTATTGACAGACAATAGCATTCGTGAGGTTATTCAAGAAAATATTTCAATTGATATTATCATAGTACTCAGGTTCATTGTACTCTATGTTATTTTCCAAATTGCCATATCAAGCATTTATTATCTTGCACCTGCGGTCCATGAAAGGTGGCACTTCATGAGTGTTGGGTCAGTTTTTTCAACTTTCGCGATTATAGTCGCCTTTTTTGGGTTTTCATACTACGTAAATAATTTTGGTACCTACAATCGTCTTTATGGATCAATCGGTGCCTTACTGGTCCTAATGCTCCTTTTATTCATTATTTCGCTGATTCTCCTCGTTGGATTTGAAATGAATGCGGCTTTTGATAAGGCCAAAACAAAAAAATTAGAAGAAGAAGCATTTAATTGAGCTTCGGTACTTGCACAAAAAAAACTTCCAATTATCTTTGCAGTCCCAAATGGGAGATCACACACAGAGGCGTGGCAGAGTGGTCGATCGCGATGGTCTTGAAAACCATTGTACCGCGAGGTACCGGGGGTTCGAATCCCTCCGCCTCTGCACATTAGTTGGTCCGTTCGTCTAGGGGTTAGGACACTGGGTTTTCATCTCAGCAACAGGGGTTCGATTCCCCTACGGACTACTTATAAGGAGCTCAGCTAACGCTGGGCTTTTTTTGTTTAAGCCTTCGGGGGCAACGCTACAGGCTGGCCCTTTACTAGATCCTTCCACAGGAAGAATCAATAACGCAAAGTCCTCCTACGGACTACTTACAAGGAGCTCAGCTAACACCGAGCTTTTTTTGTTTAAGCCCTTCGGAGAAACCCCGAAGGGAACAACTAGACAGATACTTCATGTTCGATAATGGTAGTAGTGCTGATCGGAAGCGTACATATTAATACTCAAATGAATAGCCAAATTTGCTCTAAACATCGTTTGAAGCAATTCAGCATAGATTAATTAATTTGGTACCTTGTTTGAGTAAGCCAGCCTAAATTGGCAAGAACCTTTACATGCTTAAGAACTACCTCAAAATTGCATTCCGAAATCTGGTGAAAAGAAAGATAACCTCTTTCGTAAACCTGATGGGCTTGAGCATTGGAATCACACTTACTGTATTATTAATTCTCTACGCGAATTATGAGTTAACGTATGACGACTTCCACCCTACTCCTGAAAACACCTATAGATTACTGCGAACCGAAGACCTAGGTAACAATACGCAAATTGTAGCCAAAACTAGCCCGCGTATTATGCTGTCTCTAACCCAGGAGTTTTCCGAGATTAAAAGCACAACACTGGTCTTCAAACATTGGGACATCCCTTTACTCGGTGACATAGAAACTGGCTTCTATGAAGAGGAATTCATTTTTGCGGATTCTTCCTTCTTCGATGTTTTTGGATACAAATTAGTCCAAGGCGATCCTGAAATGGCGCTAATTGAGCCTAATTCATTAATTCTGACCGAAACCATGGCCAAAAAATATTTTGGTGATGAAAACCCGATGGGTCAGACACTACGCTATCAGTTACAATATGATTTAAAAGTTACTGGCGTAGTAAAAGATAAAGGGAGAACAGGGTCTCATTTCAATTTTGACTTTTTGGCTTCTATGCCAACTTTACGTCAGGTAATGTCTTATGACATTTTGAGCGGAGGGTATAATGGCTTCTACAGCTATATTCATTTTCTACCCAATACAGATATCAAAGCATTTAATCAACGCTATCAAACTTGGTTGGTTGATCGCTTCCCAGAAGAGCGCATCCAATTTCAACCCTTGTTAGATATTCACCTGCATTCAGACGCTATATCCGAAATTGAGCCACAAAGTGACATTCTATTCGTTAGTGTCGTTTTGATCATTGCCATAGTGGTTATTATTCTGGCTACCATTAATTACATCAATTCAGCGGTTTCCACATCTATTGAACGTTTAAAGGAAATGGGTGTCAGAATGGTTTCAGGGGCTTTCGGTCCACAGATATATCTGCAATTTATTTTTGAAGCCATACTGACAATTGGTATCTCTATTATAGCCTCACTATTCGCACTCTATTTTCTGATTAGGCCATTTAACGAATTCTTGCATACAAATTTAGTCTTAGACCCTATCGGGCAATGGCAAATTTGGCTAGTCATTTCTGGACTTATCCTGAGCACCGCGATTATATCTGGTATTGCTCCAGCGATTGTAATTCTACGCATGAAATTGACAGACGTTTTATTGAATGTGGTTACCATTGGCAAAATCGGCTATTTACGCAAAGGCCTCATGGTTTTCCAGTTCGTTATTTCCGTGGTACTTATAGTGGGTGCCCTTACTATTAATCGTCAAGCGGCCTTTGTTAAAACCAAAGACTTAGGGTTTAAGCAGGAAGGCGTAATGGTTGTGCCTATTAGAGATTTAGGCATAGATACGAGGTTTGAGAGTTTTAAGGACAAAATACTAACTGTGGCGGGTGTGACTTCAGTCTCCCGAGGCAATTCAATTCCGGCCAAGCCATTTGCTTCTGAGTACTATAAGCCTGAGCCTACGAGCATCGATTCAATTCTCATGAATTTTACGGAAATAGGTGATGACTATTTTGAGACTTTGGGTGTTAGATTACTGACAGGTATAGAGTTTGAATTTTTGAAAAGTACAGATATCAGGCCTATAGTTGTAAACCAGACTGTCATTTCTGCCTTTGAATTCGGTGATGCCACAGAGGCACTCGGTCGAGACATGTTTCATAATGGGGAGAAATACAAGATTGTAGGTGTGGTTCAAGACTTTAACTATGAAACACTACACAATAGAATTCAGCCGTTAGTTTTTCATCCAGGTAAGGCTATGGAGGATTTTATGATGGTAAGGTATGCCGGAACAACTTCGGAGAGTATAGCCCAACAAGTATCAGAACAATGGTATTTAAATTCCTATGAACAACCTTTCAGGCAGTCTAGCTTGGTTGAAGATTTGGAGGCGCTCTATCAATCTGAAAAAGTATGGGGAGATATAGGAAATTTATCTATGATTGCCTCGGTAGTAATTGGTGCCCTTGGTGTCTTTGGTCTTGTCTCTCTAGTCGTTCAGAAAAGATTCAAAGAAATGGGGCTTAGAAAAGTCTTTGGTGCATCACATGGTAATATTATTGGCATTATCTATAGTGAGTTCTTTTCAATATTAGGCATCACTTTAGTCATAGCTGTTCCCTGTGGTTACTTTTTATCCCAACGCTGGCTTCAAGATTTTGCCTATAGAATAGATGTCCCGATCGATGCTTTTGTGTTTGCACTGGCCTTGCTAGCATCTGTTACTTGCCTAGCCGTACTCTTCCATACTTTAAGGGCTTTAGCCAAGAACCCTATCGATGCGCTAAGTGATTAAAGTAGGGTCTTTCTGTTGGAAAGCATACTATAATCGTCTCAGGTACAAGTCACTGACTATGTTTCTAAATTTTAAGTTTTTTTAGTTCAATGCCTTGGATAATGCAATCGATTGCATAATTTTGTGTCAGACTAAATGAAAGATTAAAGCTGACAGTTTTTTTAACGTTAGATTTTCAAAGTAAAAAGTAATGGAGGAGTTAAAAACGGCTCATGTTTCGAGTGAACCTATAAGAGAGGTTAAAACGGATTCGAACATTAGCACCAATTCACACGGTTCCCGGAATTTCAATCACCAGCGCGTTTCAGTGAGAGATATTATAGAGAGCCATTACCGTAAAGGTAAGTAAGAACGCCCCGTAAGGGGCGTTTTTGTTTTACCCCAGCCTAGTTTACTCGTTTAGCCCTCACTAGGCCTGCGTTCTCTTTCCAAGTCTTTCCACCATCCCAGGACCAATGTGCTCGCCATTCAAAATAGTCCTTTGACTCTTTGTGAAACACAATCTTTTGTAGAATGTCATTTCCATAGGGGCCTTTAGTGTTCATTGTTCCCTCAAGGTGGCCTGCCTCAATAAATTTTGCGGTCATAAGCCATGTAGCAGCTCTTGATTGGTTAATGGGCAAATATGTCATGTGCCATTCCTCATTTACTGGATCGTAACCTCTAACAGCTGGGCCATTTGTAGTACCAGCATATGGCAACGCTGGCACAACTATAAAATCATCTACAACAGCATAACCATCATATCCGTATTTTATCGTCCAGTCACCTTTAAATTCGGATTTAGAAACGCCTGTACTATCTGCCCACCAAGCTGCTTCAGCGGTCCACTTACCAACAAAGGGAAGCCAATCAATATTTTCCATTCTTGCCATAGGGTTCAGACCTGAGGGTAAACCCTCTGATACTTCAGCATATTTAACTCTCGACGCCCAGAACTCATCTGCTCGTTCTAATATTGCTTGTGAAGCACTGGTCTCAAAGAATTGAGCATAGTCTTGTTGTGCGTTTCGTGCGAATAGATAAAGCTTATGATCGATCATCTTAAAATTTTCAGGATCAGGGCGCAATCGAGTTGCTGGAAAACCAAGTTTTTTATCAATCCCCATAAAGAAGGTACACCAACCACCATAGGCTGGGAGGTATTTTTCTGAATCCTCTTTGAACAGTTTTTTGTGTGCCAATGAAGAGAACCAATAAGTAACACCCTTATAGGACACTGAATGTTCTTTAATGCCCTTGACAGCTTCCGAAGCTGTGTGATAAGCCACTACATCATAGCCTGAGATACCGAGATTGTTTTCGTCAACATTAAAATACCAGTGCGCGGTTGTCTGCCCATACATAAGCTGGAAACACGAGGTAAAACATAAGACAATGAGAAGTGTTTTTTTGAATGATTTTGCCATGAATATTTTTTGTCAATGATACTCATGGATTTGAGTGAAATGCTTATAAAATCAGGAGAAAGGGTCAATTATGATCATTCTGTACTTCTTCCGTTAAGTTCTTCTTTCCTCTTTCAGCAAAATATTGGCTAGGCGATTTCCCCTTAACCTTTTTAAAGGTCTTGTTAAACGTTGCCTTAGTATTGAAGCCAACTTCAGTGGCTATCCCCATAAATGTTAAGTGACTAAAGGCTTCACTCTCAACAAGCACAATAAATTCTTCGATTCGGTATTCATTAACCCAATCTGCAAATCCCTTTTGAAACTGTCGATTTATAGCCTCACTCAATTGCGTCTTATTCAAGCCAACAGATTCGCCAAGACTCTTAAGACTCAAGGACGATTGGAGGTATAGCTTGTCTTCTGACATCAGCTTGGATAAGGCTTCACCCCAATAAGTCAGTTCCGCCTTAGTAAGGCTTGGCTTAGCATATTTTCTAGTTTCTTCTTTCTCTTGCCAAAGCGAAGAACCTAAAAGCGCCTTGTATGAAATAGCAATAACACCTAACGCCAAGAAAACGAAGGCAAGCTGATAGCCATAACTGACGACTAAATACTGATCGGCGTTAATTGTGGAGATGAGAAACGTAATTAACCAACTGACTAGAATCAAGCCATTAAAGATCAAAATAGACCTTATGAAGGAAAAGCCTCTACTTTTAGTCTTGGCCTTAGACCAGTTTCTAAAAGACAGTCCGAGGTAGCAGAGATTACTGGTAATACCGACAATGAAAAAACTGGTATAGAATGGATGAAAGACACCTTGCCCCTCCTTAATAAGCAGCTCTGTTGATGAATAAGGGAGAACACTGAACACATAGTGAATTAAAAAGAGTCCAGCAATCAAAAAATGTAACCAGCGCCAGTTATCCCTAAAGCCTGTTTTGAGTTTTAGTAGTGATTTTACAAAATCATAGAATAGAGGCCCAAAAAGCAAGATTGCAACATCGCCTAAGAGTAGCCACTTAATCCATGTACCATAAAGCTCGGGTGAGTATCCTAAGCGAAGCGCCAAACCAAAAGAGATAATACCCAAAAGAGACAATAAAGGTGCCTGACGTTTGTCATACCGAGTGAGTAGTACAATGATCAGTAATACAGATTGAAATAATCCAAGAATAAGTACAAGCGTAAACCAAGTCAAAATTTTAGGGGGTAAATTACTTTATGAACTCATTTACAATCAGTACGCCTACTGGTATCTACCAAGTGAAAAATCTTCCAGCCATCTTCAGCTCTGTACAATTGAAATGAATTGACACCACAATGTGAAAATGTTGTACCGCTATAGAACTTAAACGGCACCCAGGCTGAAGCCATATTACCATCGATATGGATGGGGCCAAATTCTATACGTTCGTCCCAAACTTCATCATGTGGCGTGCCTACCGCCTTTAGAAAATTATTGAAATCACTATTCACAACCTCAGCCCCATCGGTAGGAACATCTTGGATTCGTTGAAAAATGACTTGATCGGTGAATACTGAATGCACCATGGCGCTATCTCCAGCACGCATGCCGTCGAACATAGTCATAATAGCCTTCTTGATAGCTTGATCTTCTGTTTGAGCCTGTGCGTGATATCCAAAAAATAAGAGCCCCAAAAGGGCTCCTAGTATAATTCTATTCTTCATAATGGCAGCTTTTGTTAACCAAAGCTATAAGTATTCAGAAAATAAGACTTGTTGAATGACACATTTTATCGGGCGCGCCTAATGCTCCCGCCTGTGTTTGACCTTATATCGGTCTTAGGCCTACCTCTATAACTTACACTTCCTCCAGTATTTGCACTTGCCCTAAGCCGATCTTGTGCGTTTACACGAACGTCTGCCCCAGTATTTGCCTTGGCATACACTTCGCTTGCTTCTACGTCGTAAGCGTAAATTGTACCCCCTGTAGAGGCTGTCGCTTCTACCTCCTCGGCCTTACCTGTCAATTCTACTCTACCAGAGGTTGTTGCACTCGTGTCTAAATACTTTACCTGAATCTTTCCTTCTACTTGACCGGAAGTACTTGTGGTTACTTTTAGACGGTTAGTCTTAATCAAATCTTCGAAAGTAATTTCTGCCGCTGTTGTGGCCACTACTTCCTCCATTTCCTCTGTATATGTTAGGTAGGCTCTTATTCTGCGACTTCTGTTACGACTCGAATAAGTGTTTCTTTTGAGTTGAACCGTCAAACGATCCCCTCTTACCTCAGTAATGATTCTATCTAAATCTATTCTGCTCACCTCTAGTTCTATACTATTGGTGCTTCCCTTTTTTGCTATTAACTCTATTCCTTCGGTTACTCTCAGTTCAGTAAACTTGCCAAGCGACCTAGTTTCTGTTTCTTGGGCAAATGCCAAAGTGGAGATAAGGAATAAAATAAGTGTGATTTGAGTTTTGAAGTTGTTTTTCATATCCATGACCTTTAATTACAACCAATAGACATCAGATAGTAACGTGGGGTTGCATCAATTAAAAATAGGCTCCTTCAATAACCAATAAGTCGTCATTCTTTTCATGTCCAACGGCGATTGTAAAAGAATGACGAGGCTTCTACTTATGCTGCCAGTGCACTTAGATTAGGTATAGTTATTAAACTTCGGCTATAAAGGATCACACCCTCATCTTTCAATTCATTTATGAGTGTGGTAACGGTTTGTCTTGATGAACTAATGAGGCTTGCAATCTCGTTGTGTGTTAAATAGTTCTTAATAACCAATCCGTCTTCGGCTGGCTTTCCTTCTTTGTTCGCCCAGTCTACCAAAAATCCCCTAAGCCTTGCCTTTACATCTTTGAATACCAAGTTGGCATATCTGTGTTCTAACTTGCGAAGTTTTTCCCCCATTTTCTTTGAGAAAGACAAGGCCAAACTTGGGTGCTTCTCCATTAACTTCTCAAACTCTTCCATGGTGAAAGTGCACAGAATCACCTCGCTAGATAGTATCTCGGCAAATTCTTGACTTGGAAGCATTGAAGTGACTGGAATTTCTCCAAAAAGATCGCCCGTAAGGATTATGTCTTTTATCATTTCATTACCCAGACCATCTACTTCGCTGATCTTGATCTTTCCATTAATCAAAAAGTATAATCGTTTTGATTCATCATTGGCAAAATAGATAGTCTGGCTTTTCTTCATTCTCACAAAACGAGAGATGGAGCATAGGTCATGAATTTGTTCTTTACTGAGGTTGGAAAAGAGATCATAGTTTCTCAAGTACCAGTATTTTATTTCTTTCTGCATGATTCATAAGTTTATTACCAATTGAAAAATTGCTATGGCGATGACAACCGCACCAAGCACCTTGTTATAGTTTTTCGTTAATCTGGTATATATAAACTCCTTCTTGCGAACAGTAATTTCTGCCACTAGAAGTTGCAGAAGAAATGCACCTAAAGCTGATCCAATGACGAAGGCCACTTGCGATGGCCATACTTCATTTTCCACAATGGCATTCGTTCTGAGGTAGGTAATGATAAATAGCCAAAAAGGATAAAGTTGTGGATTGAACAACCCGAAAGTTGCGCCTAACCATAGTTCTTTACCTTTCTTCGACGTATCGTGTTTATGCTCTGAAGCTGCCTTCTGGAAGATCAGGTACATTCCAAAAAGGAATAATACACCAGATGTCAAATACTTGAGGTAGTCTTCAAAGCCGTCGTATTGCGATATAAAATTGGAACTGCCAATGGCAAGTCCACAATAAAGCAACTCAGGCAAACTACCACCAAGTCCAAAAATGATGGCTGCTTTCTTATTCTTGTGCAGGGCTGTATGAATTGTCCCAAAATTGACGGGACCCAACTGAACAGAACCTGCAAAACTAATAGCTGTAGCAACAATTAAAGCTTCGAGAACTGTCCAAATCATTTGGTCGAAGTTGTTTTTGTTACGCTTGTTAAGTTCTGTGATACGTCACGCGATGAAAAATGAGATTTTAATAATCTAATCATCTCCCAAAATGGTGTGACTTGTACACCTCTTTTCATGTTTTCAATGCTCACCATACATGAAGCTCTCATGCTTTTCATGGTGTCCTTATAGGCACGCAGTAAACTAAACCCTGGATCATAGATATGGCCAGGCTCAGAAGTTACGCCGTTGAGTTCCATTACTTTAATGTTTCTCCCCGCATATAAATCTTCTATCGAACTGACTTTTAAATCAAATCTACCAAAGTTGAAACCCTCCACTTCAGCAGCTACATCATCAAAGATTTTTACCAGATTCTGGTTTATCAAATGCTGACCGCTGAGGAATTTGGTGCCTAAACAATGATTTCCAATCGGCTGTAAATTTTCATAAACACCTTTCGGTAAAACGTCATTTAAATGATCACCAAACTTCTTTTCTAGTAAAGGCATTTGAAGCTTTGCACGCTCATTTAGCGCTAACAATTTTCGAATTGTTAAAACTCCATCTCCCGTTACTCCCAAAAATTCCTTTTGTACGATTGAAGTAATGTTACTGGTATTACTAAGAGGTAACTTGTGATAAAGTACACCTAGCTCAATTTCGTAGTCTATGAATTCTTGAATAATGAAATCCTGATTGTTTTGGGTAAGGTACTGTTCTAGGCTCGATTGATGGTCTAGCTTTTCTACTTCAGCTCCACGTTCACCAACATCGGGTTTGATAATCATGGGGTATGTCAATCCAGCATTATCTATCTGACCTAGAATGTTTGATAAGGCAGTACCTGCTTTAAAAAACAATGTAGTCGGACGATACTTTGGATTGATCTTCTCCAAGATGTCTATTTTGGACTCGCCAAAAACACCTCCATGAATAATTCCTGGATTGGCTGCAGTGAAATAAGTCAAAGACTTTGCTCGCGCCGCCAAATAAATCCAGTATGGCACTAAAGGCATAAAAAATAACCAGAAGGGCCAGTATTCATAGTAGATTATTTTAACCAGAAAAAGTGGTAACCTATGTCTCATAAACAAAATCGAAAGATAATCAACGCCAGAACATAAACTTAGTTTTGTCAAGAATTAAGTGTTAACCAACACTTTGTCACTCTGCCGTCTACAGAATCGTCTGCTTAATGACAACTAGTGTGCCAACTCGAGTTTACAACCATTAACCATATGATAATCAAATATTTGGAAACAAATAAGCACTTACGTACATCATATTATTTTACTATATATCAGGAATTTCACTTTTATTCATGAAAAGTGACATCTCATTGAATACTGGTGTACGGACTTAAACGGCCCCCTTTATGTTCACAAAACTGTGAGACCTCTATTATTCACGAAATATCGGGAAACAGTACAAGCCCCCTATTTGCTTGACCAATTAACTTTTAGCCCAAGAACTAATCAGAAAAAAATGACTTACTGTTAGCAAACCCCGTGTTACTGCCATAGCTATTGGCTCGCAATGCTAGTCGGGCATACCTCGCCTAATCTGCAAGCGCTTCATTTTTGATTCAAGTGTTGTTGGCTTCATACCAAGAATTTTAGCAGCTCCCTTTTCTCCACTTACACGCCAAGCGGTTTTCTGAAGCACACTTATAATATACTTCTTCTCAAACTCATGAAGCGTATCGAAGTCTGAGGTGAATGCCTGCGATTCCGTACGAGGTATCCAATCACCTAATTCTAAGGCTTTTCCACTGCTCAAGATCACCGAACGTTCGATTACATTCTCTAGCTCTCGAATGTTCCCAGGCCAATGATACCCCTGCAGCGAATTAATCACTCGCTTTGGTATTGATATAATCTTTCTTCCAATTTTAGCCGAATACCTATCTACAAAGTGCTTGGTCAATAAAGGGATATCTTCTTTACGCTCTCGCAAAGGCATACTGAACACCGGGAAAACATTCAAACGATAGAAGAGGTCTGCTCTAAAACTACCTTCGTCCACTTCCTTTTGTAAGTCCCTATTGGTAGCTGCTATTACCCTAACATCTACCTTAATCGTTTTTGTACTCCCCAATCGATCGAACTCACCTTCTTGTAACGCGCGCAATAACTTAGACTGCAGTTCTAAGGGAAGCTCTCCTATTTCATCTAGGAATAGAGTCCCGCCATCAGCCAACTCAAAACGACCAATTTTCTTTGCTATGGCACCTGTAAAAGCTCCTTTTTCATGACCGAAGAGCTCGCTCTCTATAAGGTTTGCTGGAAGCACTGCGCAATTGACTTTCACTAATGGCCTATTACTCCTTTTACTAATGTTATGAATCGCACGGGCCAAAAGCTCTTTCCCAGTTCCAGATTCGCCCAAAACAAGAACTGTGGCGTCTGTAGTTGCCACCTGCTCAGATGATGAGAGTACAGCCCTGAACTTGGTGCTTTGCGTAATTATTTCTTGAAAGTTGTGCTCAAACTTAATCTCTTCTTGCAAGTAGGTGTTTTCTGCTTCCAACCTATCCTTCAAACTTTCAACTTCCTGAACAGCTTCAACTAGTTTTTGATTGGCAATTTTCCTTTCTATTTCAACAGCAGCTCTATCAGAAAACAGTTTAAGTATCTCTATTTCCTCCTCTGACAATAATAAGTGTTCGTTATTAAAAATAGCAATATGACCTATACACTCTTTGTCGGATGAAAAGATAGGGACACCACAATACCCTTCAACTCCTTCCTCATTTTCAAATTCTTGATGCACGCCTGATTTCACCAATAGGATATTCCCTTCTTCGACAACTAGTTTGCATGGCGTGCCATCCGTGTCGTACTCGATATTCTCTTGAAGGCGATCGTTTTTAAAATAGGCCAAAGTCCTGAGTCTAGATTTCGATGTATCGGTGCACTCCGTAACAATGGTCATTTGCACCCCTAAGGATCGGCTAATGTTTTCTACAAGGGCCACAAAGAAGTCACCACCAAGTGTATTTGAGGTGGTTTCAGATACGGACTTAAGCAACCGTTCTTTTCGTTTCCGATCGGTTATATCTAAGATAAAACTCACGTTGTACGCCTTACCTTCGAACTCCATGTGATTCACGAAAATTTCAACTGGAAATTCAGTACCATCTTTTCTCACATGAGTAGACTCCAGCCTAAAACGTTTTTCTTGCTTCGACCTCTCCCATGTTTTCGCGTAAGTAATTGAGTCGAAATTCGGGTTAATTTCAGTAATGTTCAACGCCC
>ERZ651776.4547-NODE-4547-length-12670-cov-25.909791_pt1 | contig 12670 bp, 10 predicted proteins | sample MGYA00514761_ERZ651776 | MGnify/ENA metagenome assembly ERZ651776 | reverse complement strand
CTCGTCGTTTGACCGGTACTTCATTGAAATACCAAAGAAAATTGTCTACAGCCATCAAACGTGCTCGTCACATTGCACTGATGCCTTATGTAGCTGATAACCTCAAATAATTCAGTACCATGGAAATCATTCTAAAGAAAGACGTAGAGAACTTAGGTTTTGCTGACGACTTGGTAACTGTAAAGGACGGTTACGGTCGTAACTTCTTGATTCCACAAGGAATTGGAGTACTGGCTACAGAGACAGCAAAGAAGATTTTAGCAGAAAACTTACGCCAGCGTGCGCACAAGGAAGCGAAAGCTATTGCCGATGCAAAAGCTATTGCTGAGAAATTGGGTGCAGTTGAATTGAAGATGTCTGCGAAAATTGGTCAAGGCAATAAATTGTTTGGTTCTATCACCAACGGTCATGTTGCTGATGCTCTTGCAAAAGAGGGCGTGTCTATGGACAAGAAATTCATCCAAATCGTGGGTGGTTCTGTTAAGGCATTAGGACATTACACTGCAAACGTTCGCCTACACCGCGAAGTTGTTGTAGCGTTTGAATTTGACGTTATTGCTGAAGCATAATTCAGTAACTCATAAGTATAGAAAAGCCACTTCATCGAAGTGGCTTTTTTTTTACTCTGCTATCATGAAAAAAGAAGAACACCCCATTTTCGTTAAGTACTTAATTATTGGAGTAGTAGCAGGGCTGCTACTTGGGTTGTTTATGGATGATGTTGGTTTGTGGATCTCCCTAGGTACGAGCACAGGTGCCGCAGTAGGGTATCAAAAAATGGAACGTAAGTAGTGTCCACGTATTTATTCGTGCCTCAAAGCATCTACCGGGTTTAGGGCAGCAGCCTTACTCGCGGGATACCAGCCAGCTAGAAGACCAACACCTACGGATAGGATAAAGGCTACGGTAATCCAGATCCATGGAATGAAAAATTGGCCATCGACCATATTGGCAACAACATTTCCGATAATAATGCCAAATACGATGCCCGTCCATCCGCCCAATTGCGTGATGACAATAGCCTCTCCCAAAAATTGCGAGCTGATACTTTTCTTCGTTGCGCCCAGGGCTTTTCTCGTTCCGATCTCACGTGTTCGTTCCGTAACACTGACCAGCATGATATTCATCAATGCAATGGAGGCACCAAGCAAGGTGATGATTCCAATAATAAAGGCACCCGTAGTGACCATTCCGAGATTTTCAATCAAACTCCGCGCAATACTGTCGCTACGGATGATGTAAAAATTATTTTCTTCTTTGGGTTTTAGCTTTCTTACACTGCGCATGAGCGCGGTACATTGCCCTTGTACGGCATCGAGCAAAGGAGCGCTGGGTGCGTTAATGCTGAGGGTATAATTGGGCCGGCCTGCAGTGAAATTTGCTCGAGCATAGGTGATGGTTACCCAAGCACCTCGGTCTCCAGAGAACATCCCTGAATTCCCTTTCTCCGCGAGAACGCCAACAACTGTGTAAGGTTTGCCGCGCATTTTAATGGTCTTTCCGGCGGCAGAAGCGTCGCCAAATAGCGTGGTCTTTGTTTCATTGCCTAAAATGACATAATTCTTACCTCGTTGTACATCGTCTGCGGTAAAGTTTCGTCCTTCTTCCAATTCAAACCCTCCCGTATACAAGTAGTTTTCGTCGGCTGCAGTAACCATGTTGTTAGGGTTTGTGCTCGTATTCCCATAGCTGAGTTGTTCTGTACCACCAGCGACATAAGTTAAGCTGGTTCGAGCGCCTGCAAAAGTCATGCGGTCTTTAAAAGCCTTCGCTTGACGATAGGATATGTTGGGGTTTTGACGTCGTTTCGCGCCGCCAGCAAAAAAGCCGCCTTGTGAATTTCGAACGGTCAAGGTATTTGCACCAAGGCTCGTGAAGTTGCTTTCTAAGCTTTGTTTAAGCGCATCGGTCGCACTTAAAATGCCTACCAGAGCCATGATGCCGAAAGAAATGATCAATGAGGTAAGTACGGTTCTTAGCGGCGATGCTTTGATCGCAGACCAGGATAAGGACAGGATGTCAGAAAAAGCTTTGGTCTTCATGGGCACAGCAGTGGGGTCACATCAAATTTAGCAATTACTTTTACGCCATGGGGCAAAAGGACATATATACATTGGGTTTTCTGGCCGGCGGTTATAAAGCTGTCGCTCAATTTAAAGGCCTAGATCTTTCTCAATTTCCCGCCGTCCCAGCAAGTACAGTACCGCTAACCTCTTTGTTGGTGGGATGGGATGCTGCCGATTGGCAGGTAATGTCACCCCTACTAACTTCCGGAAAGATGCCAAACCTTACCGGCTTGATGGATGGCGGGGTACAGGCCCAATTGGCCACCTTAGATCCGCCTATTTCCCCTATGCTTTGGAGTACGATAGCTACGTCACAATGGCCCTCTAAGCATGGGATTCATGGATTTACAGAGCTTGAGAATGGGCGTGTAAGAGCGGTTCGAGGTACGTCGCTAAAAGTCCCCACGTATTGGGATATTTTAGAAGAGAACGGCCACTCGTGTACAACAGTAGGTTGGTGGCCTTCTCACCCTGCGCCAGCAAGCAGTGGAGGTGGGGTTAGGGTTTCAAATCTCGCTCCAGCTGAGGACGGGAATTGGCTCTCGGCGGGTATTCAGCCCTCCAATTTGCAACCGCTCGCTCGTGCGTTATTGTTGCAACCCGAAGAAATACCGGTACAGGCCATAGCGCTGTTTTTTCCGGACCTAGACGTGAGCAGTGAAGATGCCGTCGTTCGAAGCGTTTTAAAGATTACGACACACGCCATCAATGTGCATACCCTCGCTACCATGGCCTTAGCTTATGGTGCACAGAATCACGCCAGCATCTATTACGATGCGCTGGACCACTACAAGCATTTGGGGATGAAATACCACCCTCCTCAGTTGCCGGGCGTTTCTAATGAGGCGTATTTAAAATATAAGCATATCGTGACCGCGGCTTACCGTCTGCACGATCTTTTCCTTGATGCCTTGCTCCATTATACGGACGATACGACAACCACTTTTTTAATCAGCGATCACGGCTTTAAGTCAGGTGATGAGCGTTGGGGCCAATTGCCTAGCCACGCCGGTGCGCCCGCCTTAGAACACCGCCATTTTGGTGTTTTTTTAGCGAAAGGTCCCTCTTTGGATAAAGATGCGGTGACAAGTGGTTTAACCCTCTTAGACATCGCGCCTTCGTTGCTAGCGGTTCACAATGTGCAAGCGACACCGGCCATGAGAGGTCGCGTTGCTCCATGCTTTACCCCGGGAGAACACCCGGCGCAAGTGCCAAATGCGGTGGAGATTGTTACGGCGGATCAGGAGCCTGTGGCGCTCGAATCATCCATGCTAACGAGCCTTGTTGCTATGGGGTATCTGGATGCAGATGCAACGGAGGTAACCGGTCAACGTTTGTTAGAAAACGCTTACTACCTCGCACGCAGCCTGCGTGCCGAAGGACGTCCAGAAGAGGCATGGCGGGAATTGGCTGCGCTAAAGTTGAATGCAGCATCTCCACTGCGTTATCTGCAATTGGGCGCTGCGCTGCTTGCGGAATCTGAGCAGTATTTAGAATTAGAAAGACTGCTGGCCTGGACCACGCACGAACAAGGACAGCCTGCAATCTGGGCGTATTACCGTGCCTTGGTGGCGTTGTCAAAAAAGGAAGATTGGGTATTGCCCAATTTCACCTCGCACTCCATTGAGGTCTCTACTGCCATTCTCTGGGGTCGATTTTTAGTAAAAGCGGACCAATTCGAAGCGCTACATCGCCTATTGGAGCCCATAGCGAAAGACCGACCGGATGTGCTGAACCTTTGGCTACGTTACTATTTACATGTTGAGAATTGGGAAGCGGCAATCGAGGTTGGATTGAAAAGTACCACGTTGGTTTTTCATCAGCCTTGGGTTCATGGTGCATTGGCCTGGTTATTCATCAAAACGGGCGATGCAGAGGCGGCCCATACCGCAAAGGCAGTCCAAAAAGCCTTACTCCCGGATGACCATAAGGTGCCATTATTTATCGTCACGGGGCCGCCTCGCAGCGGTACTTCATTGGGCATGCAACTACTCAAGTCGCTTGGGGTTTTGCCTGTGACGGATGAGACCCGTAAAGCCGATGAGTTCAATGCAGCAGGTTATTTTGAACATGAAAAAATTAAGTCTTGGACTTTCGACGCCAATTGGTTAGAAGGTTTGCGTGGTCAATCGGTTAAAATTGTGGCGCCTTTGCTCATTAAGGCTCCACTTCCTGAGGGCCCAAAGGTGATCATTGCCATGCGCCGGGAAGGAAATGCACTTATGCAAAGTCAACGGCATTTGATGGGTGCCGAAAGGGCTCCTTTGCATTGGAACGAAATGGACCGGTGGGAGAAGGCCCATCAGGAAATGACGTTGTTATTTACCATGGATGCGCAGGCTACGGTGGTGGAACTATGGTTTGAGGATATTATGGAAGCGGCAGGAGAGGGTAAGGTTTCGTCGCGCTTGACGGAGGCATTTGCAGTTTTAACAAAAGTTTTGAATAAAACAGTGGATATTTCCAGTCTCAAAGGGGTCGTAAAGACACAGTTGCGACGCTTTTAGGTTTATATTTGCCTCCATGGAAAAATCGGATTCTAAACGTCTTAGTCAATACATGGCAACCGCAGCAGCACTTCTAGGAGGCACTGCAGCACAAGCGCAATATCAATACACGGACATTCCTGATACCACGATTGTGGATGGGATTTTTGAATTGGACCTTGACGGGGATACTATTGTGGATTTTACCATTGAACACATACTGAGCGGCGGCCAACTAGGCAACGTTAATGCTATTCTTCTGCACCCTGGTGATAGTATCGAGGGGAACCTTGCCATGGGCGCGGGACAAAATGGCTTTAGTTACGTAGAAAAAGTACTTCCAGGTACAACTATAGATGCCTCACAGAGCTGGTCCGGTATCAATGCTGCTACAGCGGCGGGCTATATGGCTTTTCATGTGGATGGCGTGGCTTATCCTAATTCAAATTGGGCAGGTCCACTTACAGATGGATACTTAGGTCTTCGCATCATAAAGAATGATACTGCGTGCTATGGTTGGGCGCGTATCGATGTAGAGGATAGTGCAAAGAGCTTTACCATTAAGGATTGGAGTTTCAATCCAGCTATGGACAGTGCACACACTGCGGGCTTTGAGCTTTTAGATGTCATGGAAACTGTTTTACGCGACATGAGCGTTTATCAAGCAGATGGGCATTTGAATGTAGTCTTGGGGAGTCCACAAGGCGTACGTGTATTTGATGCTACTGGTAAGCTTACAGCTGCATCAGACAAAAACGCTAAAGCCTATCGCTTTAGCACGGCGCTTTGGTCTTCGGGCATGTATATCGTTCGAATTGAAGGCGATAACTGGTACCACAATCTTAAGGTTTGGATTCCTTAATTCTTAAATTACCATTGTATTTTTTGAGAATATATAGATTTTAGATCGCGATAATCTTTAATCTTTCAAAGAGCGGTTCTAGATGTTGGTTCCGGTGCAAAAACACACCTTATAATCACATTTTATGTGGTAAATTCGCATCGAATTAAATAGAGAAATTACAGTTCTATGACCTTTGATATCGATATGATCCGCAAGGTTTATAACCGTTACCCTGAGCGCGTTGCAGCAGCTCGTGAAGCGGTTGGTAAACCATTAACACTAGCTGAAAAGATTTTATATACCCACTTGTGGGAAGGTAATGCCACTGAGGCCTTTGGTAGAGGTGCAAGCTATGTAGATTTTGCACCCGACCGCGTAGCCATGCAGGATGCAACCGCCCAGATGGCATTGTTGCAGTTCATGCAAGCTGGTAAAAGCAAAGTAGCGGTTCCTTCAACGGCTCACGCGGATCACTTGATCCAAGCGAGAATAGGTGCAGATAAAGATTTGCAAGACGGAATCAATAAGAATAATGAAGTGTTCAACTTCTTGTCTTCAGTATGTAACAAATACGGCATCGGTTTCTGGAAACCAGGTGCTGGTATTATTCACCAGGTAGTTCTCGAGAATTATGCCTTCCCAGGCGGTATGATGATCGGTACAGATTCGCACACCGTAAATGCTGGTGGTCTAGGTATGGTCGCTATTGGTGTTGGTGGTGCAGATGCTGTAGATGTGATGGCCGGTATGGCTTGGGAGCTGAAGTTCCCAAAACTTATCGGTGTAAAGCTAACTGGTCGGTTGAACGGTTGGACTTCAGCGAAAGATGTCATCTTAAAAGTGGCTGGTATCCTCACGGTGAAAGGCGGTACTGGTGCAATAGTTGAGTACTTCGGTGAGGGTGCTGAGAGCTTGAGCGCTACAGGTAAAGGGACCATTTGTAACATGGGTGCTGAGATCGGTGCAACGACATCAACCTTCGGTTACGACGACAGTATGCGTCGCTATTTGGCGGCTACTGGTCGTCAAGATGTAGTGGACGCTGCCGATGCAGTAGCTGAACACTTGACCGGTGATGCTGAGGTATATGCAAACCCTGAGCAGTACTTCGACCAAGTGATCGAAATCAACCTAGACGAATTGACTCCACATTTGAACGGACCGTTTACTCCAGATCTCGCTACACCAGTAGCTGAGATGAAGGAGAAAGCTGCAGCCAACGATTGGCCAACGGATATTGAGTGGGCATTGATCGGTTCGTGTACCAACTCATCGTACGAAGATTTGACGCGTGCTGCTTCTATCGTTGCTGATGCAGTAGAGAAAGGCATTGCGCCTAAGGCGATCTTAGGTATCAATCCGGGTTCTGAGCAAGTGCGTTACACTGCAGAGCGCGACGGTTTGATGGATACGTTCAATAAATTAGAGGGAACGAGAATCTTTACCAATGCTTGTGGTCCATGTATCGGACAGTGGGCGCGTGAAGGTGCTGAGAAGCAAGAGAAAAACTCTATCGTTCACTCGTTCAATAGAAACTTCGCGAAGCGTGCAGACGGTAACCCCAACACACACGCCTTCGTTACTTCACCGGAAATGGTTGCCGCTATTGCAATCTCTGGTAAACTAGATTTTAACCCGATAACGGATACCTTGACCAATACAAATGGTGAAGAAGTGAAATTGGCAGAGCCAACAGGTCACGAATTGCCATCTGCTGGTTTTGCCGTGGAGGACAATGGTTACCAAGCGCCTGCAGCCGACGGTTCAGGAATTAACGTAGCGGTCGCGCCAGACTCTCAGCGTTTGCAATTGCTCGCTCCATTCGCTCCATGGGACGGTGCCAACATCGAAGGCGCTAAGCTTTTGATCAAGGCCTTTGGTAAGTGTACTACGGATCACATCTCTATGGCTGGTCCATGGTTGCGTTACCGCGGTCACCTAGATAACATTTCAAACAACTGTTTGATCGGTGCAGTCAATGCGTACACGGAAGCTACGAATGCTGTGACGAACCAACTAGACGGTTCTGTAGATGAGGTACCAAATGTGGCCCGCGCATACAAAGCAGCTGGTGTTCCTTCTATCGTTGTGGGTGATCACAACTATGGGGAAGGTTCTTCTCGCGAACACGCAGCGATGGAGCCGCGTCACTTAGGCGTTCGCGCGGTAATCGTCAAGTCATTCGCGCGTATTCACGAAACGAATTTGAAGAAGCAGGGTATGTTGGGTCTGACCTTCGACAACGAAGCAGATTACGATTTGATCCAAGTAGACGATACGTTCAACTTCACCGATCTTGCATCGTTTGCCCCAGGCAAGCAGTTGACCCTTGAGGTGGTTCACACGGACGGTTCGACAGATTCTATCAAGTTGAACCATACCTACAATGCGCAGCAGATTGATTGGTTCAAAGCAGGTTCTGCATTGAACTTGATCAAGACGCAAAACAATGCATAAAGCTTAACTACGGAAAGCGCACAAACAAAAAAGCCCGGCACATTGTGCCGGGCTTTTTTTTATGACTGCAATAGTAGGCAGTGTTATTTTAAGAGGTACCCCACTTTTAAACCAAAATTCCATACGTAAGGCGCTAGATCCGTACCAACGCCGCCACTAAATCCATAGTTTGAATAGTTCCAATAGGCCTGTTTGGTCGTGAAACCATAGCCAAAGCCCGCAGAATATTCCACCATTAATCGTTCAGACAAAACCAATTGGTTACCAAATTCAAGCATTGCTGCCCCTGCAAAGGCACTTTCACGTGTTGTTGGGTACATGAAAGTTACAGGATCTGGAGGATGATCGTAATCTATACGGTCGTAATTGAATGTGGTTATCATAAGGTTAGGCTTTATGTAAGAGCCTCTCATGATGTGACCGTAGCGCATGCGTTGCATGTAGAAATTTGGACTGCGTTTGAACTTGAAGCCGGTGTATAAGCCAGCGCCCATAGCACGTTCTGGATCATTCCAACCGTTTTGATTTTCATAACCCGCACCCACAAACAAGGCGCCTGCTTCCCAAGAGCTCGATGGATTAATGGCCTCCTCATACACAATGAACATGTAGTTTTGACTGATTGCACCGATATCTAGTTTAATCCCATGTCTGCGTTGGTTGGCATAAATTCGCTCGTCATCCATCATGGTTTTACTCAAATCCATCACGCGACCACTTTCAAAAATGATTTTACTTAAATAGTCTTTTTCAATGCTGAAGGTTGCCGAATTCACAGGAGCGCCGTACTCACGGTATTTAATGAAATCCGGATTCACCTCAATAATGGTGACTTCATCAATGGTTTTATCCTTGTAGATGATCATATCCTGGGCTGCCACTTCTAAGAAGGCAACTGAGCAGGCGAGGATAAGAAGCAGTTTTTTCATGGTCAAATTAATTTGGTCTCTTCACTTCAAATATAATGCCGTTTCGCGTTGTAAATTAGTCGAACGATGAAATTCACAAAAACACAACGTGGTTGGGCCATGTACGATTGGGCCAATTCGGTCTATTCGCTGGTCATCAGTACCGTTTTATTTCCGCTGTACTATGAGGCGGTCACAAAGAACGAAACGAATGAAGTTTTGTTTTTGGGGCGCTATTGGGAAAATACGGTTGTCTATAGTTACGTCATTGCAGCATCCTATTTAACGATTTCAATTTTATCGCCCTATCTCGCCGCTATGGCAGATCGAACCGGCCGCCGAAAAGTATTTATGCGAACCTTTATGATCATCGGTGCATTGAGCACTTCTTGTATGGGCTTGTTTACTGCTGCCAATCCATGGTTGGGACTCTGTTTAGCCTTCTTTGCAAGTGTCGGTTTTACGGGTTCGATCGTTTTCTATAACAGTTTCCTGCCCGTTATAGCTCCACCTGAAATGCAAGACCGCCTTTCAGCCCGGGGTTTTTCATTGGGTTATTTCGGCAGTGCCTTATTGCTCATTATTTGTCTCATTTTAGTGCAAATGCCCCAAACTTTCGGTTTTGCCGACGAAGGCATTGCTTCGCGATTTTCTTTCCTCGTCACCGGGATATGGTGGCTTGGGTTTGGACTTCCCGCCATTAACAGAATGCCGAAAGACGACATAAAGGACTATTTTGAAAGCAAGCTGTTCTGGAAAAGTTGGCGCGAACTTTTATTAGTATTCAAAGAATTTCGAGGTATAAAATCACTGCGCATTTTTCTTGGCGGCTTTTTCTGGTACAGCGTTGGGATGCAAACCATCATTTTACTCGCGGCAGTTTTCGGGTCGAAGGTGCTGGATTTAGAATCGTCTCAGCTGATCTTGACGATCTTAATCATTCAGTTTGTAGCGATCGCGGGTTCGGCCGTTTTCGCACGACTTAGTGAGCGAACGACCAATGTATTTGCCATTAAAATAGGTGTTGCTATCTGGATGTTGCTGTGCTTTGCCGCGTACTTTGTTCAGACCGCGGGCCAATTTTACATCGTTGGCGGCGTACTGGGGTTCGTTATGGGCGCTGTACAAAGTCTTTCACGTTCTACCTACAGCAAGATGCTGCCAGAGACGGAAGACCACACAACATACTTTAGTTTCTACGACGTCATGGAAAAATTGGCCACCACTTTTGGAATGTTTAGTATCGGCATTCTAGAGGCATTGACGGGCGATCTAAGAAATTCCGCACTTGCGCTTACCGTATTCTTCGGAATAGGTCTAATTCAGATTTTCAGACTTCGAGGGCTCGAGAAGAAAAGCGGCACTCACACGAATTAGCGTTTCCCCAAAGAATTCGTCTACTTCCTTGCCCTGGTAAATGCCTTGAACAGTGATGTACCCAGTGGACGGCCATGTAGTGGGGTCGGAGGTGTCTTTGGTGACAATAATTCCATTTGAAAACGAAATACTTTTACTTTCAGCACTCTTGATGGTGTCTGAAAGCTGCACTACTGCACCTGTTTCCCATTCTGAGTCTTCAAGTATTCCTGCAAACCCATCGGCACTCCCTTTAAAAACAGGTTGCTGTTCCATTGCTTTTTCCGGTGTTCTATAGTATTGATAGAGACCAATGGACACTCCTCCGACAACAAAAAACGACAGGGTAATGAGCGCTTTCTTCATGATGTACGTTTAGCTTTTAACCTGACCAATATAGTTGCTCGGGGTAATTTGTTTGAGCTCGGCTTTGATAGCATCATTTACGTTTAAAGTATCAATAAAATCAGCGATGCTTGATGCAGTTATGGCGCTATTTGTGCGGGTTAAGGCTTTCAATGCCTCATAGGGTTTTGGATAACCTTCACGACGCAAGATATTTTGAATAGCTTCTGCGACCACGGCCCAATTCGCTTCCAAATCTGACGCAATCTTAGCTTCATTCACTAAAAGTTTGCCCAATCCCTTACTCATTGATGCGATCGCAATCAAAAGGTGACCAAAAGGAACGCCTACATTACGCAATACTGTTGAATCTGTAAGATCACGTTGCAATCGTGAGATAGGCAATTTTCCAGCGAGGTGCTCGAACAATGCATTGGCAAGGCCAAGGTTTCCTTCTGCATTTTCAAAATCGATAGGATTTACCTTATGAGGCATGGCCGACGAACCGACTTCACCAGCCTTAATCTTTTGCTTGAAGTAATCCATACTCACGTAGGTCCAAACGTCGCGACACAGGTCGATGAAAATATTGTCTATACGTTTGAGGGCATCGAATTGCGCTGCGATATTGTCGTAGTGTTCAATCTGGGTTGTCGGGTAGCTGCGTTGCAATCCTAGGTGATTACTTACAAAAGTGTCTCCCCAATTATGCCAGTCACGTCCCGGATAAGCCACAGTATGGGCATTAAAGTTACCCGTAGCACCCCCAAATTTCGCGCTGTGCGGCACTGCTTTGAGTTGTGTAAGTTGGCTACGCAGACGAACGGTGAACACCTTAAATTCTTTTCCTAAAGTAGTCGGAGAAGCCGGCTGACCGTGTGTGCGCGCCAAAAGAGGAATGTTCTCCCAGGCCTTTGCACTTGCTTCCAACGCTTCAATCAACTGTTCTATGGATGGACAGATAACCTCTTCCAGGGCTTCCTTAACGGATAAAGGAACAGACGTATTATTGATGTCTTGCGACGTAAGTCCAAAGTGAATGAACTCTTGAAATTGGCTTAAGCCTAGCGCTTCAAAAGCTTCTTTGATAAAATATTCAACGGCCTTCACATCGTGATTAGTGACCTTTTCAATGTCCTTTATTTTTTGAGCATCCGCCGTTGTAAAGTTTTTGTAGAGGCCACGCAAGGCTTTAAAGTGCTGGTGATCAACACCGTTTAATTGAGGTAAGTCGCTTTCGCACAGCGCAATAAAGTATTCGATTTCAACGCGAACTCTATATTTGATGAGCGCGAACTCCGAAAAGTACTGAGAAAGGGCTTCGGTTTTCGAAGCATAACGTCCATCAACAGGTGTGATGGCATGTAAAGCTGTAGACATTGCAAGGCTATTAAAGCACAAAATTAACGGAGTTGACCGCGTTTTCCTAATTCTATGACCTCAAGGTTGGTGACTTTTCCCTTTTCGTCTCCTTCTTGGACCAATTCAAACCGGAGCATCGTACGCATTTTATGAAAACCGTGGATACCGGCGGCACCTGGGTTCATGTGCAGGCAATCGATGTTCTTGTCGTAAACCACTTTCAATATATGACTGTGGCCGCAAATAAAAACATCGGGTTTTTCCTTCTTCAATTCTTCACGAGTTCTGTTGTTGTATCGTGGGGGATAACCGCCAATGTGCGTGATCCAAACTTTCACGCCGTTCAACACAAACTTCTGGTGGAGCGGATAGCGGCTCCTCATGGTATGGTCGTCGATGTTTCCATAAACGGCAATGAGGGGCTTTCCTAACTGTTCCAAAGCGTCCATTCCTTCATGATTGCCTATATCTCCCGCATGCCAAATCATATCGACACCCGAGGCAAAGTCAAGGATTCTTTCGTCCATATGACTATGTGTATCAGAGAGTAATAGGATTTTTGTCCTTTTGGTTGTCACAAGCGTACCTTTGGCATGAATTCTAGTCAAATGTAATGCGTACACTTTTGAGATTAGCCTACGACGGCGCTCCCTTTTGCGGTTGGCAAATTCAGCCCATGGACCGTACGGTTCAAGGGGATCTCGATGACGCACTCAGTAAACTCTTGCGTCAGCCTATACAGACCATGGGAGCTGGTCGAACGGATACGGGGGTACATGCAAAAGAAATGTATGTTCATTTCGATTGGGCGCCAGAACAAGGCAGTGGTGTCGAGAATTTAGACCA
>ERZ651776.4544-NODE-4544-length-12681-cov-9.327198_pt1 | contig 12681 bp, 14 predicted proteins | sample MGYA00514761_ERZ651776 | MGnify/ENA metagenome assembly ERZ651776 | reverse complement strand
GAGTTTTGTAAAAGAGGTTTTTTATAAATATCTGTATAACAAATAACTCTCTTTAAGTTAGGAGTAAAGACATGGGATTTCTAGTTTCGCCCGGCGTTCATGTACGGGAAATTGATCTTACAAATGTTGTTCCAGCTGTATCTACGTCTATCGGTGCTATTGCCGGACCTTTTCAGAAAGGTCCAGTAAGTTCAGTTACCGCTATTAGTTCGGAAGAACAGTTGCTACAGACATTCGGTAAACCAAACAGTTCAAATTTTGAGTGGTGGTTCACTGCTGCAAACTTCTTGCAGTACGGTGATGCACTCAGGGTGGTTCGTGCAGAATCAGCCATAGTAAACGCTGGTGCGAACAGTGGTATCCTCATTCGTGACGATGACCACTATGAGGACAGTTTCTCTACAGGACAGGGTTCTCACGGTGAGTGGGCTGCTCGTACCGCTGGTACTTGGGGTAACTCAATCGGTGTGGATATCTGTCCCAGCGCAAGAGCATTTGAACAGCCTCTGGGTACACTTAACCTAGTGAATGGTGCTGGTGCAGTTGGTGATTTGCAAATCACAGTTGATGACCAAGATGCAACTGATGCGACAATCGCAGTCGGTGACATTATTAAGTTTTTCACAAACAACTCTGTCACTGCAACATCTAACGGGGCAATCACAGTTCCATCTAAAACTCTTACGGTTGATGGTAACTCTGGTACAATCGCAGTTGGTCAACGTGTGATTGGTGCCGGTATCTCTGATGGTGGCATTCAGGCTAAAGTTGTAACAGTTACTTCTCAGACTTCTCTTATCCTTGATAAAGCAATTACGGTAGCTGACAATGTGCCTCTTGCATTTGATACGGTCACCGCAGTTGAATCTGGTAACGTAGAATACGAAGTTACTTCTGTTTCTGGTGAAGTTCTAACTATTCGTCAACTGGATGATCCTGCCGGTGGTGGACTTAAAACAGTTATTCCTGATAACTCCTATATTCAACGTCGATGGCGTTTCAGTGACCTTTTTGATGGGCCTCCGGGCACATCTGATTGGGCAACTGCAAACGGGCGGGGTGAGAAAGATGAATTGCACGTTTGTGTTTATGACACAACAGGTGACATCACTGGATTTGATGTTGATGTTAAGGGTCAACGCACTGCGGCAGTTATCGAAGTTTTCCCTGCCTTGTCTAAGAACCCAAGTGCAAAAACTACACAGGGTGGTAATAACTACTATCCAGATGTTATCTTCCGTAGTTCTAACTTTATCTACTGGACGGATCATCTGGCTGCTGGTTCTAACTGGGGTACAGATGTTGCAACAGGTACGGACTATACACTAGTAAGTGGTGTTGATGTTTCTGCACTGACAGGTGGAACGGACGATTACTCTGTAACTGCTGGTGAAATTGAACGTGGCTATGACAAGTTCGCTGACACAGAAAATCTTGACATCAACCTAGTCATGGGTGGTCCAAGTTCTGGTGTTACAGATAGTGATGATGGTCAGGATACTTTTGTGACCATGATTACTGATCTTGTTGAATTACGAAAGGATTGCGTCGGTTTCGTATCCCCTTATCGTGCGGCAACAGTTGGTGTAACATCATCCATCGCTCAAACATTTAATGTAAGGAATGCATTTGATAAATGTCCATCATCCTCTTATATGGTATTCGATAGTGGATACAAGTACATGTATGATAAGTACAACGATGTGTATCGATTTGTGCCGCTAAATGGTGATACTGCTGGTCTTTGCGCCAATACAGACAGTGTTGCAGACCCTTGGTTCTCACCAGCGGGTTACAATCGTGGTGGTGTTCGTGGTGCAATCAAACTTTCTTACAACCCACAGAAAGCAGATCGTGATATTCTTTACAAGTCACGGATTAATCCAGTTGTTGATTTTCCCGGCCAAGGTGTTACACTCTTTGGTGATAAGACTGCTCTTTCCAAACCAAGTGCATTTGACCGCATTAACGTGCGTCGATTGTTCCTTGTTCTTGAAAAGGCAATCGCCACTGCTGCTAAGTTCCAACTCTTTGAGTTCAACGATGAATTCACAAGAGCGCAGTTCCGTAATCTGGTAGAGCCCTTTTTGCGGGATGTGCAGGGCCGTAGAGGTATTTTCGACTTTAAGGTAGTTTGTGATACAACCAATAACACTGGTGAGGTTATTGACCGTAACGAGTTTATTGGAGACATCTACATCAAACCAGCAAGGTCAATCAACTTTATTACACTAAACTTCATCGCTGTTCGTACAGGGGTAAGCTTTAGTGAGGTAGGAGGTTAATCATGGCGATGATCGATGATTTCCGGGCTAACATTATCGGTGGGGGCGCCCGGCCCAACCAATTCAAAGTAGAGATCAACACACCCCCTGGCATTGCGACAGGTCTGGATAATCGTAGAACATCTTTTCTTTGTAAGGCTACAACTTTGCCTTCAAGTACACTGGGTGAAATCACAATGGATTTCCGTGGTCGTCAGATTTTTGTTGCTGGTGATCGTGCATCTCCTGATCCTTGGACAACTACGTTCCTTAATGATACTGACTTCATGATCAAAAATGCAATTGAAGCTTGGTCAAACGGTATCAACGATTTTGCTGAAAATACTGGAGTAAACAATTCTGCTGATTATATGGCTGATCTAACTGTTCATCAGTTGGATCGTGACGATTTAATTTTGAAATCGTACAAGTTCATTAATGCTTGGCCGACGACAACTGGTTCTGCTATTACTCTTGATATGGCAACTAGGGACTCTATTGAAGATTTTGAATGCACATGGCGATATCAACACTTTGTTACTTCTGGTGTTGGAGTCTCGGCGTTTGGTAATATTGGACTATAATATCCTACTAAATAGAACGTAGGAGACATTATGGCAGAACTATTTGGCTTTTCAATACAAAGAGCATCTAAGGATGTGGGGCCCCGTGAGAAAACTTTCACGGACCCCACTCCTGATGATGGCGCAATTGAGGTTGCGGGTGGAGGTTTCTTTTCATCTGTACTAGATACGGATGGACGGGAACGATCTGACCTTGACCTCATTCGTCGTTACAGAGACATTTCTATGCAATCGGAGTGTGATGCTGCAATTGAAGATATCGTGAATGAAGGTATCATTTCTAATCTAAATGATATTCCAGTAAATATTGATTTAACAAACTTACCATATCCAGAAAAAATTAAAAGACGTATTAGAGCAGAATTCATGGAAGTTCTGCGACTTCTCAACTTTAATGAGAAGGGTCACGATATTTTTCGTCGTTGGTATATCGATGGTCGTTTGTACTATCACAAAGTTATTGATTCAAAAGACCCGCAAAGGGGTGTAACTCAGCTTCGACACATCGACCCAACTAAAATTCGTAAGGTACGAGAAACAAAGAAAGACCCTGATCCAAACCATAATGGTATTGAGATGGTCAAAAAAGTAGAAGAGTATTTTATCTACAACGACAAAGGGTTTGCATCGGCGGGTGTGCAAGGTAACGATCAGGGTATTAAGATTGCACCCGATTCTATTGTGTATGTTCCGTCAGGACTTCTTGATAATAACTCAGGTCGAGTTATCTCGTATCTACACAAAGCAATCAAACCAGTTAATCAGTTGCGTATGATTGAAGATGCGATTGTTATCTATCGTATTTCTAGAGCGCCAGAACGTAGAATTTTCTACATTGATGTTGGTAATCTACCCAAGATCAAAGCAGAACAGTATCTAAAAGATGTGATGAACCGTTATCGTAACAAGTTGGTATACGATGCAAGCACAGGTGAGATTCGGGATGACCGTAATCACATGTCTATGTTGGAAGATTTCTGGCTTCCTCGCCGTGAAGGTGGTAGGGGTACAGAGATTACAACACTTCCCGGCGGTTCTAATTTGGGAGAGATTGATGACATCGTATATTTCCAACGGAAACTATACCGTTCACTTAACGTGCCGATTTCAAGACTTGAAGCCGAAAACGGATTTAGTCTTGGACGAGCCTCTGAGATTACTAGAGACGAACTCAAGTTTACCAAGTTCGTACAACGTATTCGTAAGAAATTCGTCCCCCTATTCACTGACTTGCTCAAGACTAACCTACTCCTTAAAGGTGTAATCTCACCAGAAGACTGGCCGCGTATGCAAGAGCATATTCAGTATGACTTTATGGAAGATGGTCACTTTGCAGAGTTGAAAGAAGCTGAACTTCTTAATGACCGAATTCAAACACTTGACGGTATTCAGTCTTACATTGGTACATTCTTCAGTAAAGAGTATGTGTTGAAGAAGGTTCTCAATATGACCGATGCAGAAGTTCAAGAGATGCGCGATCAGATTGCGAAAGAACTTGAAACCGATCCGATGGACGGTGGTGTTACAATGCCTGACGGCGGTGATGGTATCACAAGGTATCCACAGGATGGTGATGGTGGTGTGATTGCACCAGACCAAATGCCAGACTATGTGGACCCAAAACAAGATGGACAACCAGATGATGATCAACGATTTGGAAAAGGAGCTAAGAAATGAGTAAGGAATTTATAGACGCGCTTGTTGGTGGTGATAATCTTGGGGCAGAGAAAGCTTTCAGTATCACAATGTCAAGTAGAGTCGGAGATGCTTTAGAAGTTAAACGTAAGGAACTTGCAAATACATTTGTAAATTCGAGTTATGTAGATCAGGAAGCGGATGTAAATGACCAAGAGGATTGAGGAAATCTATGAATCTACAGTTGTAGAGAGGGATGAACACAGAAAATCTAAGCAATATAAGCGTCTTTCACCCAAAATGAAGGATGCAGTGGACGATTTATTCAAAAAAATGGATGCGAAACCTTCAGATTTCCTAAATAGTTTCGAAAGAACTATAACCGATGTATCTAAGAAATATAAAGTCCCTGAGAGGGAACTTCTTGGATATTTCGAAAAAGAAATGTTAGCGATCTAGGGGATAAGAATGGCAATTGTTGCAAGAGTACTCAGAGATACCGTTGTTAATGCGCCGGGCGCGGGCGGTACAGTTACGCTTAAGGTTGATATTGAAGATGATGCTGCTGAAAATGGCGCTATTTTAGATGGAAGTTCATTAGATGGCCATGTGAACGGTGCAAAACTACACATTGCCAGAATTTGGTGGGCATTGACTCAAGGTAGTGCTGATGATGATACTGGTCATGTTGAAATTCAAGAAGTATCTTCTGGAACAGATATTGTTCAGATCAGGCTTGCCGGAACTGGACACTATGATGGTTCTGCTGGTGTTATTCCCGGCACTGCTGCAAACACAACCGCAACTTCTAGTGACCATCAAATAACTACTTTTGGCACATCTGGATTTGTTATCATCGAATTTAAAAAAGACGAAAACTATACATCGTAAGGATATAACAATGGAAGCACATACAAATATTGAAATTGAAAAGAGTGTTATTCGAAGCCAACACACTCAAAGAAATTTCAATTTGAATAAAAAGTTGCCGAAGAAGGATATTGATACATTACTTCATGCCGTAACTAATTGCCCCAGTAAACAAAATCTTGCGTTTTATAAGGTACACTTTATACAGGATCGTGATATTATTGAAGAAATTCATGAGAATACTTATGGATTCAATAATGGTAAAGAGATTGAGTCAAATTCACAAACCCTTGCTAATTTGTTGGTTATTTTTGAAGACTACAGTTATGAAGAGTTAGTTGATCAAGTAACAAAGAAAACAAGAGGACAGAAAGCGAAAGAGTATCTGAAGAATGGAGAATGGTGCGAAGGTACTTATCAAGATATTATGCGTGATAAAAACATTGCTCTAGGTATTGCTTCTGGTTATCTTAATCTTACTGCATCACTTTTAGGATATAGAACGGGGTGTTGTCAGTGTATGGACACAAAAGCAATTAGAGAGATTGCACTGTTAAGAGAAGAACCATCATTGTTGATGGGTGTAGGATTTCCTCAAGATGGGGTAAATCGTCGGCGGCATCACATTAGAGATTTCATCTTTCCAGTTCAAAAGAAACAAGCAATCAAGTATAACGTATCAGATTAAGGATAGAACAATGAAACTATTTTCAGAGGCAGTCGAAGACGTAGAGTATATCTGCGAAGCAAAGGAAGACGGTAGTAAGAACTACAAGATTCGTGGTATCTTCATGCAGGCTGACATCAAGAACCGTAATGGTCGGGTGTATCCTATGGAAGTACTCAACAAAGAAGTAAATAAATATAACAAGAACTTTATTAAAGAGAACCGTGCATTTGGTGAACTTGGACATCCAGACGGACCAACCGTTAATCTGGAACGAGTATCCCACATGATTACATCTCTGGAACCTGATGGTAAAAACTTTATTGGTGAGGCGAAGATTATGTCTACGCCTATGGGTGAAATTGTGAAGAGTCTTATGGATGAAGGTGCAAAACTGGGCGTTTCCTCGCGGGGAATGGGCAGTCTAGATCAAAAAGGTGGTGCAAATTATGTGCGAGACGACTTCTATCTCGCAACGGCAGCAGATATTGTTGCTGATCCTTCTGCACCAAACGCTTTCGTGGAAGGTATCATGGAAGGTAAAGAGTGGGTTTGGAATAACGGAGCGTTATTGGAAGCGGAAATGGTAGAAATGAAAAGAGAATTTGACGTAAAGGAACGTCAAAGGAACGCAAATCGCGAAGCTTTAGCATTTGCTAAATTTCTTAAAAGACTTTAATCTTATAAATAATAATTAACGATAAGGAGACACCCTATGTCAGAACTAGAACAAACAATTGAAGAGCTGGAAGCGGAAGTGCTTGCAGAACTAGAAGAGGCGTCTAAACAGCCTACTGATGGTGCTGCTCCTGCCGAAGGCAAAAAGAGTCTTGGTAACGAGACTCCCGGCGGCGAAGTCGATGATGGCGGTGAACCCGTTGTCAAACCTGATGCAACAAAATCCCCAACGGATGTTGCTGCAAAGAAGGTTAAGAAAGACACATCTGCACCAACTAAAGGTGCAAAATCAGAACCCAAAGTAAAACAGGGTTCCTCTGGTGAAGCAACACCCGGCGAGGCTCAGAAACTTGCTGCTGGTGATTTTGTTGAACCCGCAGAAGGTCAGGAGGTTGTTAAAGAAGCCCGCATGACCAAAGAAATGTATAAAGCAGAAATGATGAAGAAGATGGAAGGTATGAAAGCCGTCGATCTCAAAGCTGCTTACGAAATGATGATGAAACCAGAAGACATGGAAATGGACGAAGAAGCTCTGTCAGAACTCAAGAAACTTGAGGATGCCAAGGCTGAGATCGAAGAGAAGATCAAGTCCATCAATGTCAAGGAAGACGTTGACGCCCTCGTAGAAGGTGAAGACCTCTCCGAAGAGTTCAAGGACAAGGCAGCGACAATCTTTGAAGCTGCTGTTAAATCGAAGACTCGCGAAGAAATCACTCGTATTCACGAAGGAATGACTTCTGAGTTTGAAGTAAAACTGGAAGAGTCGGTTGAAGCTCTTACAGAAAAAGTAGATACTTATCTCAACTACGTTGTAGAGGAATGGACGAAAGAGAACGAGTTGGCAATTGAGCGCGGTTTGAAGGGCGAGATTGCAGAAGACTTTATCTCTGGACTGAAACAGTTGTTTGAAGATCATTATATTGACGTGCCTGATGAGAAATATGACGTTCTTGAAGCACAGTCTGAAAAAATTGCTGAACTGGAAGAAAAGGTTAACAGTGTGATGGAGCAGAATATCTCTCTTACAACTGTTAAGTCTGGTCTAGTTCGGGAACAGGTCGTATCTGAAGCTTGCGAAGATTTGACCGATACTGAAATTGAGAAGTTCAAGTCTCTTACAGAAGATGTTGACTTTGCTGACGAAGAGTCCTTCAAAGCAAAACTCGACACCTTGAAGGAAAGTTATTTCCCAAAGATGATTGTTGAACAAAGTTTTGATGATGAAGACGGTGGCACCGCACAGGACATTGATACGACTGAAGCAATGAGCGCTTATATGTCGGCAATCAGTCGTAACAAAGCACGTGCCCAATAATATTATTAACGGATGTAATTAAAAAAGGAGAAACAAATGTTTCAGACAGAACATCTACAAGAAAAGTGGCAGCCAGTCCTAGAACACCCCGATCTTCCGAAGATTGAGGATTCTTACAAGCGGGCCGTTACCACTCTCATCCTAGAAAACCAAGAAGCTGCAATGCGTGAAGACCGTGGTTTTCTTGCAGAAACAGCACCAACCAACAGCACTGGTGGTTCGATTGACAATTGGGACCCAATCCTGATCTCCCTCGTTCGCCGTGCGATGCCTAACCTTATCGCGTATGACGTTTGCGGTGTGCAGCCAATGACAGGTCCAACGGGTCTGATCTTTGCGATGCGTTCCTCGCTCACATCTTCCGATGGTGCCGAAGCTCTCGTTGACGAGTCCTTCCCAGGCGCACAGGGTCGTTCGAACCAGAACGCTGCCGGTACAATCGGTGGTGGCGATGTTGGTTCTACAGAAACCAACCCTGCTGTTCTTAATGACAGCCCTGCCGGTACTTACACAAGTGCCACAGGTATGACGACTGCTCAGGCAGAAGCCCTTGGTGATAGCGGCACGAACGCTTTCGCTGAAATGGCCTTCTCCATTGAGAAGTCAACGGTTACCGCTGTGTCCCGTGCCCTCAAGGCCGAGTACACGATGGAACTGGCGCAAGACCTCAAGGCGATCCACGGTTTGGACGCCGAGACAGAACTCAGCAACATTCTTTCTACAGAAATCCTTGCTGAAATTAACCGTGAAGTTGTTCGTTCGCTGTATGTTACGGCGGTTGCGGGTGCTCAGGTTAATACAACTAACGCTGGTATCTTTGATCTGGACACCGACTCGAATGGTCGTTGGTCGGTTGAGAAGTTCAAGGGTCTGATGTTCCAGATCGAGCGTGACGCCAATGCGATTGGTCAGCAGACTCGTCGCGGCAAAGGTAACATGCTGATCGTTTCGGCTGACGTTGCTTCTGCTCTTCAGATGGCTGGTGTTCTTGATTACACGCCTGCTCTGAACAACAACCTGTCGGTTGACGACACATCCACCACATTCGCTGGTGTGATGAATGGTCGTTTCAAGGTCTATGTTGACCCGTATTCTGCAAACGTCGCTGCTTCTCAGTACTACGTCTGTGGTTACAAGGGCACATCGCCTTACGATGCTGGTTTCTTCTACTGCCCATACGTTCCGCTTCAGATGGTTCGTGCGGTTGGTGAGAACTCCTTCCAGCCCAAGATTGGTTTCAAGACCCGTTATGGTCTTGCTGCTAACCCATTCGCTGCTGCGGGTGCGGTTGCTGCTGGTGACACGGTTAACACCGATGCTTCACTGGATGCGAACACCAATGCTTGGTATCGTCGCGTTAAAGTCTCTAACCTTATGTAAAATAAGGGGTCTAACAGACTTGGGGGAGAGCTTCGGCTCTCCCCTTTTTTTGTTATAAATAGATATATGGCAACAGCATCATCACCACTCGCAAGACAACCAGATCAGTTAGACTATGCAAGTCCTACTCAATTTCGCTTTGGTATCAAACAATTACCAAAGGTGGAGTTTTTTACAATCAATGCAAACCTGCCCGGCATTGAAGGTGCATCTATAGATTTTGCAAACCCCTTTAACAACATTCCAGTTATGGGTGACAAACTTACCTATAATGATCTTAATATCACATTTATCGTTGATGAGTATCTGGAAAATTATCAGTCACTACACAACTGGCTTACTGGTTATGGGTTTCCATCAGACAGATCAGAGTTTAGAACACACAGAGATGTAACATCAAATACTCCAGCTGGTGGTTCAACACCACCTGTTGACCTCGTTACTAAGGCAACTCCTGATAAGGCGATGTACTCAGATGCATTTCTTATGATCCTGTCAAACAAAAACAATCCAATTCTAAATGTAAATTTTCAGAATGTGTTTCCTGTTTCTTTAAGTGGATTAGACTATACTCAGGGCGCAACAGACGTTGAATACATGACTGCTGATGTTACGTTCAAATACCAAATCTATAAATTTGAGGGTGTATAAATAAAAATGAGCAGATTTGGTAAGCTTTAACATTTTATCAAATCTTAGACTTAATTTCTGGTGACAACTCGTTCGAACTCATCAGGGTCAATATAGTACAGAGAGAAACCAAACTGCTCGTTTTTTTATTATGAGGTAAACATGGATTTAGAGACACTAAAACGAACTGCAAGGGAAGACCTTCCCGTATCTGATCACGAACACATTGATCAGGAATCTTTTAAAAATCAAATGATCAAACAGAAGTGGTTGGACTACAAGGCTGACTTCGAACTTCTGCTCATCAAATCAAAGACTGACCATCAACAGATGTACCGTGAAAAGTGGGAATACTATGGTGGTAAGGCAGATGCAAAAGTGTATGCATCCAAACCCTTTGACATCAAAGTTATGAAGACAGACCTTCAGATGTATATTCAATCTGACGATGACATTCTTCGACTCCAAAACAAAATCGGGTATTACGAATCCTGTGTGGATTACTGCAAGGGCGTGATTAAATCTATCGACAATCGTGGATGGGACATTCGTAATGCAACTGATTGGAAGAAGTTTGAAGCTGGTATGATATGATTCATTACACCAACATTCGCAATATTTTTTCTGTTCCTGATACGTTGGAAAATGGCGCTATTACAAATGAAAGTGGTACAGTTAAAAGAAGTTCAAAGGTATCTTTTATTGAAGATGCTGAAATCTGTAGAGAAATCTTTAACATAATCGATTCTACCACACTAATAAATCTGACTGATATTGAACCATTGCAATATTCTGAATATGATGTTGGTGATGAATATGGGTGGCATCGTGACGTTCATGACGAGCCATATTCTAATGGACTAGTTCGAAAGGTATCCTTTTCGACTATTCTAAATGATGATTTCGAAGGTGGTGAATTTGACATTGAGACAAAAAATCCAGAGGATAATAGAAGATACGAAACATTTAAATCTGAAGAATACAACACTATAATATTTCCCGCTCACATGTGGCACAGAGTAAGACCTGTAAAGTCTGGAGTCAGAAAATCCATTGTGGGTTGGTTACTAGGAAGGCCATAATGACTTGGGGTTATCACACACTATTTGATTGCGAAGAATGTCCTGTAGAAAAATTTACAGAAGAAAACATTCGATCATTTATATTAAACATCGTAAAAGACATAGGTATGAAATCATATGGCGAACCTATGATTGCTCACTTTGCGTCTCATAATCCTGATGTTGCAGGATTTAGTTTCTGTCAAATGATTGAAACAAGCAATATCACTGGACATTTTGTAGATAAAACTGGCGATTGCTATATCGATATTTTTAGTTGCAAGGACTATGATAAGGGTCTTGCTACTGGAATTATTGTAGACTTCTTCAGCCCCAAAGAAATTAAAATGAAATATATTGAGAGGGGTTAGTTGTGCGTATATCAAAAAAGAACGAAGTATATCTAGTCCTAGATGATATGACAGATTCTACTCGACAAGAGTTGTCAGAATTCTTTACCTTTGAGGTGCCGGGTTTTAAGTTTATGCCCATGTATCGCAATCGAATGTGGGATGGAAAGATACGACTCTTTTCTCCAGCAACAGGTGAGATATATGTCGGACTATTAGAATACATTAAAGGATTTTGTCAGAAAAACGGAATCGACTATATATTAGAAGAAGGAGTTGAAAATGAGCGGATTGTTGTTGGCCAAGTGGTTAGAGATTTCATCAGAAGCCTTAAACCGAAATCAAAAGGTAAATCAATCAAAGTTCGTGACTACCAAATTCATGCGGTACACCATGCTATATCCACAAATCGTGCTTTGCTTGTTTCTCCTACTGCTTCTGGTAAATCACTTGTAATCTATTCGTTAGTTCGATATTATCATATGATGGGGTTAAAGACCCTGATACTAGTTCCCACTACCTCACTTGTGGAACAGATGTATTCAGATTTTGAAGACTACGGCTGGAGTTCTGGTACATACTGTCAAAGGGTATATCAGGGACATTCCAGTAAGGTTGAAAAAGACGTTGTAATTTCTACATGGCAGTCTATCTATAAACTGCCAAAGAAGTATTTTGAACAGTTTGGTTGTGTGATTGGTGATGAGGCGCATATGTTTAAGGCTAAGTCTCTTACTGGCATCATGACTAAGTTACACCAATGTAAGTACAGATTCGGTCTTACAGGCACCCTAGACGGGACACAGACGCACCAACTTGTTTTAGAGGGACTATTTGGTCCAGTTGAAAAAGTAACGACTACAAAGGAGTTAATTGAGAAGAAATCTCTTGCTAACCTAAAAGTCAAGTGTATTATTTTAAAACACCAGAACATACGCGAGAGAATGACATATTCCGATGAACTACAGTTCCTAGGCGAACATGAACGAAGAAACGAATTCATTGCTGGGTTACTTATGCATTTGAAAGGTAACACACTATGTCTATATCAGTTAGTTGAGAAACATGGCAAACCGTTATATGAGCAAGTTCAGAAATCTCAGAATGAGGGTTTCTTTGACGACAGAATGCGAAAGTTGTTTTTCATCTATGGAAACACTAGCACTACAGAACGTGAAGAAATACGGTCTGTTGTTGAGAACGAAACAAATTCTATCACCATTGCTTCGTATGGGACTTTTAGCACT
>ERZ651776.4543-NODE-4543-length-12684-cov-72.407710_pt1 | contig 12684 bp, 5 predicted proteins | sample MGYA00514761_ERZ651776 | MGnify/ENA metagenome assembly ERZ651776 | reverse complement strand
AAGATATCGCTAAAGATGAAGTCGAAAAAACAAAAAGTTTATTTGAAAAACATAAGGAATTTTTCAATGGTAATAAGCCACAAAAAACACCTTCTTCGGAAACGACCGCTATCGATTTTTACGAAAAGCCCTAACTGCTAAATCAAGACTTATCAAGGTTAAAAATGCAGAAAGTTCTTTATAATTTTCCAGCAAGTTACCTGCAAATACAGCTAATAAAACACTGTATTGTACGTACCTCATTTCTTTTCGCGTTTTTTCCATAGATCTTTTCATAGACGCGCGTGATTTTTCCATTCCCAGAAGAGCCGTACTTATATTCTTTACTCGGTTAGGCATTTCTGTTGCGGTTGAAAATATGTTGCCTATGTCTATAGCATCAGAAACCTGATCTCTAATTATAGGTTCGAGATACTCTATATACGTAAAGTTAGGGTCAAGTTTTACACACGTACCTTCAATAGTCGAAAAGGTTTTCGCGAGGTATACAAAAGCCGTCGGTATGATAAAGGGTTTATCTTGTGCTAATTTTAAGAGATTGTCATCTTGTAATATCTCATCCTTAAGATTTTTACCATCGAGTGTTTCGAGATAATTGAGTGTCGTTTTGAAAAAGAGTTCTATATCACTCGTATCGGATGTTGTTGGTAAAATTACCTCTAAACGGATAAGCACGTCAACAATACCTTTCGTATCCCTATTTATTATATGTATAAACAACTCGTTAAAACCTTCACGCATTTCATCCGAAATATATATAACCAATCCGAAATCATAAAAAACGAGTTTTCCATCGTTTGTAAAGCCTAAATTACCTGGATGTGGATCGGCGTGGAAAAACCCTTTATCCATAGTTTGAATAACGTATGAGTTTATAAGAGCTTCGCACACCTTTTTCCTATTGACTTTAGGGTCAGATATATCGTTAAGTTTTTCAGAATCTATAAATTCCATAACAATCATATCCGACGTACACAGATCGTCGTGTACTTTAGGTATTTTAATCCAATCCACTTTATTTAAAGATTTTCTGAATTTTTTTGCATTCATAGTTTCCTGTTCGTAATCAGTTTCGGCTAATAAATATTCTATAGATTCATCGAGAACATAACCTGTGTTTGTACCTGTATCTATACCTATTTTCTCGAGAAATTTAACTATATCTTTAATATTATCCGTATCACTTTTCATAGTTTCGTATATATTAGGACGTCTAAGTTTAACAACTACAGTTTTACCCGTTTGTAAAGTAGCTTTGTGAACTTGTCCTATACTCGCCGATTTAAACGGTTCATGGTCAAAATATGAAAATGTACCCGAATTTACATGGGTTTCGATCATGTTTATAATTGTATCTTGATCAATAGGAGGTACATTATCCTGTAAAGATTCCAATTCTTGTGTAAACTCTAAAGGGTACAAATCAACGCGTGATGATGCTATTTGACCAAGTTTTATGAAAGTAGGACCAAGTTCAATTAGTTGATCACGTGTCCATGATCCTAATTCTTTTTGATCTTTTTGAAACTGTCTACGTATCAAAAATTCACCTGCAAATTTCCATGTCTTTGACTTATGTCTTGATGGTAAACTTAATTTAGGATTAATATTTAACGCGCATAACGCCATCTTATATTATATTACATAATAATTCTCTAGTGTAATATAAATGAGAATTCATATAGTTGGTTCAGGCCCAACGGGTATGTCAATCGCATGGGAACTTTTGAAAACAAAAGAACACGAAGTTATTATATACGATCGTAAAAAAAACGCAGGGGGGTCATGGTGGGAACCTGAAGGAAATAAAAGAGATATTCATGCACACAGAATAGTTTTTGGTAACGCTTACAGAAATACAAACGATTTATTTAATCAAATGGGTATATCGTGGAACGAAATGTTTGAGCCAGTTGATTCTCGTGTTTACACGACAATTTTGAAATACTTAAACCCAAAAGATTACGTGGCATTATCTTCACTCGCAGTTAGAGTTTTATCGAATCAAAACAAATACAAAAGTATAACGTTGAAAGATGCAATCGGGGAACTTTCAGAAACTGGTAAAAGTGCTATTAGCACGTTAACACTCATAATGGATGGTGTAACATGGGACATAATGTCGGCGTATGAGTTTGTGAAAAGTTTCGATCATGTTGGATTATCTAAACAATACACACAAAGAGTTTCGGGTAAAATAATGTCCGATAAAATTAAAAAGGAACTCGTTAAAAAAGGTGCCATATTCAAGTTTAACGCAGAACTTATAAATGTAGAATATGGTAAAGATGAATACGTTGGTATTTTCGAAGATGGTAGTCGTATAAATGATGGTATGTTAATAATGGCTATAGACAATGGTAAAGCAATAAATCTTGTTAAAAATAACTGGGGAGAAGATATACAGAAAAAAATAGGTCCAAGTACTTACGGATGTATCAATATACTTTTTGATTACGAAGAGGAAATATATTTACCAAAAACTGATCTCGAATACGCGATGGAAACCGAGTTTAAAATACAACCCGTCGTTCTTTCCGACCGTAAAACTGTATCGTGTGTTATATGCGATCTTACCGAAGAAATTTTAACCACTGATCCAGATACATTAAAAACAAAAGTTTTTGAACAACTTAACGTTCCTAAACCATTAGATATTAGAATAGGGTGGGGGTGTAACTGGGAAAATGGAAAATGGGTATCTGATCAATCGTCGGGTGTTTTAAGTTTATACGGACAAGTTCCATTTTACGGAAAGTGTTCTAAAGTTGCTTTATGTGGTATGATGTCTGAGAGAAAAACACCTTATTCAAGTATAGAAGCAGCTATAGAAGTAGGAAGGCAATTTTGTAACGAAAATTTTAACACGAAACGACCTTTAAAGACACTTCTAGTAACCGATCTGTTATTATTCATACTTATAGTTTTGATTCTTACATTAATATATAAAAAGACAAAATGACACTTCCTGTTCAAGCAATCGTCTATGAACCAATGTACGACTATAACGATAAGAAATACTTAAGAATCCGTTTACCAGAAAAAGTTAGTCAATATATCAGGGAATTACACCAACACAGAACTGGTAGTGTTTTATTTCCGGATAAACTCGATGATCCACTCGACGGTAATGTTTTAAAAGTTAAGGTTCCGTTTAGGTACCGTCGCGTTATGTGTAACGTCGACGGTGATACACCCGTTCAATCGTTAAAAAGAGGTGATTCCGTTCTTACTGAAATACAGTTTAATGGTGTTTGGAATGCACACGAACATAGCGGGTATTCGTGGATATTGAAGTACATAAAGTTTAAAAACTAATATTAGCAAATGAGTCTTACACGTTCGGGATATATTACAGGAGAGACACAGGAAATTAAAAAGGAACTCACAGTTCGCGCGGTAGTGAACACAGAGTTTGGATTTCCTCCGCCTCCCTTTAAAGTATTCAGAAAAGCAAAATTAGGTCTATGTGTTCCTCGGTTTTACGGGGAAGAAAAGTTCGGACCGCCTAAAGAAGATCGTCGTCCCGTGCCAATTAAAATAACAACAAAGTTTAATGGAAAACTACGTGATGAAACCCATCAAAATGATGCCATGTCTGCTGCAATTAAAGCTGGACACGGTGTTCTTTCGCTTCCTTGTGGCTTTGGGAAAACGACGGTATCCTTGGCCATAGCGTGTAAATTAGGGTACAGAACCATGATCATTGTTCATAAAGAATTTTTAGCGAACCAATGGAAAGAGCGTATCCAACAATTTTGTCCGGGTGCATCTATAGGTATAGTTCAACAGAATAAGAAAGAGACGGAGTGTGATTTTGTCATTGCAATGCTCCAATCTTTATCACTCAAAGAATATTCGTTTAGTGATTTTGATAGTATAGGTACAGTTATTGTAGACGAAGCGCACCATATATGTGCCAAAGTCTTTTCACAATCACTTTTTAAAATGTGTCCAAAACATATTTTCGGGTTATCGGCAACACCGACTCGTAAAGACGGTCTTACAAAGGTTTTACACTGGTTTATGGGTCCGACATTTTTTAGTGTAGAACGTGAAAATCAAGAACAAGTCGAGGTTTTCCCGATTCAGTATTCGTGTCAACGATTTAGAGACCCGCCTCCGTGTACACGTTTCGGAAAACTTTCACTCGCGACCATGATCACCGAACTTACGGAAGATAGAGAAAGGAACATTGTTATCGCAAAAATTATAAAGGATATTTTGAAAACGACACGCCAAGTTCTCGTATTAAGTGATCGTCGTCATCACTGTGAAGTTCTACACCAAAGTTTTAAGAAAACGTCCGGGCTTTACATGGGTGGTATGAAAGAGGTCGATTTAGCAGAATCGAGTAAAAAACGAATCATATTCGCAACGTTTAGTCAAGCGCATGAAGGACTCGATATACCATCACTCGATACCGTTATTCTAGCGACACCAAAATCTGATATCGTACAATCTATAGGAAGAATAATGCGTGAGACGTACGGTAAGAAGAATAATCCACACATTTACGATATATTCGACCAATGGTCGATATGTCATGCCATGTATAATAAGCGTCTCAAAGTCTATAGGCAGGGTGGATTTAATATACCCCAATCGGGATTACCAAAAGAAACAGAATCTGGTTTCAAAAAAGGAACCTGTTTCATAAACATCTAAATTTTAATAATACGTATTTGTAAGAATGCCTGGTTGTGACACTGGTCGTAACGTACAAAAATATAGGGGTGGAGGTGGAGGTGCTTCGACACTTCAGGAAGCCCTTGAAAACGGAAACATATCTACACTGGCTATCGAACTACAATCGAGTGGTCTATTCATCGGCGATGGTGGTGGTTTGTCCAATATCGCGGGTGTTGGTGGTAGTGTAGGTAACATGCAACAAGTTACAACCTCGGGTGCATCTACATCAAACAAAATCATTCTTACAAATACGAACGAATCTTTACAAGCATCGGGTAACGTTACAGTTAACTCGGGTAAATTTTTTTTAGGGGACGGTGGTCTATTATCGAATACTGCAGGTACGGTAACGTTACAACAGGCATCCAACCAAGGGAATGTCATAAACAATATAGTAAGTTTTACGAACGCCGCCGAATCTATAGTAACAACCGGTAAAATTGTCGTCGGGACCAGTCTCGAAGCAACTAACGTTAACGGTAATGGTTCGGGTTTATCGTCAATTAACGCGAGTAACGTAAGTTCGGGTACAATTAACAACAATAGATTATCAACAAAAACAGGTACCGGGAACATTGTCATGAGTGCGAATCCAACCTTATCCGGAACGATTACGGGTGGAACCTTTTCGGGAACTCACGATGGTGATGGATCAGGATTATCGTCTCTTAATGCGAGTAACGTAAGTTCCGGAACACTTCACAGTGATAGATTACCGTCCAAAACAGGTACTGGAAATGTTGTCATGAGTGCGAATCCAACCTTATCCGGAACAATTACCGGTGGAACCTTTTCGGGAACACATACCGGTAATGGATCAGGATTAACGACTCTCAATGCGACTAATATAAGTTCTGGGACACTTCACAGTGATAGATTACCGTCCAAAACAGGTACTGGAAATGTTGTCATGAGCGCGAATCCAACTTTATCCGGAACGATAACGGGTGGAACCTTTTCGGGAACACATACGGGTAACGGTTCGGGATTAACAACTCTCAATGCGACTAATATAAGTTCCGGAACACTCCACAGTGATAGATTACCGTCCAAAACAGGTACTGGAAACGTCGTCATGAGTGCGAATCCAACTTTATCCGGAACGATCACAGGTGGAACCTTTTCGGGAACACATACCGGTAATGGATCAGGATTATCATCACTTAACGCGAGTAATGTAAGTACTGGAACACTTCACAGTGATAGATTATCAACAAAAACCGGTACTGGAAACATTGTCATGAGTGCGAATCCAACCTTATCCGGAACGATCACGGGAGGAACCTTTTCGGGAACACACACGGGTAACGGTTCAGGATTATCATCACTTAACGCGAGTAACGTAAGTACTGGAACACTTAGTAACGATAGATTAGGTACAGTTCCGTATAATAAAGGAGGTACCGGGCAAACATCGTATACGCGAGGTGATATCATATACTCGAACGCAAATAATTCACTCGCAAAACTTTCTATAGGTACAGAATCGGGTATGTTTTTACGAAGTGATGGTACGGACGTTTCTTGGGGTACCGATGGTTCGAGGTTAACAAGTATTAATGCGAGTAACGTAAGTACTGGAACACTAAGTACATCTCGAGGGGGGACAGGTAATACGTTTAGTAGTGCGTCTAAAAGTGATCTGTTAGTCGGAACGAGTGGTGGTACGTTTGCTACGTTATCTATACCTGCATCTAGCGCAAATGGTAAAATTTTAAAAATAGATGGAAGTAATAATTTATATTGGGGTCCAGATAATACATCTACTGGTAGTGGGGGTGGTGGTAGTGGACAATTATCACTAGCATCGACGTTTATGAACTATGCGTCCGGAACTGATTATGATACATCGACGGGAGAAACCATAAATTTAAATGCGTCGACAACAGATACTGCCAATTATATAGTTGTTCGTGACTCTACCAAAAACATAAACGTTACTAAAGTTACGTTAGGGACTGGTACATTAACCGAAACTGAATATAGCGGTAAATCAGCAACGGTCACTGTTGGTACCGATAATGGCAGTATTGCGAGAAGTTTAGCATTTGTAGATGGGAATAGTATTTTGAAAGATCATAACAATAACTTAGCATGGACACCGTCTAGTAAAAGTCTTAGATTAGGGCCATCAAGCGGTGGTACGAGTAATACACTAACGAACATACTCTGGACCGGTAAATCCAGTAAAATTGCGATAGGTAATTCTGACACATCCGGAGACGCTCGACCCGTATTATATGGAATTGGTGAAATTGCGAACAAAGATACAAGCGATCGTTTAAATTGGACACCCGGTGGAACACACGCGGGGACTCTAACTATAGGTACAATTGGTGGTACTCATAGTAACATAACATCAACGACGTTCACGGGAACCGCCACAAAAGTTACAGTTACTAATGATAATAGTGATACTAATGCTAGTACACTCGCTATACCATACGTGAACGGTACAGATTTAGATTCTAAAGCTGGTACTTTTCACTATCAACCGAGTACCGATACGGTATCGGCCGCTATATTTTCCGGAACGGCCACAAAAGTTACAGTTAATAATGATAATAGTGATACTAATGCTAGTACACTCGCTATACCATACGTGAACAGTACAGTTTTAGATTCTAAAGCTGGTACTTTTCACTATCAACCGAGTACCAATACGGTATCGGCCACTACATTTGATGGTGCATTAACCGGAACGGCTGCGAAAGTTACAGTTACAAATGAAAGTAATCCTAGTAGTGATAATACTGCCCGTGCGATACCATACCTGAACGGTACAATTTTAAAATCAGTTGCGAGTACTTTTCACTATAAACCAGATACCGGTACGGTAACGGCCACTAAATTTTCTGGTGATGGTTCGGGATTATCAAGTCTTGATCCAGGTGAATTATCTAGCGCAGTTGGATCAGCTTTAGGTGGTACCGGTCAGACAGGGTATACCGCAGGTGATATACTCTACGCAAACAATGATACAACACCGGTATTAGTAAAATTAGCTGGAGATAATGGCAAGTTTCTTAAAAGTACATCAACGGGAGTCGAGTGGTCTCCCGTATCAGCATCGACCGTTCCAGTTACTACTGAAACGTCACAAAATGCCGAACATGGTTTAGTTTTCGTATCAACTGATGATGCATCTTCACAGGCTTTAGAGAAGGATATGACGACACTAAAATACAACCCGTCTATAGGAACACTAACGACGAGTAATTTAATCACGTCAGATACATCGACAAACGCACGTAACGGGATCGCAAATACTGCGCCTACCAGTACGTTATCGGTCGGTACGGTCGTAAGTATACAGGAAACGAGTACGGGTGATGTTCTTATTGTAAGGGGTAACGGGTATTTCAACGACGATGTTTACATAGCTAAGAAACTAACCTTACCTTCTGGTTCAGTATTAGTCGCAGATACCATAAGGGTTCGTTCACATAACGTTAAAGAAACATTGGTCGTTGCAGAAAGACCAGCGTCTCAATTATCAGTTTAATTTAATTTTTAAAATACGTGTTTGTACAAATTTATACAATTATTAAATATTTACAAATACTAAATGGCATCGCTTTTATCGTCAGGTGACCCGACACTAGCAACAATATCCTATAAAGCTACGTCATCTGATTTATCGTTCGATAATTCTTATTATTTTGCGAGTTCGAATACGAGTTCAAATTTTAATGTATATTATTGGTCAGGAAGTGCGTGGTCGTCAAAATATACACAAACAAAATCCGGTAATTTTGGACACCAAATTGCGTGTACGTGGGACGGTGATCGTTTTGTTGTTGGTTCACCGGACGAAAATAAAGTTTACGTTTATCATAGTCCAGGTGGGTCCGGTTCGCAAAAATGGACACATAACGCGAGTGGTGTTGTAACTTCACCGACAGTATATACAATATCGTGTCCAGATAGTAGTACTACCGGTAGACGATTTGGTTGGTCGGTTTCTATTGCGAAGGATCTAGGTAACCATATAATTATAGGCGCACCAGGTGATTTTACACAGTCAGATAGCGACGGACAAAAACGTGGTAAAGTATACATATACGAATTTAATGGATCGACGTGGTCGAAAACGTTCGAAAAAACTGATTCAAGTGCACACACTGATGTTAGTAATGCGGGTAGCAGTGTATCCATTAGTGAACCAGAAATTCAATTAAAAGAGTCTTCGGCAACTTCTGGTCAGGCCTTCTACCAAGTGAATAACGCGAGTCCCCAATTCGGATTTTATGTCGATATATCCGGGTACGCCGAATACATTGCTATAGGTGTACCTGGAACACCCATAGGTCTATTAAATTCTATAAACCTTGATGGGTACTCCGGTAGTGATTCTATAGACCGTACCGGTGGTGGTAGTGATTATTTTGAAAATACGGCACAATTAGGGTGTATCGTGTGTTATAATACGAGTAACACAAACAAAAGTTGGGCATCAAATACAAGTTTATACGGTAAACCTGTTCGGGGACAAACTGAAATGTCTTGGACTAGTGGACTATCTGGTGATAATTCGAGTAATTCAGTAATATGGGATTTTACAGCTTTAGGAACAACGTGTAAACTATCACTCGACGGTACCCGTCTTATTGGTGGTTCACCAAGGTATAGTTTCCCAGGTAAACAACAATCCCCTAATTTTGGTCGTTTGGATGCGTGGAATTATGGTACGACTGATTCAGATTGGGTATTAGGTAAAGGACGCGTTGTAGGTAATAGACCTGGTAATAGAATAGGTATGAATATTGCGGTTGATTATACGGGTCAACGTATAGTAGCATTGCTTATGATACAGCCATCAGTATATAGTTCTGGAGGGAATGCAGGAAATGGTGGTATTATGGTTTTCGATTGGAATGGTAATGGGTTTTATGAAGTAGTACCAGAAGTACAAACAAATTTAGGTAGTAGTGTAGACCATGCTTATGGTACAGTTGCAATATCAAAAGGTGATGTTGTAGCCGCTTCCGCTTGGGATTATGGTAGTACCGGTCTAATAACTTTTTATTTTTATAAATTAACAGGTGGATTTGATGGTAATTCACTCGTTGGTGGGTACTGTGCAGCTGATACCTTTCTCGTCGGTCCGAACGACGGTTCAACACAAAATACGTTTAAGAAACAAATAAAGTTTGGTGGTACTTTCTTTGATAACACGTACGAAAACACAACTCTTGAAAATAGAATTTACCATTTTAATCAAGATGGTAACGATGCTAATCAGCAGGGGTATTCAGAACTCCTTATTTCTAAAAAGACGAGTGCAGATGCCCCCGATATGATTCGTTTCAAATCAAACGAGTTTCGTATAGACACGTATGTTAATCAGAATAATAGTAATCAGTTTAACACAAGTGCAGACGGTGAATATGATCACCATCCCGCATTAACAATGAATATAGCTGGAAATTTTAAATTAAATGCTGAGTTTGAAACCAGTGTTGAAAACACACAATGTGAAACAAAGGCGTTATTAGATGTGGAAGGTGATATATTTGGAAGACGACGTGTTAATGCGGGGTACTTACATGGACAGAGTTTTTTAGGTCGTAAATGGCCATGGCAAATTTTATACGATACGAGGTCTGCACATACTAAAAATGGTAACGATTTATACTCGAATACGTTTAATGAATTTAATTCTTCGGCATCGTATAAACAAGGACGTTTAGATAGTAAGGGTGTAGGTAATAGTACCATAACGCACCACGAGAGTGAAGGTGCTATTACATTATCAGGTACAGGTGTTCGTGTACATAATAGTGATGGTACCGTAGTAAAAAGTATAACAGGTAACGGTATATCTGGTTCACTTTGGTTTAAACTTATAAACGAACACTCTGAGTATAATAATAATGGTAACGGTGTAACACTAGTAAGTTACGGTAATCCTCACGCGACTAATCATACAGGGTTTAGATTACAGGTAACAAATGATAATATACGTTTAAATTTTGGAACTGGTAAAATTCAACCAAGTACAGCTTATAGTTTAACAAAAGATAAATGGTACCATGTATATTACTCTTTTAAACCACAACAAATCACAACAAGTAATACAAAATTATGGATTAATGGGGTTTTAAGTAGTATATCAGGTACGAATTTAGCGAATGCGTCTTATTATAATTCGAACCATTATATTGGTTCACCTTTAGGTGATAGTGCGACTAACATATACATTGGAATGGTGGCACATTACAATTCGCATTACGATCAACAGTTTCATGCTGTACAAGATAATTATATAGGACAGTTTGCTTCTGTTACTGAAATGTATAATTGGGGACCACCCCAACAAAAATTGGCGGTTGGTGGGGACGCATTTATTGAAAATAGATTAAGTATAGGTGGTACTCATAGTCCAGACCACCCGTTAGACGTTACGGGGGATATAAACTTTACGGGAACTCTCCGACAAAATAACTCTAACCTTATCTGTCTCGGATCATCTTCATCCGCGGGTGCGCCTTTACAGGTATTAGCGTCTAAGTTTACGAGTAATACCTCACCAACGAATAACGGTATACTTCTTAAACAAGAAGGTTTTTCAAGTACAAACCATGCCATAATGGCAATTGAAGTCGCCAACGCAAATTCGGGTGACCCGTTTGTCTCGTGGAATACGAATGAAACCGGAGGCGGTTGGTCTATGGGTATAGATAACAGTGATTCCGATATACTAAAAATAGCGAATAGTAAGGATTCGTTAGGTACAGATACGCACATGGAATTTAGTTCATCGGGAACGGATTTTAAAAAGGCTATTCTAGCAAACGGGAGTGCGGGTACAAACGGACAAGTTCTTACGAGTACTGGTGGAGGTACCGTTTCTTGGACAACGGTAAGTGGTGGTGGTGGTGGATCATCGTTATCCGGAACAAATACGTTTGAATGGGGGACGGGTGTATCCGGAAAAGAAACAAACGCGGGTAAAATTGGGTACAGTACGTTTACTTCGGGTTCTAACGGCGCACTCGATATTGTAGGTGCGGGAACGAGTAGTTCAAATAGAAATGTTCGAATATATGATAATATTGGTATTGGGACAGGTTCCCCAACGTCACCTCTTCACGTTATTGGTGATGCTTTCTTCGATGGGGGGGATATATATTTCAATAAAACGTCCGGTTCTGTATCTAAAATAACAAGTAGCTCCACGGGTAATGATCTACGATTTTATTCCGATCACTGGATAAGATTCATTGAATCTGATACTAATGCTGAGAAACTCGTTATTAATGGTAATGGAGGTAAAATAGGTATAAACCATTCTACCCCGGATTCTTGTCTCCATATAGCCTCGTCGAGTGGACAAACTATCACTCTCGATGGTACAACCCGTACGTCGTATATACATTATGTTAGGGGTACTGGTCATTGGTACGCGGTCGTAGATAACGATTCTGGTCCTAATCATAACATGTATTGGTATTCTAATACAAGTCAGTCAGGTAACCCCATTAAACAAATATTTCGGTTTGAAAACGATACAGCTGGTGCTGGTAGTAATGCAATAGACACGTTTACGGGTCAACACATGAGTTCCATAGTAGACGTAACACCTACAAATGTTTCTAACTGTGTAGGTTTGATCGTTTCATCGAACCAAAACGATTACATGACAATTAATGGAGGAACACCTCTGAAAGGGGCAAAAAATATACACGTAAACGAAGCTATACCCGTTGTTAAAATATCAACAAAGGTACAAGATAAGGCGTGTTTTGGCGTTATATCATCCGGTGAAGATTCAAACGAATCGGGTCGGGAACAAAGAACCGGACGTATAGTGGGTGTATTTCATAAGGAAAGTGGCGATAATAGAGTATACATTAACTCAATAGGTGAAGGTGGTGTATGGGTAGTAAACACGAACGGTAATTTAGAGGCGGGTGATTATATAACAACGTCTAACGTGAGTGGGTACGGTATGAAACAAACGTCTGAGTTTCTTGCAAACTATACGGT
>ERZ651776.4536-NODE-4536-length-12713-cov-2.631212_pt1 | contig 12713 bp, 10 predicted proteins | sample MGYA00514761_ERZ651776 | MGnify/ENA metagenome assembly ERZ651776 | reverse complement strand
AATAAGCAGATATACAGATCAATAGACGTTATACGAAATGATCTCTCAAAACTTAAAAAATATTCAGAAATTCAGAGTACATATTTATCTCAATTTAATGATCACTTTGGTACGATTGATCATAAATTAAAAAATGTAGAAGAGACAACAGCTGTAACAAGTAGAGATATTTCATCCATGGCTGAGGGGATTACTGGAGAGGTTGGAGTAGGTAAGGCCATAGAACTTGCACGAAGAGGTGCTACTGTTGAAGAAATACTCGAAACTTCTAACTTAAAGAAGGACCAGGCGGAATTAATTGTAAAATTTCATGGTACCTGAAATTTTTAAAAACATAATTGACTCTATCGAAATCTTAAAGAAGCCAAGTTGTTTGAGTGCATTACTTCTTTTAAACTAAGATAAGGAATAATTATAAGCTACTTATTTTTTTGTGTCGTCAGTATCTAAATCAAACCCTGCAAGCATGTCCTCTGGTGAACTACTTTCTTCAATCGCAATTGGTTCTAAATCATCAGTTTCAGAGGCTTCCTCACCTACCACTAGATCCCCATCCTTTTTCTTTTTTCTTTTCTTATTCTTCAATTTATCAGATTCAGATACACTATCTGCCTTTATTTCTTCCTCATCTAACTCTTTATTTTCATCAGTGCCCTTCTCCTCTAACATGGGCATATCAGGATCCGAAATGGAGATTGCTTCCAAATCATCGGGGCTTCCTTCTAATTGAGTCTCTTCATCTAATACCTCCGGATCTGTCTTAGCTTGGTCCTGTTCTAACTTTTTCTGCATGACTATGTTGGCCTTAACATCGGCAATCTCATCCTCCGCAACGTAAGTAGCTTTGCCACTCTCCAAAAGTCTGTCACCATCTTCTTGTGATACATCAATAACTACACCTTGTGGAAACCTTACTCCATTTACCTCACTATTTTCCAGTATTCGCAGTCGAACCCAATCTGATAAATTGGGGCTCGTAATAATGATTTCGCTCGAATTATCTTCCACCGTTTCGTCATCTTCAATAACTTCTTCACTTATTTCAATAAAATTTGAATCAGTTCTGTTATTTGATATTTGGGAAATCCGCATACGCAAAATTTCTACTCGAGCCGCCATAGCTCCTAAACGCTTTACCGTATCTTCTTCAGTTTCAACAATGTCCTTCACAAATTTAGCCATGATGTCTAATGGCTCGTGTGCAAATTTCTTTATTATTGAATTTCTTATCCTTCGGACCTCCGGAGACAACGTTGTTTCTTTTAATTCAGTATCTTCATTTGCTTCCATTTTAAAATCCTTTTGTGAATAGTTTTACGTTTGGCATCTTACTTGCAAAAATCGATCCATCAAGCGACTTATTATTGGCGGCAAGGATCACAAAAAATATGCCTAGTATAACTGAACATCTTTCATTTCATGCAGCAAGTCTTGGACTTCGCTCGAGACGAAATGAAATTCTAGCCTCAAATATCGCCAACGCAGCAACACCTAACTTCAAAGCACGCGATATAAGTTTTGAGGAAGAAATACGTAAGCAGGAGCGCATAGGACCACTTCAGACTAGCAATAACCGACACTATGCACTTGCTTCTATAAGTACTGGTGAGGAGACACTATTCAGACAGCCTATCAGCCCATCACTAGACGGAAATACAGTCGAGATGGCAGTTGAACAAATTGAGTTTTCAGAGAATGTAATTCGATATCAAACATCCTTGACCTTCTTAAACAATCGAATTTCGGGTCTTTTAAGTGCTATTAAAGGTGAATAATGAGTGATGTAAAAAATATATTTGATATTTCTGGTAGAGCAATGTCAGCACAACTCCTGCGTCTTAACACAGTGGCTTCCAATCTAGCCAATGCTAATAACGTCTCTGGATCAGCGGAGGATGCTTACAGGGCAATAAAACCAGTCTTCGAAACTAAATATGCAGAAAATTTTGAGCATAGTGGTGTCGCTACAGTCGACGCCGTAAATGTAATGGCTATAAACAGACAGCCAGAAAAGGTTTTTATGCCTGAGCATCCAAAAGCAGACGATGACGGCTTTATATATAATGCCGCAGTAAATGTAGAAGAAGAAATGGTCGAGATGCTTGAGGCAAGTAGACAGTATCAAAATAATATTGAAGTTATTTCAACACTACGTGCGCTAATGATGCGTACAATTCAAATGGGAAAATAAAGGTTTAAAGGGATTATCATGTCAGGTATTGATTCAACATCGAACAACTCACTCAACAATATATTAGATAAGTTGGGAATTCGTTCATCAGATGACAAAGCTACAAAGAAAAGTGACAGTCTCGGTCAAGAAGACTTCCTTAAATTGATGACAACACAACTTCAAAATCAGGATCCCTTCTCGCCGATGGAGAATGGAGACTTCATAGCACAGATGGCTCAGTTTTCAACTGTGACTGGAATTACCGAGATGAGTGAAAGTCTTAAAAGTTTATCAGGACAATTGGGAGAGTTCAGAATAGCCACTGCATCAAGTATGCTTGGGAACTCCGTTCTCGTTCCTGGGAATACCGCAAGACCTGATGCTAATGGCGAAATACACGGTATTATTGATATGCCAGTAGCCTCAAGTGCGACAAATGTATCATTTTCTAATGCTGCAGGTGAAATTTTACATAATATCGACTTAGGTGCTCAGGCGTCGGGCTTGGTTGGTTTCGAATGGGCTAATATTCCCTCGGAAATTCTTGAAGCAAATAAAACCCTGACTGTAAAAGCATATATGAATGGAGCTGAAGGGTTAGAGGAAGTAAGCCCTTCAATTTTTGCTGAAGTAATGGCAGCGTCAACAGGAACAGATCAAACTGGCGTTGTTCTCAATGTGAAAGATTATGGAAGTATCAATGCGTCTGACGTTCCAACATTTCGATCAAATAAATCACGCATCGATACATATAAGAATTAAAAATTAAAATTATTAACTAAAAACTTTACGGAGTAACAAAATGTCATTTTATACTGCACTTACTGGACTGAATGGATCTTCAGCTGATATTTCAGCAACATCCAACAACATTGCCAACGTTGGAACTACTGGATTTAAGCGTAGTCGAGCAGAATTTGGTGATATTTTTGCAACCTCTCCACTACAAAACTCTTCATCGTCGATTGGTTCTGGTACAATTCTTAAAGGAATTAAACAGCAGTTCACACAGGGTAACATTGCCTCATCGCTAAACGCCTTAGATTTAGCGATATCGGGACAAGGTTTCTTATCTCTTAAACCCTCACTAACTTCGGCTCAAACAGTTTACACCCGGAACGGTTCGTTGAACGTTAATAACGATCGATACGTGGTCGACTCAGCTGGACAGTATCTGCTTACATATCCAGTGAACGAAGACGGCTCTGTGACTGCAAAAGATTTAGTTAGTGCTGTCCCACTTCAACTTCCAGTTACATCTGGTGATCCAAAAGCGACAAGTAACATCAAACTTGGTGTAAACCTACCAGCCGCCGCCTCAGTAGTTACGGACCAAGCTATATTCGCAGATGGATATACTTTCAATCCAGACAATCCCGATACATTCACAAATTCAACCTCAATTACAATCTTTGATGACTTGGGAAACCCTACTATCGCTTCAATTTATTTTATTAAAACGCAAGCTGCTGATGCGGCAGATCCAACGAATAAATACGACACACGTCTAGTTGTTGGGGACACAGTCATTGACCCACAACTAGTTAGTGCTGTGGATGATACAGGAAATCAAATTTTTATTGATCGATTTGGAAAACAAACCACCACTGTTCCTGATGATAATTACTTTATCGAAGGAAAAGGCTCCGCACTTTACAAAAAGGATGACTTAAATACTCTCGTTCCATCACAACGTGCAAAGGTAACTGGTGATCAAACAGCTTTTGATTTTGGCGAAGAGGGTGATAAACTAGTAGAAATTGTGACTGACCCACTTAACTATAATTCTACTGTAGAGGGAGGGGCTTCAAGTACAGATAAATATTGGGGTAAGAATTTTCTCACCTTGAATGTTGATAGTGCTGACCAGCCAGTTAATATAGATGTTCGACCTGGAAAATATAATGCGACCCAACTTTCTGCTGAGGTAGAGCGTGCAATTAACGAAGCCTATGGTGACGACCGAAAAATTCAAATTGTTAGAAACGTTGATGACAAAGTTACAATCGATTTATTTAAGCTTAATGCAGACGGTACAACCTCCTCCCTTGACACTGGTGTAATTTCAGTAGACCTGCTTCAGGATAGCTTTGTTACAAATACGCAAATAGGCGACCCTGCTGTACCTAGGGTAGATCTTACAGGAGCATCACCAGATTTCACGCGTGAAGAGTTTTTAGCTCACACACAATCAAGAGTTAATACAGCACTCAACGAATATGCTGGGCAAAGTGTTGCAAAAGCAACTTCACTCGGAGTTACAAATAAACAGTTTAACAGAGCTGTCGGCAATACTATGAGTTCTATTTATACGAAAACTGAAATCGTTAATTTTATTCACAAGGATAGTACTAATACCGAGACTGCTAAGTTTTTAGCCCACTCCTATTTTGATAGTACTCCTTCGCTTTCAGTATACGATAAAAAAACAGACAACTTAGCTGCCAACGCCGATGGTGCCAGCGTGACTGGTGATGCCACAAACTCTAAGTCAATTGTCTACGACTCAAAAAATAATACTATGAATATCTACCTCGCTGGTTTAAATTCTAGCTCTCCAATTTTTGCAGCTAACGACAAAATTAGACTAGCCGCCGATTGGAGTCCCATCGCAGAAGAGCAAACTGGCAATGCCTACCTAAACGGACGGGAATTCACTGTATCAAACGTTGTCTATGACGCTGCTGGTGCCGGTTCAACAGGCTATATTCAAGTCGATACCACTGGACTTGGACTCCCTGATAATGATTTTAGCTTAGCCACTGGATCAACAGCAGCTCTTGGAAAGCTAGCAATTCTAAGCAGTGCATCGACCAATGTCTCTGCCTTCTTTGAAGGTGCTAGCAATGTATTTGAGGGCGCTACAAAAAACTTTTCAAGTAAAAAAATAGTTATGAAGGAACTGGATGGAACAGCTGGTACCGGAAGTTTTAAAACGTTTGCAACCACTTTTGGTGCAGCTTCTGTTTTAACTGACCTAGGTTTAAATAATATGGAAGCAGCTGCTAGCAACTCAACAGACTGGGTCGACGAACTAAATCCACCAATAAAAGTAAGTTATGATGAAATTAATCAAAGACTTCAGTTTACCGTTGATAGAACAGTACTTGGAACTGGGACAGACAGTAACTTTAATTCTTTTACAGTGACAGGAAACGCTACCGCAACAAGTACAAATAATATTGGGATACCTGCTTCAGATAAAGCGGAGCAAACACTTATACGAGGTGGAGAGATTTTATCTACCGAAAGTTTTGTAGCCGATGGTGAAGAAATACAGCTGAATGATAAACGCTATGGTATTAAAGTTGACTATAGTAGTGATGTCAAAGCGTTTGTTATATCTAGTGGTTCCACAGGGGAGACAATTCCAGCTAATGGAGCACTTGGAGTAAGTACAGCCCAAAAGCCATCAACAATTCAAGTTGGCCGTTACGCACTTAACGCCTCAGGCGAAGTGAATGCGGCAAATACCAGTGATTATTTTGCAAGTGATAACAACCTAATAGGTGTTGGAGCATCTAAAACTGATGCTATAGCTACTGACGGGACAGGCCTTGCATCAAGTCCAGCCGTTGCTGTGGGTGCAGCTGCAAAAGAGTCACTCACAGATGTCTTCAGGCTTTCAAGTACTGCAAACGAAAATCTTTTTAACGTTTCGGTAAATGGTATTAATGGTGTTGTCACAATACCACCTGGGTTTTATGTTGGGTCAACGCTTGCCGAGGCTTTGGAAGAGCGGATAAATCAAATTATGGATCCAGTTACAGGCGATACAGTTGGTGGTGTTCGAGCTACTTACGATGCCACAAGAAATAACTTTACCTTTACGACTGGAACGCAAGGTTCAGACTCAACCATCAAGGTAAAAGGCACCGCTCGATTAGGATTAGACGATGTACCTCTTGGTGTGGGAACAGTCCCAGAGATTTATAACTTGGTACAGGCAACAAACGCGGACGGTATTGCACTTTATGTTAACGAAAGTGGTGATGTCGTAGAAACACCACCAGCTAATTTAGTTACAGGTTACTATCCTCTTTATATTGACGAAGGCGAATTGACGTTCGATAAGTCTGGTTCTCTAGTTAGCCCCATTAATAATGTGAGATATGAAAAACAAGAGCAAGGTTTTTCCATCTCACTTGATATGGATTACAGTTCTTCCACACAGTTTGCACAACCTTTCTCAGTTCTGTCTGTTGATCAGGATGGATTTACTTCTGGCCGACTTGATGGTTTGGAAATTGATAGTTCGGGAACTATACGAGCAAATTATACCAACGGTCAGAACAATCCATTAGGAAAAATTGTTCTCGCAAACTTTAACAACCAGAACGGTCTTAAACAAATTGGGAACGCAACCTACGTTGAAACTGCCGTATCTGGTTCTGCACAGGTGGGCGAAGCTGGTGCGGAAGGATTTGGAACAGTACTCTCAGGTTCGCTGGAGAGATCAAATGTTGATATTACGGAAGAGTTGGTGAACTTAATTACCGCGCAGAGAAACTTCCAAGCGTCAGCTAAAGCAATTGAAACCTTTGGATCGTTAACTCAGACAATTATTCAAATTAGGCAATAATACCTAATACACTCTTAAACTGGTAAAGGCTAAAAATAATGGATAAAATGATCCACACCGCGCTTAATACGCTGAATAACATTCACATGAATAGATCGGTAAAATCGCAAAACCTTTCAAATATAAATGTTCCAGGCTTTAGGCGTGATTTAGGCACAAGTTTTAGTGCTGGCTTTTTAGAGCAGACGGAGCAATTCCCATCAAGGGTGTTCGCATTACATGAAGGTGCAAATATTTTTTCTGCAAAACCTGGTAATATTAAATCAACTGGACAAGAAACAGATTTAGCAATTAAGGGCTCTGGCTTCTTCATAACTAAACCTGCCAGTGGCCAGCCTTCATTATCAAGACGCGGTGATCTTGGGGTTTCTGGTGATGGCTTTTTAGTAAATGGAGCAGGTGCCCAAATGCTTGATTTAAATCAGGCTCCAATAACAGTCCCTCCATTTAGAAAGTTGGTTGTTAGTGAAACTGGTGAAATGTTTATAGAGCCCTTAGGGTCGGAAGAGGGTACTAGAGTTGCATTAGGGACGCTCGCAACGACATCAGGGTCCGAAACACCGATGAAGAAAGACACCGATGGTGAAATTCGATTAGTTGGTGGCGGTGTTCCAGCTCCAGATCAAAATTCTATCATTGCCCAAAGCTTCTTAGAGGAAAGTAACGTTAATGCTGTTGAGGAACTTGTAGATACCTTATCACAGCAGAGACAGTTTGAAATTAATGTTAAATTTATTACGCTTTCAAAAGAAATGGACGAAGGCAGTGCAGGTATTATGAGAATGCCAAATTAAAATTAACTTGGCATATTGATTGCAATCCTAACTATGAAACATAGGGTTAGGAGATCCAAAGAATGTCAAATAGTTCAATGCACGTGGCCAAAACTGGTCTAAACTCACAACAAACAAGAATGCAAGTCATTGCGAACAACCTTGCAAACGTGAATACAACTGGTTTCAAAAAGGATCGTGCTAACTTTGAATCCCTACTATACCAGGTAAAGCGAGCTAGTGGGGATCAAACCTCCGCAGATACTGACCTCAATGCGGCATTTGCCGTCGGAACTGGTGTCAGAGTTGTTAATACCCAAAAAATGTATACCCAAGGAAGCCTGGTTAATACCGATAATGCTCTTGATCTAGCAATAGATGGTTCAGGGTTTTTTCAAGTTCTAATGCCTGATGGCCGAGTTGGCTACACAAGAAACGGATCCTTTTCTCGTAATGCGGAGGGAACCCTCACAACTGGAAGTGGGTACGTTTTACAGCCAGAAATTCAAATTCCCGAAAGTGTAACTCAAATAAATGTCTCTGCTGATGGTATTGTAAGTGTACAAATAGCAGGTCAGGTTGAAGCTGAAGAAGTAGGGCAAATAACCCTATCTGACTTTGCGAATAGATCTGGTCTTCAACCTGTCGGGGAAAGCTTTGTCGTGGAAACAGGCGCAAGTGGAGCCGCAACCGTTGGGAATCCTATCGAAGGCGGCTTTGGTAAACTAGTTCAGGGAGCTCTTGAAGGTTCAAACGTCAATGTAGTCCAAGAATTAGTCGATATGATTGAAACTCAAAGAGCTTACGAGGTGGCATCAAAGTCGATTTCATCTTCTGACGAAATGATGCAGTATATTAATAATAATCTGTAAGTAATAATTTTTAATTAGGGTAACCGCATGTTCGCTTTTAAGTTTCATACATTATATCTATCCACATCATTAGTCTTTATCGCAAGTTGCTCAACGCACGTGGAAAACCTGGCATCAGAAAATTATGAGCCGATCATTCCTCAAGCGATAAAATCTGAGCAACACTTGAAACCATCTGGAGCAATTTATAGTAGTAATAGTGGAGGTTTGTTTGCAACAGATAGACGTGCTTCCGACGTGGGTGATATATTAACTGTTCAGTTGACGGAGGATTTTGCAGCATCAAAGTCACAATCAGCATCAGCAGCTAAAAGTGACTCCTTTTCTGTCGACCTTCCAGCTATTCTTGATGCAAACGGAAACGATGCAAATCTCACGGCAGGTGGAGCAACTACGTTCTCAGGAACGGGTGCTGCCGCTCAGCGAAACTCATTAAGAGGTCAGATATCAGTCACCGTCACCCAGGTACATAACAACGGGAATATGGAAATTTCAGGACAGAAAAAATTATTATTAAATAATGGTGACGAATATATTCGACTTAGCGGAATTATTCGACCAGAAGATATTACCGCTGATAATATAATAGTATCCAATCGCATAGCTAATGCACAGATATCTTATATTGGCGCTGGAGATACCGCAGACACAGGAAAAAAAGGTTGGCTAAGCAAGGCTTTATCTACCATTTCACCACTATAATCACGAAAGATTTTTTATGAGACTATTTTATCAGTTTATATTTGCGATAACGACCTTGATCATCAGCGCTCAAGTTTCATATGCAGATCGATTAAAAGATCTAACATCCATCGCAGGTGTTCGCTCAAACCAACTCGTTGGATATGGCATCGTCGTAGGTCTCGCTGGTAGTGGTGATGGTAATAGTGGATTAACTCTTCAATCAATGCAGTCAATGGTATCGCGATTTGGATTGGTCACAGAAACATCTGGGTTAGATGGTAAAAATACAGCAGCAGTCATGGTTACAGCTGAACTGCCACCATTTATAAAACCTGGACAAACTCTTGACGTTACGGTTTCAACACTGGGAAAGGCAAAATCGCTGCGAGGCGGGACATTGCTAATGACACCTCTTCTTGGTGCGGATGGCGAGACCTATGCTGTAGCCCAGGGGAATATGGTCGTAGGTGGCCTAGGTGTGACAGGTGCGGATGGTTCATCAGTTATTGTTAATATTCCAACCGTGGGACGGGTTCCCAGAGGGGCTTCAGTGGAACGCATGGTAGAGAGTCCATTCCTAGAAAGTGATAATATTATTTTAAATCTTCATCAGGGCGATTTCAGTACTGCGTTAATAGTGACCGAAGCCATTAACGATATCTTTGGTCCTGACGTTGCTGTCCCTCTTGACTCGACCTCAGTTAAAGTTCGTTCACCAAAAGATTTATCACAGAAAGTTGCTTTTGTAAGTCTTCTTGAAAATATTGAAGTGGAGCCAGCATCTCCAAAGGCCAGAGTTATCGTTAACGCTCGAACCGGGACAATTGTTATTGGGGGAAATGTCAGGGTAACTCCAGCGGCTGTAACACACGGCTCATTGACAGTTCGGATTAATGAAAGCCAGACAGTAACACCAACGGGTAATACAACCGTAAATGAGAACCAAGTGGTATCTACACCAGGTGACGCTGTAGCAACTCCAGAAAGTGAGATTGGTATTGATCAAGAAAATGCACGTGCATTCATTTTTGATCCTGGAACGGAATTATCCACCATTGTCGAGTCAATAAATGCAGTTGGATCAAGTGCTGCGGATTTAGTCGCTATACTTGAAGCGCTGCGTGAAGCTGGGGCACTCAGAGCAGAACTTATAATAATTTAAGAAGAAAAAAATGGATAATGGAATCTTACCTCTAGACTTGCCAAATCTAAATTTGCCAAAAATTCAAAAAGAGACAGGATTTTCTCTTTACCAGCGAAATAATGATAATGTTCAGTTAGAGCAGGTTGCTGAGGAATTTGAGGCGCTGTTTGTTACACAAATGCTTAAGCAAGCTTATCAGAGTAAACTTGCTGATGGGATTTTCGATAGTTCAGAAAATGAAACTTTTCAATCCATGTTAAATCAAGAATTAGGTCGTAAATTTGCTACAAACTCAAACTTTGGCATAGCGGATGCATTAAAGATGCAGTTCAAGTCTAACCCAAAGTAAATGAGGCAAGCCAATGCCTGGCCTATTCGACGTCGGAAAAACCGCTCTACAGTCATATCGTCAATCGTTGGCAGTAACTGGCCAAAATATTGCGAATATTAATACCGAGGGGTATAAACGTAGAGACGCTAACCTAGAAGAAATCTCCGGAGCACAAGGCGGGATTACTAGTGTTGCAAGCCAAGCCGGTCTTGGCGTGCGCGTTGAAGAAATAAGACGAGCTTTTGATTCTTACGTAGTAGACAGGACACGAAGTGCTAATGCTAACTTTGAGTCTAATGATGCCCTTTTAAATAAACTGTCCGAACTGGAGGATATTTTACTCCCTCAAGATTCAAATTTAGGGATCTTCTTAGGCAGATTTTTCAACTCATTGCAAGAAATAGCAACTGCCCCTGGCGACAATGCACCGAGGATCGTTGCCATCGAAACAGGTCATGCTTTGGCAGATTCTTTTCGTCAAACAAGTACCGTTGCCAATGACCTTAAAGTTGGAACACTCAATCAGACAAATCAAGATATCAATTCGATAAATGTATTGACGGGAGAACTAATCAGAATAAATGCCTCCCTTATGTCATCTGGAAGTACTGGAAATGCATCTAATTCAATGTTAGATGCACGAGATCGCATCATTGATGAAATTAGTAAGTTTGTAGAGGTAACAACTGATTTAGATACTCGAGGGGCGGCAACATTAAGAATAGGCAACTCTGGAAATGGTCCAATTCTCGTTTCTAATGATACAAGCTCTCGTGTTTCTGTAACAGAAACGTTTGATGGGCTTCAATACTCTTTGACTGTCGGGGGAAAAGATGCACCAACATCTCAGATCAATAGTGGCGCTTTAAAAGGCTACTCAGACGCATTTACACTTATTAAAAAGACAATAGCTGATGTAGACGAAATGGCTTTTGTATTTGCACAGCAGGTTAATGAGCAGCATAGACAAGGACTTGACCTAAATAATAACAGAGGAAGAGATTTATTTGGTTCAACAGGATTTTCAGTAACTCAAAATCCAACTAATATAAGTGATATTTCTGCCGAACTAGTCATTACAGACATAACAAAAGTATCTGGAAAAAGGGTAAGCGTTAATTATGATGAAAGTTCCAAAACTTGGATAGCTTATGATGAAGCTAGGACAAGGCTAGCTTCAGGACGTAGCACTATAATAATGCCAGGCTATGAGATAAAAATAGCTGGGAATGCTCTAAATGGAGAAGAGTTCTACATCGCACCTGCCGAAGGCTTTTCAAGAAATCTAAAATTTACAATTTCAAAGCCAGAAAATATTGCGGCAGCTTCAACAAAAATTATTTATGCAGATACGAGCAATAAGAGCTCTGCTGATATATCAGCAACCAAAATATCTACATCCTCATCCTTAAATATCCCTCAAATTGGAAAAGTACTCACCAACTCACTTTCAGCAATTTCCGCGAGTGCGTTTTACAACACAGGTGCGATAGCCCATATTCCAGCAAATACCACGGCTATTGAACTTGCGAGCCTAAAACAACAACCTCAAATTAAATTCAGTTTAACAGATACACAGCTAGCTAATTCTTCGAGCTTATCATTCTCACGAGCCACACCAGCATCACAAGCATATCAATTCAATATCGCCTATGGTGACGTATTCCAGGGAGAAATTGGAACTTGGCCCGGTGCAGAAAGTATTGCAAAATATCTTAATCAAGGAACCTTAACCACACCAGCCGATAAAGATGGTATCTCTGTTGCAACGACAATGAGTGCTGCTGGAAACCTTACAATAGGAGGAGTTTTAACATCGTCTGGTACGGCTACTTTTGTTGACCCTCGGCGTATTTCGATTACCTCCGTGGGTAATGACGTAGCACGATCTTTTACAATAACTGGGACAGATGCGAATGGAGCAAGCCAGTCAGAAATCGTTTTGGGACAAGATGCGGGAACAGCCCTTAGCACAAAAAGTTTTAAAACTGTTACCAGTGTCAGTGTTGACGCTGCAACAGCAGCAAATGTAAGTACTGGAGTTAGTGGACTTCGATTATCGGATATTGGCATTCATGCGTCAGGTAAACAAGGAAACTTATCGCTTGCTTTATCAGAGGGGACCTTGGCCAGTACCACACCCCAAATCATGAG
>ERZ651776.4533-NODE-4533-length-12729-cov-4.249368_pt1 | contig 12729 bp, 4 predicted proteins | sample MGYA00514761_ERZ651776 | MGnify/ENA metagenome assembly ERZ651776 | reverse complement strand
AATCTTATGCTTGAAGAGGGCGCCCTCAACCAGAGTATCAGCGACCAGCTTATGAACAGCCTTCAGAGAGCTATGAACGCTTTGAGAAACTTTGAGGATTCGAGCGAAAAGGAGGAGGCCATCACCCTTATCCTGTCAACGGTGAGTCGCCTGATGTCGTCGGGCCTCAAAATTGATACTGAGACTGCCGTCGCCATGTGCAACGCCCAATTTGGAGGTAGCACCCTAGTTGTGAGCAGTGCTTGCGCTTGTCTGGGAAATATTGCCTGTGTAGAGGGTGGGATTCAGAGCATTGCGCAAGGAGGCTTGATCGCCACAGTGCAGTCTGCTGCAGCGGCAAAAGGTCAGGTCGGCAAAATCGGCGCTACTGGAATGGCGCAAGAAGCTGCCAAGGCGCTCGAGATAATCAGCGAGCAGGCTCTTAGCCAAGCAGTTAGCTTGATCGGCACCAAAGGGGGTGCTGATGCTATTGCTTCGATTTTGGGGAACATCGAGGACCCGAGAGCCTTGCAGGCCACATTAGATCAAATCTGCCAGAGAGAGGGCGGCTTGAACGCGTTGTTAGACGCGATGGAAGCCCTCGGTCCCCCTGACTTCGGGGGCAAGGCCCTTCTGATCCAGGCCATCGTCAAATCAATGATTGACCAAAGAAGTGCCGATGTTCCGTCAATTTTGTCTGTCAACTCGGCGAGCCAAATCGCCACACTATCGGCCGCGTACAACGTGTGTCCTGATAGCATCATACTCATGGAGAGTGCGGGGGAGAGTGCCGAGGGTATAAACTGGTTGGCAAATACTGACGGTTGTTTTGATGCCTTGGTGTTGAGCTTGGCAAGTGACAACTTGATGGCGGCCCAGATGGCGGCTAGCCTCTTCAGCAAGTGCATCGCCTTGAACGATCCCAATATACTGGAGAAGCTGAAGCAGGCCGGGGTCGCCAATGCACTTTTGATGAGCTTGAAGGATCCTCAAAACTTACAGGATGAGATTTTTGCGCAGAACGCTCTGTACAGCCTGAGGACAATGGCGGATTTGATTGGGGTTGCCGAGATGGGCATCGGCAAGGAAGGTATTCAGATCATCCAGAACAGTAGTTACCAGCACGGTGCCCACGATTACATTCAAGACACAACCGCTGCATTGTTGGCCCATCTAACCCAGGCGTTTGCAGGGGGGGCCGAGGCTCTGCTTGAAGATCGTCTGAGGAATCTTGCCAACGTGCACGCTGGGGCAGCCAACTGGCAACAGGTCGTGAGTGAGGACGGGACAGCCTACTTTTACAACAGTGCTACTGGAGAGAGCAGCTGGGAGCAAGCAGCTGAGCATTTCCAGCTCGAGAACGAGCTGGCGAGTATACTAGACTTGGTCAACAGTCTTGACGGTAATTTGAAAGATTTAGATGTCTCGTGCGCATCGAGCTTGGTGACGTGCGTTGGTACGCACGGGAGGGATGCAGGGGTCATGGGTAAGATATTTGACGTTCTGTCCACGCTCTGCCAAGATGACAAGAGTGCGTCTATCCTGGCGCAGAATGGAAACATTTCTGATATAATCGATTCTATGCAATTTCACATCAACGACCCAACAATGATGGAACAGGCCATGGACATCGTCAACAGCATGTCGGCCTTTGATCACCTAAAGGGTAGTTTGAGCACGCTAGAGTATATCACAACTATAAACAATACCGTCTGGACCCATGTGAAGGTGAAAAAGTTGGTCATGAAGGGGTGCAAGATTTTGCATCAGCTAAGCGCTGACAACGAACTCGTCATTGGCTATGAGATGCAGGTCAATGTTCCGAGTACAATAAAGCAAGTTATGATCAACCACAACGAAGACTCTGGGGTCATCAAGGAGGCCTTTATTTGCATCGGAAACCTGCTGGGGGGCGATGACGACAATAAGGAGCTGTGCTGCCAGGAGTGCTGCGATGAGATTGTCACTGCTGTGGAGAGGTGGTTGGGAGACGGGGATTTGTTCGAAATCATGCTCAAGACCATGGGCAACATGAGCCTGGACGACGAAGCGATATTGATCATGGTCAAGAAGAGAGCCACTGAGAAGATTGTGGCCGGTATGAAGGTGCACCCGGAGGACGAGGAGATATTGAAACTCGCAATTATGGTAATCAGCAATTTCGGGGCCATCAACGACGAGGCAAAGGATGCCGAAGCGACGGAATACATAATCAATGAAGGGGGGACTGTCGCAATTACTGACGTCGTGGCGAAGCACAGCAAGAGCGTTCCTATTTTGGAGGCTGCCATGGAGGCACTCTTCAACCTGGGGAATGATGTCGATGCAGCAATTGATTTGAGCAAGCTTGGGGTCATGGAGCTCACCATGAGCACCATCAGCGGATTCGACTACGAAGCAGAACTATTGAGCTGGGCGATAAAGTTCCTTAGCGTCTTTACCTATGCCGAAATAACTTTGGACAAGTTCAGCGCGCTCAATGGAACAGAAGTGTTGTTGAAGGTAATTCAGAGTAGGATGGACGACGAGGCTTTTCTCCAGGATGCTACTTTGACACTAAGTAACGCGCTTGTGCACGATGGTAACAAGGAATCACTGCTCAGGTGCGACGGAGTTGGGGTGCTCCTTGGAAGCATGGACTTGTACAACCACAACCCCAACTTGGTGAAGTACGTTATTGCGGCACTGAATAGACTTTGCACAAGCGACGAGGTCTCGCACATAGTAGCAGAGCAAGGAATGCACGTTTTCATGAAGGCCGTCCAGGCCAACCTTGACGACACCGCGCTGTTGTCACTCATATTTGAGCTCTTCGGTCAGCTAGCATTCGTGAAGGAAAACATCAAGCTAATTGTCCAGCATGGAGGGATCAAGATATTTTTACAGATGATGGGAGTCTACGGAGACGATGAAGAACTCATGTGCCAAACTCTGAATACGTTAGACAATGTCGCCAGTGCAGATGAAGAGTACGCTGCAATTCTGATCGAGAAAAGGGGAGAAGAGCAAATCAAGGAGGTACTGGCCCAGCACGCTGGATGTGAGAGGGTTCAGATGGCCGGGGACAGCACCTTGCTGAGCATGACTGCGATGAGCAAAATGAAAGAACAGGAGGGAAGCAAGGTAGGAAGAGGAGCTTTGTTCGCAAGGCTTGGCGACGTAGTCGACATTGAAAAGGGAAGCAAAGACAAGGTTAAGGCGATGGAAGAATGTCCAGACGGCGATCCGTTGGTCGAGTACAGAAATCTCTTGAGGAGTGGGGCTGTACTCACCGTTTATGAAGCTGGAAGCAAGCACGGCAAGCACATCTTTGTCGCCAGTGACTGGCAGAGCATTTGGGTGAAGGATACGAGCAGTAAGACCAAAGTGGCCAAGCGCCTTTATCTGAGCAAGCTGAAGAATATCAACCCGGGATATGGAATCGGGCACTTCAAGAAGAATTCGCAGAAAACTAAAGCTGACAAGGATAGAAGCCTCTTCATCGACTCATTGCTGGAGAACAGCAAAATCAGCTGTGAATGTCCATCGGTCGAAGAAAGGGACGAGTGGGTCTCTGCATTGAGGCTCCTCCTCAAAACGGCTCGTCAGTGGCCCCAAAAATTAAACCCTGACCGAGCAAGGTGAAACTTGCGGTATTAATACGGACTAGTACTGTAAAACTACTGAATGTGTTTTGAAATACAAAAAAATCGTCTATGGAGTTGTTATATTTTCCTTTCCAACTCCCCAACTCCCCACAGAAAAAACAAGAACAAGGACAAAATGTCAAATGACAACAAAAATACGATCACGCGAACTCGTTCATAACACTAATGGGCAGAGAATACAACACGTGCATCAAAACATTTGTGTAGCAATCTACCTGTGAAGGGAGCGAGCAATCAATTGACAATGAAGAAGAACTCAAAAATCATTATTTGCTAATTTGGGTGGTTCACAAATTGGGCCTACAGGTCCGGTCCCGCCTAAAGGGCTAAGAGGCACGACGTAAAAGGTAAATAGAATATATTTATGATGCGTGATGCATTTTTTTTTCCTTCTGTGTTTTCTCCAAGCTCGAGAAGCACGTGCCAAGATTTTTCCGTCGTCCGTCGTTCGTAGTTCGCTTTCATGAAAATCCTCATAGAAATTGCTACCCCTTTAGATTTTCCTGATTATTGTTTGTTAACTTGGAGTCCAGTCCAAGAAGGAGGTCTCAACTGTTGCTCTTAATCATCCCCGGCCAATCTCCCCAAGGTTGAATAAACACCTTGTGTCTGTTTACACCTGACCCTGAACAACAACAACAACAAAACCCCAACCCAAGTATACACCCAACCCATATATTCCTAAGCCAAGCTCCCACTCTATACATCTCTCGCGCTCTCTCTCTCTTCTACCTTTGGTATCGGAATTGACCAGCATTCGACTCAAGTATGACCTTAAGTAGCAAGAACTACGAAGCTGCAGTGCAGGCTCTTAGGAAGAAACTTGCTGGAAAGGGCGTTCATGGGATGGTATCGCTAAAGAATGCTTTTACAGATTTTGATCTGAATGGGGATGGCACTCTTTCCTTTGAGGAGTTTGCGGCTGCTCTAGAAGGTTTTAAGCTTAGCAACCAGGAGATTCGCAGCTTATTTACGTACTGTGATACTAACCAGTCTAACAGTGTCGATTACCAAGAGTTTGCGGCGGGTATTCGGGGAGAGCTCAGCCCGGCCAGGATCGCACTGATTGGGAAGGTGTTTGACTTGCTTGATTCGGATTGTGTCGGTGTTATATCCTGCAGTGACATTGGGCGATTGTATAACCCAGTCAATCACCCTGATGTATTGTCTGAGAGAAAATCTCCTGCACAAGTTCTTCAGGACTTTTTCGAGACTTTCAAGAACGTCGGTCAGAACGGAGCAATATCGAAGCCTGATTTCATAGATTATTACAAGAACACAGCGGCGTTCCACACTGATGAGGAGTTTGAGACTGAGATGAGGAGTGTCTGGCGCCTGAATACAAATTTTAAGCAGCCCAAGGTGATTTATGGAAGCTTAGGAGAGATGGTTAAGCCACGGGATGCAACGACGGTCGAAGTGAAGCGTCCCGGTGGTATCACCGACCTCGACAACCTCCCACCTGCTCCAGGAAAGCCGGCAAACTTCAAGAGAGCCAAGCAATTCCTCCAGAATCACATCCGAAAGCAAGGTGTAAGTGGTATGATCGCCCTCCACGACGTGTTCACGGAGATGGATCTGAACGGAGATGGAACGCTGGACTTTGAAGAGTTTGCCCAGGCGATGGAGACTTACAAAATGTCCAACCAGGATATCCGAGCTCTCTTTGTCGGCTTCGATGTTGACGGCAGCCAGGCGCTCGATTGGCACGAGTTTTGTGAAGGCATAAAGGGCGAGCTGAGCCCGGCAAGGCGGCAGAAAATAAGTGATGTCTTCGACGGGATTGATGCCGACGGCGACGGCGTGATTACTTGTGAGGATATAGGAAAGTGTTTTGTCCTGAAGGGGCACCCGGACGTCGTCACAGAACAAAAACCAGAGGCGGTTGTTCTCGTAGAATTCCTCACTACCTTTAAAGACGTTGCCGACGACACTGGTGGTATTAATAAAGATGCCTTGATGGATTACTACAGTAACATTGCAAGCTTTCTCACCGACGAAGAATTTTTTCACTTGATGGACTCCATCTGGAAGATCCCCAAGAGCCGTAAAGTACAACCCGGCACACTGGGCGCGAGCGTCATCGAGCACTCGGCAGAGGCGCGACGAGCAAATGCACAGCGAGCAGTGAATACAAAACCCCTAAAACCCACCGGTCCCCCTTCCCCCGTAAAAAGTATCGTATCCTCCCTGAAGAGATCTCTTGCCAAGCGCGGCGCGCGAGGGATTGGCGGGATCTCTCGAAAGTTCAAGATTCTTGACGATGATGGGACTAAGAGTCTGAGCAGGGACGAGTTTAAGAAAGGGATGCGCGAGTGCGACCTAGATCTAACCGGTGGCGAGCTTGACCTTCTGTTTGACTTTTTTGACCAATCTGACGATGGGTTGATTGATTTCGAAGAGTTTTTGCGGGGGCTTCGAGACCCTCTCAATTCTCGTCGTCTCGACATTGTCAACAAGGCTTTTGAGATCATTGACACTGACGGTAATGGCATCGTGGAAATTCAAGAAGTTGTGAACGCTTACAATGCGGATAAGCACCCTGATGTCATCAACGGGAAGCGGAAGGCAAATGACGTTTTGAAGGAGTTTTTGGAGACTTTTGAAGTAGGTGAAGTAGTGGATGGGATGGTTTCTCATCAAGAGTTTATCAACTACTACACCAACTTATCAGCATCTGTCGACAACGACGATTATTGGGAGTTGATGATACGCAATGCCTGGCACATTTCGGGCGGCGAAGGGTGGTGTACGAACAGCGCCAACACCCGCGTCCTCGCCACCATGCATGATGGTAGTCATCGGGTTTTGGAGGTGGAAAATGACCTTGGACTGGACAAGACCGAACAGAGCGATGTGATTTTGCAACTCAAAAGACAAGGCTCGGCTGATGTTAAGGGTACCAGCTTTTGTGGTAGCTGTGAAGATGAGAGTGATTTAAAGCCCAAGACGCTGCAGCGGCAACTCCGCAAGAACCAGAACAAGGCCAAATCGCTCGCAGAGATTACCCTCAAGTCGAGGAGCCAGATCGAGGAGGAAAAAAAGGAGGCTGATATACGGAAGCACATGCCTCAGTCCCTCGCCGACAGGATTGAGGGCACGACCATAAGGGACACCCTAGCAAAAGAGGTTAAATACAGAGTCGCCAAGAAACAGCAGAACACGACATTGGCGCAGAAGAAAAGCAGGCGCGGGATCGCTCCCACAAAGACGTTGAAAAAGAACGTCGCCGATCCAGGTCTTGGCAGTATCATCGCCAAGCTGAAGTCCCAGATGAAACGGCACGGTGCTAACGGTTTTGTTGGCCTGCAGCGCAAGTTTCACATCATGGATGACGACGGGAGCAACTCTCTCTGCCTCGCCGAGTTCAAGAAGGCCATGAGCGAGCTGAACATGGGCTTAGGCGACAGAGAAATGCGTTTGCTTTTTTGTCACTTTGACACAGACGGATCGGGGAGCATCAACTTTGACGAGTTCATCCAGGGAGTCAGGGACCCCTTAAATAATCGCCGGCGAAAGTTGGTTCGTCAAGCTTTCGATGTAATCGACAAAGATGGGAGCGGAATCGTCGAGCCTAAGGAGATCATGGACTGCTACGATGCAGAGCACCACCCGGACGTTGTAGCAGGGAAGAAGACAGCAGACCAGGTACTCGGAGAGTTCTTGGGGACTTTCGATGTAGGAGGAGTCGTTGATGGTATGGTGACGCGTGATGAGTTTGAGAATTACTACACAAACATTGGAGCGAATATTGACAATGAGGACTACTTTGAGCTTATGATCCGCAACGCTTGGCACATCGGAGGTGGTAAGGGGGCTGCTGCCAACAGCGCGAATAGGCGCGTTCTTGTTACGCACGCCGATGGGACCCAAAGTGTCGAGGAAATCAACAATGACCTGGGTATTCAAGAAGACGACAAGGACGAGATGATTCGCCATCTCAAGGTGCAGGGCATCGACGTGGCTGGAATCGATCTCAAAGGCGGGATCGATGACGTCGGCGACGAAGAAGAGAATCGCGACGAATACGGTCCAATCAAGTGGCACATACCGGCCATTGACATGGTGAAGGGAACGGCCGCGCCGGGTGTGCTACCTGGCACTGGCGCACCACTTAAGTCGGCATCAGCGGGTACGAGCTATAGCGCACGATTCAAGACCCCCAAGCAGCACGAAGGGCCTCCAGTCGGAGTTCGAGAGCTCGTCAATCAGCTCAAGGAGGCCATGGCCAAGAGGGGAGCCAAGGGACTCGTCGGCATGGCGAGAAAGTTTAGGTCGATGGATGACGATGGGAACAAATCCCTCGATCTGACAGAGTTCACCAAGGGAATGTGGGAGATGGACCTCAATTTTAGCAAGCAGGACATCAAACGTTTGTTCGATTATTTTGACATGGACAACAGTGCCACGATTGAGTACGAGGAATTGGTTACGCAACTACGCGATCCCCTGAACGCTCGCCGGAGGGCACTTGTCGATCTCGCCTTCTCCAAGATCGACAAAGATGGGAGCGGCGTGGTTGAGCCTGAGGAAGTTCTGGCTGCTTATGATGGTAGTCAACACCCTGACGTCTTGTCTGGCCGTAAGTCAGAAGAAGAAGTCATCCGCGATTTCATCTCAGTGTTTGAGGTCGGAGAGGTCGTTGATGGCCGCGTGACCTTGAAGGAGTTTGAGAACTATTACGAAAACTTGGGCGTTAACATTGACAACGACGACTACTTTGAGTTAATGATCCGCAATGCGTGGCACATATCAGGTGGCCGTGGCGCTTGCGAAAACAGCAGTAATCTCCGCGTGCTTTGTACGATGGCGGATGGCAGTGAGCAAGTAATGGAGGTGAAGGATGACCTCGGCGTCCGGGCTACCGACCACCTCACCATTAAGAAGAAGCTCCGCGAGCAAGGACACAAAGTGGTGCACGTCAACACCAATGGAAAAGTCGAGGAGGACAAGAAGGACAAGAAGGAGGAGAACGACAAGTCAAAAAAAAATGCTATTGAATCGCTTGGCGCCAAGTATAAGTCGAAGCTGAAATCGCTCGATCCTGGGAATATGCCTGTCGCAAAGGGAAAGAGTGGGAAGGCGGCGTTTGGAGAGGTCAAGGGAGCGACTGTGCAAGATGCTCTTGGAAAGACCCCCATTGAGGCCAAATTTGCGAAGCACAACGTGCCCGGAAAGCCATCTCCCGGAGTCAGTTTGATATTGAAGCAGCTCAAGACCCAGTTGAAGCGCAGGGGAGGAGCGGGAATGATCGGTCTCAGTCGAAAGTTCCGAATCATGGACGACAGTGGCGATGGAGAGCTCCAGTTTCTTGAATTCAAGAAGGCAATGCAGGAAATGGACTTTGACTTAGCGGACAAAGACATCAGGAACCTTTGGAATCACTTCGACGCAGATGAAAGTGGAAGTATCAGCTACGAAGAGTTCATCCAGGGTGTGAGAGAGCCACTGAACAAGCGGAGGAAGAACTTGATCAACCTGGCGTTCGACAAGATCGACACGGATGGCAGCGGAATAATTGAGGCTCACGAAGTGGCCAGTAAGTACGACGCTACGAAACACCCTGATGTGATAGCCGGAAGGAAGACGGCTGACGATGTTTTGAAGGATTTTTTGACAACATTCGACGTCGGCGGAGTAGTTGACGGTGCTGTGACTCTGACCGAGTTCACCAACTACTACCACAACCTTAGCGCTTCGATTATGAACGACGATTATTTTGAGCTGATGATCCGCAACGCGTGGCACATCAGCGGTGGAAAGGGCTCTGCTGCGAACAGTGCGAATAAGCGAGTGCTCGTGACCCACAATGACGGTAGCCAGAGTGTTGTCGAAATCGAGAACGACCTCGGCCTCAAACCTGACGACAGCGATGAGATGGTCCGCCGACTACGCAAGCAAGGAGTCGACTGCCGCTCCGTCGATCCCAAAGGAGACGTGGAGGACGATGAGAGAGCGAGGGAGAATAGGCTGAACCCGGACATTGATAATGGCGGAGACAGGGAGGAAAGACAGAGGATCATGGCGAAAGGGGGATACTACATGGCAAGCAGCCAAGTGACCTTTGGCGAAGGATCTCCGCAAGATGAGAACGAGTTTCGAAAGTCGATGGGGTTGTCCGTCCGAATGAGGAGCAAGGACGTTGCGATTCGGGATGCACGCCAAAGTAATTTAGGCGCAGGCCTCGTGGAGAAGGTCGTGAAGCATGATGATATAAACTACGAAGAAATTAAGAATGGCGTCGTCGGGGCCGCAAAAGGCAGGGGAAGTAGCCTCTTGGTGCTGTCACAGCAGTCTGGCGTCGAAGACATTCTGCACAACCTCCGGATCGAGCTTTGCAAGAGGGGTGCGAAGGGGATCAGTGGACTTGCTCGCAAGTTCAGAATAATTGACGACGACAACAGCAAGACTTTAGATGCCGAGGAATTCGCCAAAGCCATGAACGAGTGCGCTATCATGCTCGAGAAGGATCAGCTGCTCGCGCTCTTTAACTGGTTTGATAAAGACGGCAATGGATCCATCGGATACGAGGAGTTCCTAGAGGGTTGCAGAGGACCTTTGAATGAGAAGCGAAAAGGGCTGATCTTGCTCGCTTTCGACGTCATGGACAAGGATGGCAACGGCATTTTGGAGCCGGACGACGTTGTGAATGCATACGACGCTAAGCGACACCCCGAAGTCCTTGCCGGGAAGAAGACCGAGAACGAGGTGCTGACAGAATTCCTTGATACTTTCGATGTCGGAGGCGAAAAAGACGGCAAGGTGACCAAGAACGAGTTCTTGAACTACTACAAGAACATATCGGCGAGCATCGATCGAGATGATTACTTTGAGCTGATGATCAGGAACAGTTGGCACATCAGCGGCGGACAAGGATGGTCAGCCAACAGCGCCAACATTCGCGTTTTTGTAAGTTTTAAGGATGGAACAGAAGAGGTGGTGGAAATCAAAGACGATCTTGGTCTAAAAGCCGGAGACAAGAAGGAAGCAATGCGCCGACTCAGGAAACAGGGCCTGGATCCCGCAGACATTTCATTCTTTGACGCTGTCGAGCAAGAGGAGAAGCCAGCCGTCGCCGTCAACAAAAATTTTACCAAGACGTCTATTAACTTCGGCTAGAGTTAGTGTTTGAGATAGAATTTTTTGGCACACAGTATGTATGATTAAACATCGAGGGGGATTATGATGACACAATATTCGTTTTCAATCATATACCACGACGACATACATCCATCGGCATGTTGTCTTTTGACAATCACTAGATGATAGACTCTATCATTCGACTTATTCAATTATTTTTGGATGTTTCGACGTTTTAAAGCGTGAAAAAGTACTTTTAAAGCAAGTCAGGGCAGGAAAATTGCTTTTATTGTACCTCTGTTTATTTTGCTGTTGTGTAAAAAATGAGTTCATCTGTGGTCCATAGGATAAATAAATAACCATCTAAATGCTTATACAAGGTATTACAACCGTGTTTGTGTGGTGAGTGATTTATGAAAGATAAAGAAAGTATTTAAGGGCTTCTACTAACTGCCTCCACTTCTTTGATTCATTTCTCCATAGTTTCCCTAGCCCCTTTGAACTTTATCCACCGTTTGCTGCGTGCGTTTGAGCTTGAATTAACATTCAAGAAATTCCGCATGGGTAAAATTACAGAATTAACTGTTGGAGACCACACCACATGCTTTGATGAGGTTCTGGTTACAGAAATCGAAGAGCAGCAAGAACCCTCACGCTATTCCAATCAACCCGGAACTCTTTTACTACGAGAAGAGAGTGTAAACGACGAATATGTCCCTCCCATGACGTCCCAACAGCTTTCAAAGATGAGAAATGAGGAAATTATTTCATCAGACAGATCTCACCAAAAAGCCAATGATGGTGATGGTGAATGTATCAAAAACAAGGTGGGAGGAAGTGGGTCGACGAGAAAATTGTCACAGATTGCAGGTTAGTTTGTAATCAATTGTTTTGTTTTCCTCTGTAATCTCCACCTAACTACTTTCTCTCCCTCCTTCCCGCCCGCATGCCCAATGCCCAAAAATATAAATATATGCCCAAATATATGCCCACCCCTCTTCTGTTCTACGACAACGTTTCTTATTTAATGGTAGAGGAGATGTACGAGAAACGGTCAAATGACTTCTATCGCAATGTTGAAAGTGTTCAGAGAATTATGGAAAGATACGAGTCAAGCTTTAGTCTCATAGTCAACCGCTGCCCTCTATTTGGCACCATCATTGCTCACTTCCTCACCTTTAGTTTTGGCTTCAGATCACAGAGTGTTGATTGGACTAAGGAAATGAAGGAGTGGACGGAAGAAGATTGTAGGCGTATAGGGAAGTCCCTCGCAATTACACTGAGGATGGCGGAGGTAAGTTTTGCCATGTGATTTTGGATGCTTCGTGTCTGTAGCCCATTCGTACTCTTCTAACTTGGCAAATTTACTTGTGATGACAACACAGACAGGGGAGGGTGCTGTAGATGCACTGTTCTCCCAATACCAGCAGCTGGCCACTTTAGCGGATGAAGTGGAAGGCTGCAGAGAATTCATGGTTGTTATCTCAAATAGGTTGATGAGAGATAGTATAGCAGGCATGGCGTGTAGAGTTGTGATCGGAGCGATCATTTCGACAACTAACATAGCGACAGATCTCTATGCCATAGGTGCTTACCACAGAAGTGGTCAATTGGTGATGCAAGCTAATTTGATGCTTGCAATGATGGGACTCAACTTCCTTCTTCAAGTCGCTTTCATTCTTGCCCATTACAAGAAGAGTAGTTGGACTACCAAGCTGAAAGAGGTGATGATTAGCGCTTCCTTTTTCAGACCTTTAGTCGATGCCTACCGGGTTTGTTGTAGCACCGAAGAGGATAAAAAGATGAATGCTGTCCTTAACTTCAAAGCAATAGAACTTGGTACTGAGAGTATCCCGTGCTGTGTGGTGCAGATTTGTGTTTGGCTTGTAGATTTTGAGAATGTGAATTCGCTCGCTCTATTCTCAATTTTGGTGAGCGCGCTGACAACAGGATATATGAGCTCATTAATAGCTTTCGACGCCGATGTTGATGTGAGACTCCGCAGGTGAGCTGTAAGGGGGGG
>ERZ651776.4529-NODE-4529-length-12736-cov-5.002923_pt1 | contig 12736 bp, 1 predicted proteins | sample MGYA00514761_ERZ651776 | MGnify/ENA metagenome assembly ERZ651776 | reverse complement strand
CCCACCCACAGCACGGACGCTCGCCTTGGCAAAGTGAATGCATCGCAAGTAATCCACACAGATGCAATCGGGAAGGGATGCAGGGACCTTGGAAACTGTCACGGGCACGGATCGTGCGATTTTTGTACCGAAACTTGTAATTGCGAGAAGTGGTATGGTGCTCCGGGAGACATCTTTGAGGCCGATATGAAGCAAGATTGCTCTCAGAGAGTGTGCCCCAGCGGCTACTCTTGGGGAAGTCTGCCGACCTCGTCTAGTGATGCGCACGCCTTGAGGGAATGCAGCGGGGCTGGCAGCTGCGACCGGAGCCGAGGGGTGTGCATTTGCTACCCTGGGTTTGCAGGGGTCAAATGCGAAAGGAGGACATGCCCAGAAATTCAGTCGCAGCTGTGCGCGGGGCACGGGCGCTGCTTAAGCATCCGTCAATTAAGTAGCATGCCGGATGCGCTCCCCCTCAGCGACTATTGGAACTTTTACGAAACGGGGAAGAGATACCCCCTGTATGGCGGAGGAAGGGCAGGGAACGTTGACCCGGGGGGGAATACAACCTGGGACGAGCGCACTCTTCACAAGTGTCATTGTGACAGCAGCTGGCCCGTGGGTTTAGGAGCAGGAGAAACGCAGGAGCCGGAGCATTACGGCGATGCCTGCCAATTTAAGCACTGTCCTAGTGGTGATGATCCTATGACCCCAAATGTCGATGAGACTAATTGCACGGGCGTCACGGCTGCTGGTGGAAAGGGCGTGGGGCGGAAAGGGAACAAGTGCCTCGTTGAGTGCAGCAATAGGGGGCTCTGCGACCTCACTTTGGGGGAGTGCATGTGTTTCCCTGGCTTCTGGGGATCCGCTTGCGAGAAGCAGAAAGATCATCAGGTCAGTATGGAATAAACATATTTTGTTGATGGAATATTGTAATAGAACTGCAAAATGGCTACGTGCGTTATTTATGCTAGAGAAAAAGCTTTCCGCTCGCTCAATTTTGTTTCTCTCATATCAAGCATCTAATGCCTGCTTTGGATTTTCTGTCGAGATCTGTTTCTGTTTTTCTTGTTTCTTGTTTCTTGTTTCTGTCTCTTGTTTCTGTTTCTGTCTCTCTGTCTCTGTCTCAATTACTCGTTTTCAGAAAGGACTTGAACTCGGCCACTGTACAAAAATGAGAACACAGTTTTGATGCCTGCCCAGTCTCCAGGGAAAACTTCTCCAATTTTGCCATTGTTCCCTTTAATGAGGGTCACAAGAAGCTCCGAAACGTTTCACCATTCCACGAGCCGAGCGCCAGATTTACGGCTTGTAAACTTTTTCACTTATTCAATTTTCAGTTTTCCCAGTTGGAGGTTCGAGGTTGGAACCTGACCTCGAGACCTGACCTGACCTAACGCCCAACTTGAGTATCTTTGTTTGGGGTATTAGGTGAGTGTCGTTGTAAAAAAAGCTCCTCAGATGTATCGGTCATAGTATGGTCAATGTGCTAACCCATTTATTATTGTTTAAATTCACCGCACACCTCCACATCACATACATCCTCAAACTCAAACCAGAGGATACGCTTTTTTCACCACTTGCCTTACTAGTTTTCGGGGCTATTAACTTTAAAAGACGACAGCAGTAGAAATGTCGGAGTATTTAGAAAGTTTGTTTACTGTTGAGTCTCTCGTCTCTCAAAACAAATTCATAGAAGCAAGTAAAGCAATCATTTCACAATGCGATGGTACTGGAATGAGTCAAAAGTTGAGTGAAGGGAGAAAGAAAATCTTGAAACGGGCGCTACTCTGCGGTTGCTCGTCCCAACATTCCGATGCACTTCTATCATTCTTGAAAGTGTATGTTGTTTACGATTTTGATGCTCTCAAAGCTGATTACACTTGGTCTCATGAGTACGTCAACAACGATGGTGGTATGTCAGTAAAGAACACAACTTTTAAGTCCGCATTGGAACTTGTGGAGAAAAAGAAATCTGCAATAAACGGTTCTCAACCCCACTACCGTGCAGTAAATTTCCCTGCAGAAATTGCCAACAAACATGATTTTGGTAATCCAGAAGCTTTAAAGCAAGTGGTTTATGCAGAAGGCACGGAGAGGCTCTTAAAGTACACGAAAAAGGACGTGGAAAAGAACCTGTTACCGAACGTTTTTACTCTGCTGACAGCGGTCATTGAGGATATTAACGCTTATTTTAAATTCCTCAATGAAGGCAAAAGCTTTAGTCACTTTGATTCTGACGGGCTCCTCTCCCTTTTGAAGAATCTCGCCGACCGATTGTCCCACGTGGATTTCCTTAACAAGGAGTACGGCAAGCGCAATCTCCTCGACCTAAAGGAAAAATCTCTGAGGAAGGCGAAGGATGCTGCATTTTCTTTTTGCGAGAAAGAGCTCGAAGTTGTGAGGGAAAAGGGGTTACGCACACCGCGAAAAGTGCACAGCGTGCTCGCGTTCATGGAGGGTGGTTACTTGCAGTGGGGAAGAGATAAAAGGTGGGAGCTCTGCAGGTCAAAGCTCATCGCTATTGCGCTTGCAAACATTGACAAAGCGGTTCAGACGAACGATATCCCGTCGTACATTTTCCAATATTACAACCGAGTGGAGGAGGCTCAGAAAGATGCAGTATTTTGCGAAATCAAACACAACAAAGTATCTGCGGCCGAGAGCGCGATGTCTGCGCACAAGGCGAACAGGAAGGATAACACCCTCCATAGCTTGGGTAAGAAGGAAAGCCGGACACAGCAGTTTGTAGAAATCAGGGACCATCTTCGATCAACCGACCGGAAGGAGTTGTGGTTACAGCTGTGCACCCCGAACCAGGTCGGGGACTGTCCAATCGGCATCGTCTCCCGGCTAACGTCGGACAACACATTTTCTCTACCAAAGCCTAAAACCTCCCCTTTCGATTTTCAGCTGTCCTTTGACGGTGTCCTTAAGCAAATGGTGCTCCTTGCTCCTGAAGCAACAAGCCACCAAAACGACAGAGGATTAACTTGCGCGCTATCGGCTGTGCACCGAGAGAAGAGTACACCACGGGAAGATTGCATCCGTGCGGCCCACCAAGAAATAGCAATTACCCTTCCATTTGATAAATTGTGGGCAAAGGTCGGTGGGATCAATTCGGGTCATAGGAGAGATATTGACACCACCGGCTTCCTCTTGGGAGTTTGGCAAGCATGGTTCAAGGCAACGTGTGACATCGAGGACAATCTGCACGCGAAAGGCAGCAACAATGAATGGAACGAGTACATGGGCATTGGGCAGAAGCTTGTTGACTATCTTTTTAAAGGTCTCGAGTCGGCTGTTCAACTCGACCCTGCCAATAACATTCACAGTCAATCGAGCTTTCTTTTTGAATGGAGGCTGCAGTCTATCTACCGACTCGTCGATTACACCAGGCACTTTGGCCACATCGGTCCAACGAGGACAAAACTACTCTCGGAAGCGAAGGAGAAGCTAGAGAGTTGTGCGATGCGCAAAGAAGCGAACGTAATCCACGAGGCTCTCAAGTCGAAGAACTTCGAGGACTTTAGGAAGGAGCTCTTTCAATCCCCTAATGACGAAGTAATCGCACGTTTCAGCGAGTACGATGAAAAGGGCAATCTCCCTTGCCACTACCTTTACCAGGGGACAGTTACACCTGGTGACGTCATCGTCTCCTTTCTTGCGTTCGTCCCGGAGTGTATCCTAGCATTCAATGGTCAAGGGAAGAATGCGGGCCACCTGTTAAATGAGAATAAGGTGAACACGATACACGATGAGTGTGTACGCGAAAAAGCTGAGTACATGCTCCACTTGCCATCTTGGTCCGAAGCCACGGTCACTGGTGTCCTAGCGCTGAGGGAAAAGAAGATCAACGAGCTGTCTGAAATTGCCAAGAAGAAAGTACAGGAATGCGTCGAGGCGCAGAATGACGAGGCGACCAGCAACAGAGAAAAATCGTTCAAGCTTTGGTGGAGTGTGACCACGCTCAGGTCGTTGAGATTGAAGGTCGAAAATGCGGATATCCAGTCTCTGCTTGCGCCCTGGCAACCACTGCTGAGGGAGGATCTGAAGGATGGACTTGCCAAAGAGGACTTAGACCGAATATTGCCAGCCAGGGATCGCCTCCTCAAATATAAGTTCGGTCTGAGCGCCGAGGAGGATGCGGGTATTCAGACGGCGGTACAAAATGTGCGAGGCGATGGAGGCGAAAAAGAGTGGTACAAGGACGCGACTTCAGAAAAGACGACGCTTTGTTCAATTCGCGGTGGAGCAGCGGAGGGCCACAAAGCAATGAAAGACCTATTGAACCGTCTCAAACACAACAACTGGACAGACTACAAGAGCTTCTTTAAAGAGAACACGTCCTCGAGAATAGCTGACGCCTTGTGCACTGCCGATGAGCATGGATACTTTCCGGTTCACTTGATAACCAAGGCGGGTGTTCCCACTAACATTGTCAGGCTGACGCTCCAACACTGTCCTGAAAGCGTTAGGTTCCAGACTTTCGATGGGAAGACAGCGATTGAAGTTGCGCGCCAAGAAAAGGTCGCAAGTAATGGCGCTTTAGACCTCTTGAATAAAACGGAGGCGGAGATTCGAGATATAGGTCCTGTGGGAAAAGCGTTGTCCGCCACGGAGATGCGCCAAAGGCTTTTATTGAAGACAGTGGCAAACGTATCTACCATCCAGCTCATTGTGTTTCAGATAATCTTCACTTACTATATCTTCAACCGAAAGCAAGTGTCCGGTCCCACGTGGGAGACTGTGCAAAGTATTGGTTTGTTAGAAAAGAACAATTTGAACCAGGCGAAAGTAATCAGCACTAGCTTGGCAGACTCGACAACTGCCTCGGTGGACTCAATTAGTTCTGCCGTTCATGTGGAGTGGTGGGAAACCAATGAATCCCCCGATTGGCCGGCTGGCAGCCACACCCATGAGGATGGCGTGAAACCGATCAAGGCACTTCGCAAAACGCACCAACCCTCAGCTTACGCAATTGTGAGTAATTACTTCGAAGCCCCTCGACTTACAGTGAATGGTAACCCAAAGACTCGACAATATCACTCCATTGTTGCTAATAGTCATAAGATTGTCGATTGCGATGACGATCCTATGAACAATTGCGGATCGGCAGCTGGGATTTACGACCTAAAGCTCGAGTATGACAATGGCGCAAGGCCCGATGAGCTCGCTGACGGCATGAACAGGTACCGGGACCCCTTTGGGTGCCGCATCTTCGCCTATCTCCGAGCTCCTGCAACAGGGTATTATCGCTTCGCACTGAGTAGCGACGACGCCGCCGAACTGACCATCGCCAATATAAGCAAGACTCATCTTTCTTATGACAACCCAAATCCCGCCGCGAGGACGATAGCCACGCTGTACAAGAACGTCACGAGAGATCCAGGCACCACGAAGGGGTGGCAGGAGAGAAGCTACTTTCAAGTTTCCGAAAGCGAGGAAGGGGAGAACGGCGAAGTACTACGCGAGCCGTGGTTTGAAGAGCAATTATCGGAACCCATCTATTTGACTGAGGGAACCTTCTACGAGCTCACGGCAATAAGCAACAAGAATGAAGGAGATATTGAGCAGAGTTTTGTGGACAAGAACACGATCATGAACTACGAGAAGGTACCCCCGGAGGAAGAAAGTGAACAAGCTGGGCATGACGGCAGTATGTACGCATCCCCCCTCAACGCAGTTTTCAGTTCCATGACTGCAGTCAATCCCTTTAACCACCTATCAGCAGGTATGATTTTGCCGGATGGAACAGAGTTATTGCCTATTCCCGCCCACGGTTTGCTATTCCCCCGGCAGTTTGTCAACCCCGATCATCAAATCGATTTTGGAAACTGCTCAGGTGTCGACAAGTTTGATGACATCGCGTGGAAGTACAGTATCGAGTCCGGGTCCGGGTCCGGGTCCGGGTCCGGGTCCGGCTCGGGCGACGACGATCAGGGCGATAGCGATGACGATAATGGCGAGTTCACTCCTTCGTTGATTCAAGATTTTAGCGATCCATGCGCTTGTGACATTGACGGAGTCGTGAATGGCGTTTCAACTGTCTTTGAAGGCTGCGGACGCCCCTTTGGTTGGAGTTATGATGCTTGCGTTGTTCGAAACGATTGCGATGATCCTGACGCAACCTTTTCGATATGGACTTCGGATTATAAAACACGACCATGTGACCAAAGTGTCGACAACGTTTACAGCACGAAATCACCGACCCCAATTCCGACTGATTCCCCAAGTATGTCTCCCACAGTGGTATTTACCGAAGCTCCGTCTTTGTCTCCAACTGACAGACCGTCGGGTTTGGTCCCGACAAGTTCTCCTACCCTCTTTCCTGACGACAACTTGGATCTATTATCTGCACGTCTCCTGGGAGGGGGTCAATGCTACAGCAATGTCGGCTTACGTCTAAACGGAGAAGACGGCTTCGTAGATGTCGATAGTTTCGAATTTGGCGATGCTTTGTCCTTTGCTTTGACTCTCGACTACAAGATCAACGACGACGGCAAAGCGGGAATACTCCAGTTCGGCGACAGTGGCAGTGGCTTCGAAGAAAATGGCACTGTTTTCGAGTTAGGCACCGACTTCAACCGTTACGAGAGAGGCTTCAATGCGAGCGTTCCTCCGCAGATTGACAATTTCAGGCAATCACGCCGTCACTCTTTCGGCTACGATTTCGAAAGGCAACAGGCCGGAGAATCCTCCCGCCTTGTAGTAGGATCCGACGACGTCTTCGCTGCACCATTTGAGGACTCGAAAAAATTGCACGCTGTTCTCAAGGCCGGCGAGGCTGGGTGGTATCGCTTCAATGTATCGACGTCGAGTGATAATAATAATAATAGCTCAGAATTGGGGTGGCTCTTAGGAGAATTCAAAAGTCCTAGCTCAACTTCTCGGAACGATGATCTCGGAGAGTGTACCGCTGTGTCTATCGAAGGCTGCACGCAGTCCATTTACCAGGACAAAAGGGGGTATTTAGTCCCCTCGCAGTCAATGGGGTCATACAAACTTCTTCACTACCTTGAATGCAACGACAAGCCTGTTTACGAGTTGGACTATTACGACTCTGACGAGACGAGCAAGTACACAGAAAGTTTCCTTCCTAAACCGCGAATTTTCTACTTCGAGGGAAGCGCTGCACAATCCATCACCGCGGGCTGGTACAGCGGTTTTATCGACGACAGCTGCTTCGTCAGTGATACGAATGTCATCATCTCGACGGACGCGGACATCGAGCTTCCCTTTAGCAACTACAATCTAACGAATACAATGCAGTGCGAAACATTCACAGCGATAAGCGCCGTCGACGAAGAGTTGCGTAGCCGGGCCGAGATGACGGCGAAGTCAAAGGGAAGTCGGTGCTATAGCGAGAAGAACTGTTTCGGAAGCAAAAACATCAGCATCAGCGAAGAGTGCTCCTGGACGATAACGAGTAGTTCGCGCCTAGTCTTCACTTCGTTTCACCTTGATGGGAGAAATTTACACAATGATATTTGTGTCGGTGACACTTTGAGCATCGACGGCAATGCTTACTGTGGAGATTTCAATGCGATACGAAGCGCAGCAATCGAGCTTACCGAGGGGAGTGTCGTAACCTGGTTAGGAGCCCCTGATGCAGATGCAGATGGCGCCGCCGGTGAGGGGAGTGACAAGGGCTTTTCCGTCTGCCTGTGGGACTCAGAGACGTACACACCGTCTCCTACGCCAGGGTATAATATGGATTGGAGCAGTATTCAAGCTGGGGACGTCATCACAAGAGTATGCGATTGGTGTGTTGACACGCACAAAGAGATTTACTACGTGCGCTTGACCAACCCCGGTACCATCGACTTTGAAACACTGTTTGAAACTGAATGGCAGGAGAATCCCGCCGGCGGTGGAAACACGCTTGGTGTTGATTTCAACTTGTATTCCACCAAATACGAGGCAATTTTGCAGAGTGGCGGCGAGTGGGCTTACTGCGATTATCCCTCCGGAGCTGGATTCCCAGGAGACTGCGGGCCAGCTGTGGCTCCGGTGAGTTCTCAGTACGTCACGGAGAGCTCGTCCGACGAGGTCACATTCTTCCTGAACATGATGACTTCGCCCGCACCCTCTCCCATGATAACCTCCGCCCCCACGGCCGATGAGAGCTTCGACTGGACCACTGTCAAGATGGGGGGCATAATTAAGAGAAACTGTCCTTCCTGCTTGCCGGAGTACCAAAACCTGTATTATCAACGCCTAACTGAATGGGGTAATATAGATGCTGAAAAACTGTTCAAGGAAAAATTTCGAAAATATCCAGAGGATGAGTCGGGAAGTCAGGCCACAGCGGACAATATCCAAGGCTATGATTTCGATATTTGGCTGACTCTAGAAGACGCCATACATGGTAACAATGTCGAGACGAACCCGTCGAGAAACTTCTTTGCTTGTCAGACTACGGCGTACAGTAGCGATGGTGGGCTTTCTGACATGGGCTTTCCCGGGAAGTGCGGCACAAGTTCGTACGATAACCCAGAAGACCAGTGGAACGGAGTAGCAGAAGGCGGGAAAAGCAATGCTGAGGTGACCTTTGAGTACATAGACCCCGTTTTCTTCTTTGTACGGGTGGGAAGTTCTAATAGTAATTATCGGGGAAGGTGCGGTGTTACAGATGGTGGACGTTGCTTTGAAAGCAACCCGATTGATCTTAAAACCTCAGGTCTCGAATACTGCGAATTTCATCTCAACCCGGATGTTGCAGGATATATAACCTTCGAAAGGTTTCGTATCTCTGGGGATGACGATTGGTATGTTCATTTTGAGGACTCTGATTGGACCCAGGGGTTATATGCGAACGATCTTTACCCTACCGGCGAAGGGTTCTCTTACGAGGCACCACGAGACAGAACGAATCGGGTCTGGAAATTTTTGTGGCATAGTGGTTATTATTCAGCCGGACAAGACGGTTTCCGGGCATGCTTTACTCCTTACAGCACGAATGCCCCATCCCAAGCGCCAACCGTGAGCATGATGCCCAGTGAGATGCCCTCGGCTACGCCAAGTGCTGCCCCGAGTTTAATACCCTCCGGTGTCCCGACAGGAGTGTATCCTTCTGCTGAACCATCCTTGGCCCCATCCTCTGCTCCGACGATTTACTCTTTCCCATCAAGTGGCAATTGGACTTCGGTGAGTCGTGACGTCAAGTGTAGCGAGAGTAACGTAATCTTGGCGACCAACGAACGGCAGGGGGCATGGATTTGGCTGGACAGGTACGAGTTATTGGAACTTACGGCGGACCACACTGATGGAAACGAGTTCGGAAAAGGTGCCATAAGCGTGAGCATGGAGTTTAGCTATGAAGACCCGCGCTGGGTTGGCAACAGCCCAGTCACTGTTCAAAACCCCATCTTGGTCGACGGCAACTTGTACATGAGTGAGTCGGCAAGCGATGAGGAATTTGCCCGTCACCAGTACGTTATTGTTCGGGAGAGTTTTGGAACCGTAAGGATATACGACAATGGCAATCTGATTGCTACTGGAACGAATAACCTGTTAGGCAGTTCTAGCGATGTTAACTCTACAATGACGACCCTTGCAAATTATTGGATTGGGAGATTTGGGAAGTCTGCGGGAGTCGGCGGATTCTTGAATGCAATTGTCAAGGAATTAAAGATTTGGAAGGAATACGCATTGACCCATGACGAGGTCCGGCAGCTTTATGGAACTGACGAGGCTGATGGAGAGAATGTCAACGGCCAATTAGAAGATGGAGGAGTGTGCAGCGTACCAGTCCTAGGGTTTCCCTTGCTGGTTTTGCTGCCCGTTAGCTTGATACTGTCCTTTCTTTGGAAGCGAGCATTGAAGAAGAGTGGAAGACAAGTTGCCAAAATCAAAGAGGTTGTCCCTCCTCGCGTTAATAAGTGGGCAAAAGGAGTGCAGGCGAAGGCGACAGAAAGTCTGAGTAAAGCAAATTGGAAATTGTTGAGGGTCATCCCCTGTATAAAGATGGCGCTTGTCTTCCCTTTGGTTTCTGGAGATAACGAGTCTGTGAGCGCTGATGCGAAGAAGAACTACTATCAGAGCAAGGTTGTTGGTTTCTTCCCCTTTGTTGGCATTTTTATTGCCGCAGGCTTGGAATACAACAGCGGAGGAGATCAGTGTGGCATAATGACCCAGGAAGATGAGCTCAGCGGCATCGACCTGTTTTTCTGGGTCCAGGCGCTAACGTGGGGAATTCTTGTCTGCTTCCCGCTGTACCTATTGAGTTTGGCTATCGAACCCAGCAAGGAGAAAAGGGCCGAGAAGAAGAGGCAAAAGTTGGAGAAGATGATCGCGGAAGGGGGCACTTCTGATGTTGACGACATTGCAGCAAAAATAAAAGACACGCAAGGAGAAGAAAAGCGTAAAAGTTGGAAGGAGTACGTCGACGAACCCCACGAAATAGTGCAAGGAATCATCGCAATTTATCTAGGCTTCACCTTATCGGTGGTTATGATAGCTAGTCTTTCGATGAAAGCCCAACAGTATTCGTTTGGATTTGATTTTGACGTTGAGATGCCCAAGTTCTTCGATTTCAAGAAGATCTTGACTTACGACTTTAAACCGAGGATGCCGAATCTGAATTTTAGTGTCTCAGCCAGTACATTCAATTTCCTAGTGCAGTGCTTTATCACTGGTATCCTAACTCTTGGGGAGGTCATAAGGGAACTCGGATCGGAGGCGCTTCAAGCGGTAAACGCAGCGGCAAAGGTTCACCCTGGGGCTGTCGGACAGGCTTTGCTGGCCGAGGCAGAAAAGAAACACCAGGAGGGAGTTGAAGCTGCAGAGTCCGCTATTATAGCTGCTAAAGCAGCTGCTAAAGCTGCAGAGTCCACTGCTAAAGATGCTATCCAAGGTGTCGGAAATGCAGTAGATGACAAAATTGCCGATATAGAAGCTGTTGCGAAAAGCAAGGTGGAATCCGTCCAGAACAAGATCGAGACAACCAGGGGTTCTTTGGATGCCAAGCTTGAAAGTGTAAAGAACTCAGCAGAGAGCAAGGTTGATTCTATGCTAGGGGGGCAGATGATGGTCAAAGGAGAAGGCGGCGGCGATGGGTGGAAGGCCATCATTGAGCGCTTGAAGGACCACATGAATGAGCTGAAGACGCTGTTGGAAGACAACGAAAAAATTATTGACGTCGGAAATCAGTTCATCACAACGTACGAGGAGGCTGAGGAAATTATAAGCGGTTTGGATGTGACCCATAAGCAGCTCAGGATATATGCCGTGTGCTTTATGAAGGCCATTGTGCAGGTAAAGTTCGAAGCCATTGAAGACGAACAGTTGAAGACGGTCACAGACGAGATCATGAAGAGGATTCTGGAAGGTATCAAAGGAGAAGATGTCTTGGGGAACATTCGGGGCGATTTGAATGCCGCCGCAAACGAGAGAATAAACGCTTACAAGGAAAAGATGGAGGAACTGAAGAAGATGCTGGACATCAGGGAGCAGGCGAAAGAGCTTAAAGCGGAGGTGCACGCGCAACTTGCCGAAGCAAAGGCCGAGGCGAGGAAAATGCTCACTGACGCAAAGGAGGAGCTCGTTGCTTATGTGGAAGACATGATCGGGGGAGATATTCCTACGACTAAAGAAGGTCTAAGAGACTTCCTGGTCGAAAAAATTGCTGAAAAGAAGACCGAAATATTCGAGGAAATCAAGACAAGAATGGCCGAATCAATCGATGGATTCTTAAGGAGCACCATCAAGCCCGAGATTGACAATAGCATCGAAGAGTTGTACGGGAGTGTTGACAATGCCCCTGAATTCTTATCGGATAAGCTTGTCGACTTTGTTGTCGACAAAATCAATGGAATGTTGGAAAAGGTCGGCAGTAGCCTTTTGGAGGGCAATTTCAGCTGCAAGAGCATTATCAATGACTTGAAGGGCGAGATAATGGAAAATCCTTTTGAGGGAATGAAGGTCACAGAGCTTTGTGGGGAGGCAATGGCTCTTTTGCCTCTTGACACCCAAGGCCAGATAGAGGAAATGAAGGAGGATCTACTGGAGGCGAAGGAAAATCTAAAAGAAGGGATTTCTGATGCGATGAGCAACTTGATCACTGAAGGGGGAGTGAGTGGAGGCTTAACAGGGGATATAGATAAGCTCGCCGGAGATCTCGGATTGACTGAGGGGTTAGATAGTCTCAAGGAAGGCATGCAAGGCCTCAAAGGCGATATTTTGGAGGGATTTGATGAGCTGAAGGAGGCTGCTATGGAAAAAACCGGAGCAAACAAGGCAATTGAGGTCGCTTCATCAGTGGACGAAAAACTTGACAGCATGTTGAGTACCACTTTGACTGACGAGGAAGCACAAACCTATTTAGATCGATACAAAGATCTCAGAGAGGCATTCGGCGACAATAACATCGAGGCAGCAAAGAAACACTGGACAGACCATGGCAAGAAAGAAGGGCGAGAATGTTGTCCTTTGACTGACGAGGAAGCACAAGCCTATTTAGATCGATACCAAGATCTCAGAGAGGCATTCGGCGACAATAACATCGAGGCAGCAAAGAAACACTGGATAGACCATGGCAAGAAAGAAGGGCGAGAATATTGTCCGGAATGATGAACGAATTGAAATGATGAATGAATGAACTGAAAATGATAAATGAATGAAAATGAAATGAATTGAAGCAATGAATTGAAATGAAAAAGCCAAAAAAGAAACTTGTGGGAAGGTGACCAAAAAAAAAACAAAATAAAAAGAATACTGAAAATGTAAAATTAGAGAGATTGTAAAACCAATGAAT
>ERZ651776.4528-NODE-4528-length-12739-cov-22.119886_pt1 | contig 12739 bp, 10 predicted proteins | sample MGYA00514761_ERZ651776 | MGnify/ENA metagenome assembly ERZ651776 | reverse complement strand
AGCATTTAAAAATAATTCTGAATTGAATGCCGAAAGAGAAAATATAAATATTTCAGAACAAGAATTAAAAATTTCAAAAGGCAACTATTTGCCAACTGTGACTTTGTCTGGTTCTAAAACTCAGGAAGACACAAATAAACTTACCAACCAATCAGGTGGAAATGCTTCTATCAGTGATGTGGATCCATTGACAAAATCTATCACGATTTCACAAACTTTAATTGATTTTGGAAGAGGTGCTGAGTTATCAAAAAGTCAAATAGGTTTAGAATTAGCAAAAGCAAAACTTTTAAAAAAGGAACAAGATATTTTATATAAAACAACTGAAGCATATACGGGTCTAATATTAGCAAATGAAAAACTTAATATTAATAGAGACAACGTGGAGCTACTAAGTAGACAAGTTGAAACAGACCAAATTAGAGTTGAAAGAGGTCAAATTACTTTATCGGATGCCTCACAATCAGAGTCATCATTAGCTGAAGCTCAAGCAAAATTAATTCAAGCTGAAAATGAATTGTTAACTAGTAAACTAAATTATGAAAATATTATCGGATCATTAAATGACCCTAAATCTTTAGATAAAAATTCAATCTCAGAATATCCTTTGCCTGAAAGTTTAAATTCAGCGATTGAACTTTCTAAAAAAACTAATCCTGATTTAATTATTGCTCAATTAGAATATGAACAAGCTCAAAAAGATAAAATAATTGCAAAATCTGATCTTGCTCCAACTGCAAACTTATCTTTGGATAGAACTTATACTGATGATTTAAGCTCAACTTATGATGAAAGAGAAAAAGATACAATTAAAGCAACAGTATCTTGGCCTTTTTATTCTGGGGGCAAAAACAGAGCTTCACTTAATAAAAGTTCAAGCTTAGAGACAAGATCTAGATTAATCTTAGATAGTGTTACCAAACAAAATCAAACAAATGTTGCAAGTGCTTGGTCTAATTATCAATCAAACAAAAGTTTATTAAACTCAGTTCAAGCACAAGTAAGAGCAGCAGAAATTGCTAATGAAGGAATTGCTGCAGAGTATAATAGTGGAGCAGGAAGAACTACACTAGAAGTTATTCAATCGAACTCTTTATTATTAAATGCTCAAATTTCACTAGCAAACTCTGAGAGAAACTACATCCTATCCCAGTTCAACCTACTTAAATCAATTGGGTTACTTCACAGCGAATATCTAAAAATTAACTAAAAATATTAATTTTTAAGTTCATAATAATTAATTATTGCTAATGAGAACAAAATGTGTACATTTATTCTATGATTCGAGTGTTAAAAAAATTAAAAAAAGAGGCAAAAAATGACGAAAAGTAACCTAAAAGTAGTTAAATCTACTAAAGAACAAGAAATGGATAACAAAGAAAAGAACAAAGCATTAGATGCTGCGATAGCTCAAATTACAGATAATTTTGGAAAAGGTTCTGTAATGAAGCTTGGTGAAAAAAGAGCTATGGATATCGAGTCCATTTCTACAGGATCTCTAAGTCTAGATTTAGCTTTAGGAATTGGTGGATTGCCAAAAGGAAGAATTATTGAAGTTTATGGACCAGAGTCGTCTGGTAAAACAACTTTAGCATTACAAGTTGTAGCGGAGGCTCAAAAAGTTGGTGGAATTTGTGCATTTGTGGATGCTGAGCATGCATTAGATCCAGTTTACGCAAAGAAATTAGGAGTTAATACTGAAGAATTATTAATTTCTCAACCAGATACAGGTGAACAAGCATTAGAAATTGCAGATACATTAGTAAAATCAGGTTCGATTTCAGTTATAGTAATCGACTCTGTTGCTGCGTTAACACCAAAAGCTGAAATTGAAGGCGAAATGGGTGATCATCATGTTGGTTTACAATCAAGACTTATGAGTCAGGCTTTAAGAAAATTAACTGGTTCAATTTCAAATACAAATACAATGATGATTTTCATTAACCAAATAAGAATGAAAATTGGAGTTATGTTTGGAAGTCCTGAAACAACATCAGGTGGAAATGCTTTAAAATTCTATTCATCTGTAAGAATGGATATTAGAAGAATAGGCGCAATCAAAGATAAAGATGAAATTATTGGAAACTCTACAAGAGTTAAGGTTGTTAAAAATAAAGTAGCACCTCCATTTAAAGTAGTTGAATTTGATTTGATGTATGGAAAAGGAATTAGCAAAATGGGTGAATTAGTTGACCTTGGTGCTAAAGCTGACATTATTGAAAAAGCAGGAGCATGGTATGCTTATAAAGGTGAGAAGATAGGTCAAGGTAGAGAAAACGCCAAAGTTTATCTGGCTCAAAATCCTGCTGTTGCAGCCGAAGTAGAGCTTGCAATTAGAGAAAAAGCTGGTGTGATTGCTAAAAAAATTGAAGGTAATCCATTAGATCCAGAAAAAATTGAAAAAGAAAAGAAAGTAGCTGAAAAAGAAGAAGAAGCGAAAGCTGAAGCTACTCCTCCTTCTAAAAAGAATTAATTTTTAGGTCATCTTTAAATTATAAAGGCGCTTAGTATTTAAGCGCCTTTTTCCCTTACTACTGTTATCTAGACATAAAATAAAAAAGCTGTATTTTAAAAATATGGCAGATAAATCATTAAACGAGATAAGAAATACATTCTTAAAATATTTTGAAAAGAATGATCATAGGATCGTCGAGTCGAGTAATTTAGTTCCAAATAATGATCCTACTTTAATGTTTGCGAATTCTGGAATGGTTCAGTTCAAAAATGTATTCACAGGGCTTGAGAAAAGAGATTACCAAAGAGCTACAACATCACAAAAATGTGTAAGAGCAGGTGGTAAACATAACGACTTAGAAAATGTCGGTTATACACCAAGACATCATACATTTTTTGAAATGTTAGGAAATTTTTCTTTTGGAGATTATTTTAAAGAACAGGCAATTCATTATGCTTGGAATTTGATTACTAAGGATTTTGGTATAGATAAAGATCGTCTTTATGTAACAGTTTATCATGAAGATGATGAAGCCTTCAACTTTTGGAAGAAAATAGCTGGTTTTAGCGATGATAAGATAATCAGAATAGCAACATCTGATAACTTTTGGTCAATGGGTGAAACTGGTCCATGTGGCCCATGTTCGGAGATTTTTTATGATCACGGGGATCATTTGGCAGGTGGTTTACCTGGAACTAAAGATGAAGACGGAGATCGTTTTATAGAAATTTGGAATTTAGTTTTCATGCAATTTGAGCAAATTTCTAAAGATAAAAGAATAAATCTTCCAAAACCATCTGTTGATACTGGTATGGGTTTAGAGAGAATTGCAGCTTTACTACAGGGTACACATGATAATTATGAAACAGATCATTTTAAAAAAATAATAAGCTCTGCTTCAGAAATTATTAAAATAAAACAAGATCAATCTAATCAGTCTAGCTTCAGAGTTATTGCAGATCATTTAAGAGCAAGCGCTTTTTTAATTGCAGAAGGTGTCTTACCTTCCAATGAAGGTAGAGGTTATGTGCTTAGAAGAATAATGAGAAGAGGAATGAGACATTCACATTTACTTGGATCTAAAGACCCCGTTTTTTTTAATTTGTTTGATACGCTTAAAAACGAAATGTCAGGAAATTATCCTGAACTTGTTAGAGCCGAGTCTTTAATTAAAGAAACTTTAAGAATGGAAGAGGAAAAGTTTTTAGTTCTTTTAGATCGAGGAATTAAAATTTTAAATGATGAAATTTCAAAAATAGATAAAGTTTTACCAGGGGAAGTAGCATTTAAATTGTATGATACTTACGGATTTCCATTGGATCTTACAGAAGATATTTTAAGAAATAAATCGATGTCTATCGATACAGAGAAATTTCAATCTTTAATGAAAGAAAGTAGAGAGCTTGCTAAAAAAAATTGGAAAGGCTCTGGAGATGCTGCGGTTGAAAATATTTGGTTTGGAATAAAGGATAAATTAGGTGCTACAGAATTTTTAGGTTATGAGACAAATCAAGCAGAAGGAGTAGTTTTATCACTTCTCTCAAATAATAAAGAAGTAAATGAATTAAAAGAAAATGACAAAGGTATGATTATTGTTAATCAGACTCCTTTTTATGGAGAATCTGGAGGTCAAGTAGGCGATATAGGTGAAATTATCTCAAATAATTTTAAATTTGAAGTGACAGATGTTCAAAAAAAATTAGGTGATCTAATTGTACACTACGGAAAAGTAATTAGTGGATCAATAAATACAAATGATAGTGTTGAGTTAAAAATTGATATTAGAAGAAGGGATGATACTAGAGCTTACCATTCAGCAACACATTTATTGCACGAGTCGTTAAGAAGAGTATTAGGTGATCATGTTACCCAAAAAGGATCATTAGTTGAACCTAGTCGATTGAGGTTTGATTTTAGTCATATGAAGCCAATACAAAGTGAAGAAATGGATAAAATTGAAGACTTTGTAAATGTAATGGTTTCAAAAAAAACAGATGTTAAAACACGATTAATGACACCTGATGAAGCTGTTGAAAACGGAGCTTTAGCACTTTTCGGAGAGAAATATGGTGAGGAAGTTAGGGTTTTATCAATGGGTGATGATGAGGGAAAATACTTTTCAACTGAATTATGTGGAGGAACTCATGTTAAAAATACAGGAGATATTGGTAATTTTAAGATTATTAGCCAATCTTCAATTGCAGCAGGTGTTAGAAGAATTGAGGCTTTAAGAGACAAACAATTAGAGGATTATCTTAAAAATAAAGAAAAATTATCCAGTATTTCATTAGAAAAAAATGACGAAATAATAAACAGTTTGAGCCAGCAAATAACAGAATTCGGTGGAAAACCATCTTTAGATGAAACTGACCAGAAAATTTTAATTAAAAATCTAACAAAACAATTAGAAACAATATCTGTTAATTCAATTATAGAAGATAAGTCAAAAAATATAATTAAAGATGAAGAAATTAATGGAATAAAATTAAGACTTCAAAAAGTAGAAGGCCTTCCTCCAAAAGAACTAAGAAAACTTGTAGACAAAGGTAAAAAAGAATTAAGTGAAGGTATCGTAATAGTATTTGCAAGTAAGGATGATAAGGTTGGGATTGCTGTAGGGGTAACTGAAAAACTAATTGATAAATTTGATGCAGTTCAATTTGTTAAAGTTGGTTCAGAAATTATTGGTGGAAAAGGTGGTGGTGGAAGAAAAGATTTTGCTCAAGCTGGAGGACAAGATCAATCTAAAATAGAAGAAGCTTTTGAAAAGCTTAAAACTTTAATTTAATTTATTTTTAAGATTACCATCAATTTCATCTAAGAATTGATTAGTAGTTAAATATTTACTTGATGGCCCAACAAGGATAGCTAAATCTTTTGTCATTGCTCCATTTTCCACACATTCAATACAAACAGTTTCAATTGTTTGTGCAAACTTGATTAAGTCATCATTATTATCTAATTTTCCTCTATGAGCTAGTCCTCTAGTCCAAGCAAATATAGATGCAATAGGGTTTGTTGAAGTTTCTTTACCTTGCTGATGCATTCTGTAGTGTCTAGTTACAGTCCCATGGGCTGCTTCTGCTTCCATTACTTTTCCGTCTGGTGTTAAAAGTGTACTAGTCATTAATCCTAAAGAACCATATCCTTGAGCCATTGTATCAGACTGAACATCTCCATCATAATTTTTACATGCCCAAATATATTTACCACTCCATTTCATTGCACATGCAACCATGTCGTCAATTAATCGGTGCTCATATGTTAAATTATTTTTTTCAAAATCTTCTTTATATTCTTTTTCAAAAATCTCTTGGAATATATCTTTAAATCTACCATCGTATTTTTTTAGAATTGTATTTTTAGTAGACATATAAACAGGCCACTTTTTAATTAATCCATAACTAAAACAAGATCTTGCAAAGTCCTCGATTGATTTATCTAAATTGTACATTGATAGTGCTACACCAGGACCTGTAAAATTGAATACCTCATGTTTTATTTCATCTTTTCCATCTTCAGATGTCCACTTAACTTCTAATTTACCTTTGCCAGGTACTTTGAAATCAGTTGCTCTATATTGATCACCAAAAGCGTGTCTTCCAATTACTACCGGATCTGTCCATGAAGGAACTAATTTTGGAATATTTTTACAAATGATTGGTTCTCTAAATACAGTACCTCCGATAATATTTCTTATAGTTCCGTTAGGAGATCTCCACATTTTTTTTAGATCAAATTCTTTAACTCTTTCTTCGTCAGGGGTAATTGTTGCACATTTAATTCCTACACCAATTTTTCTTATAGCATTAGCAGAGTCGATAGTGATTTGATCATCTGTATTATCACGACTTTTCATGCCAAGATCATAGTATTCAATGCCTAAATCAACATATGGGAGAATTAGTTTGCTTTTTATAAACTCCCAAATGATACGGGTCATTTCATCGCCATCTAACTCTACAATGGGGTTATTTACCTTGATTTTACTCATTAAAATAAATTTATCTTATTAATTGAATTTGATTGGTTTATATACATATTAATCAAAAATTAGCAAATAGGAAGAATATGTTCAGCAAGATATTTCCACCAATACATACAGAAGGATATAAATTTTTAGTAATTGCAGTTTTTATAACAATTGTCCTGATGGTCTTTAGTAGTTTTTTTGGAACTATAGGATTACTTTTAACTGTATGGGTTTATTATTTTTTTAGAGACCCAGAGAGAGTTGTAATTGAAGATGATAATTATTTGGTAAGTCCAGCAGATGGTGAAGTCATTAAAGTTGAAGAAGTAGATGGACCCAAAGAAGTGGGTTTGCAAAATAAAAAATTTAAAAAAATAAGTATATTCATGAATGTATTTGATTGTCATGTGAATAGAACACCATGTGCAGGAACGGTTGAAGATATTTTATATAAACCTGGAAAATTTTTAAACGCATCATTTGATAAAGCAAGCGAAGATAATGAAAGAAATTATTATAAAATAAAAGATACAAGTGGAAATAATATAATAGTAGTTCAAATAGCTGGTTTGATTGCAAGAAGAATTGTATGTGAAACAAATAATGGTCAAACGCTTAGTCAAGGCGAAAGAATAGGTATGATTAGGTTTGGAAGTCGAGCAGATGTGTACTACGAAAATTATGAACCACTTGTTAAAGTTGGTCAAAAAGCGATTTCAGGTGAAACATTACTGGCTAAAAAATAATTATGGAGCAACCAAAAAATAACCTGAAAGTAATTTCAGAAAAGAAAAATGTAAGAATGATTTTGCCTAACATGCTAACACTAATAGGTGTTTGCATAGGACTAACTTCCATAAGATTTTCTTTTAACGGACAATTTGATTTAGCCATAATAGCTATAATTATTGCAGCTTTAATTGATGGTCTAGACGGTAGGATTGCTAGATTAATTAAAGGAACATCAAAAGTTGGAAAAGAACTAGACTCTTTAACTGATATGATAAGTTTTGGAGTTGCACCCGCATTTATAATGTATTTTTGGACATTAAGTTCTCTAGGTAGATTTGGTTGGTTGATATGTTTAATTTATGTAATTTGTGTGGCATTAAGATTAGCAAGGTTTAATATAAATTCTAATCAAGAGCCTTCGTGGAGAGATAATTTTTTTGAAGGAGTTCCTTCTCCAGCAGGAGGTATTTTAGTTTTAACACCTTTAGTAATAAGCATGACTAATTTTGATTATATAAAACTTGATAATAATATTATTGCACCAATATTTTTTATTACTACTTCACTGTTACTAATTAGTAAATTTCCCACATACTCATTTAAAAAAATTGTTATACAAAGAAAAACAACAATTTTTTTACTATTTGGTATAGTTTTATTTTTTGGACTACTTTTAATTTACCCATTTGTTGCAATATCAATGAGCGCAATTGCATATCTATTTATGCTTCCAATAAGTTATTTTCATTACAATAAATTGAAAAAAAATAATGAAGATAAAGAAAATGTTGAAGACGATGAGTTTGAAGACATTTTATAATGAAAGAAAATGTTATTATATCTTTGGCAGATGCAAATTACTTTGAATTATTGAACGAATTAGTAGATTCAATTAAAAGATTTAAAGAGAGCAAAAATACTGCAATTTGCATAATGGATGCGGGGTTAACAGATGAGCAAAAGTCAATATTATCACCTAAAGTTGACGAAATTAAACTGGCAGACTGGGATATTGAAGTTCCTAATTTTAAAATTAAGGGGAGAGAGTGGTTAAAGAGTCAGGTATCGAGAGCTTTTTTGCCAAAATATTTTCCTAATTATAAAAAATATTTATGGATTGATGCAGATGCATGGGTCAATTCATGGGATGCTATTGAATTATATTTTAAAGGTTGTGAAAAAGAAAAATTATCAATAGCGACATCAGCAGATAGAGCTTATGGAAGAGTTTTAAGAGCGGAATGGTTTATTGGAAGTTTTGCAAGAATTAAATCTCAAAATTACAAACATGCAAAATCTTCAGGATTTTCAGAAAAAATTGCAAGACAGGTTGCTCTTAAACCACATTTAAATATAGGTGTGTTTGCTTTAGAAGCTAATGCTCCTCACTGGGAGATTTGGCAAAAAAATTTAAAAGTTGCTTTAAAAGCAGGTAAAATTTGGGGCTCAGAACAAATTGCAATGAACATAACTATTTACTCAGATAATTTAGCAGTAGAAATATTACCTGCTTATTGTAATTGGATTTTGATCGATGGACTTAAGTTTGACGAGAAAAGAAATACTTTAGTCGAACCTTATTTGCCAAATCATGAGATTGGCATAGTACACTTTGCTGGAAAAAATAATGATCAAATTAGAAATAATAAAAATCATATTTCCAAAGTAGAGACTCTAGATGGCAAAATAATAAATAAAAAATTAAGATTTAGTAATTAATTGAAAATACTAATATATAATTCTGGTGGTGGATTGGGTGATAGTATTCAATTGTTTGATTTAATCACAACTCTCAAAGCAAAATTTGGGTATGAAAACTTATATTATTTATCTTCACACAAAAATCATTTTAATAATTCACTTAAAGATTATAATATTTATTTAAAAGAACTTAAACATAACATAATTTATTTTGGATTTAGGTGGTTTCACTTGTTTAATTCTAAAAAAAAAATTTTAGAAAAAAATTTAATTGATAAATTTGATTTAATTATAGATCTTCAATCCAAATTAAGAAATACGTTAATTTTAAAACAATTTCCAAGTAATAATTTTTATTCTTCAACATTTAATTTCAAATTCTGTAATAAAAAAAGAATTTTTTGTTCAACAAAAAATGAAATAAAAAATATTGTTTTAAATATTGAAAAATTAATTGAAATTAAAATCCCATTTAAAAAGTACTCTTTAAGTAATATTGAAAATAAGTTTTTTGATGAAGCAAAAAAACTTTTACCAGATCAAAATTATGTTGGTTTTTCAATAACACAGGGTAATGAATATAGAAAAAAAAGTTGGCCTTTAAATAAATTTATAAATATTGCAAAAAAAATTTCAAAAAATAAAAAAACACCTGTTTTTTTAATTGAAAAAAATAATATAGAACTGATTAATAAGATTAAAAAAGAGGTCAATAATGCTATGTTCCCAGAATTGGAAACAACTTTAACTGGACCACCATTAGTTAGCGCATTATCTACTAGATTGCAAAAAGTAGTTTCTATAGATAATGGAATTATGCATATGGTTGGACTAGCAAATATCCCAATGATAGTTCTTTTTGGCCCAACTAACTCAAGTAAATTTGCTCCCAAGATCAATAATATTGATATTTTGGATAGTAAATTAATTTATAATTCTGATGATATTTCTAAAATCACAGAAGATGATGTGTTAAGTTTGATATAATAGATTTTGATTAAATTAAAATTATTTTTATAAAGTGAAAAAAAATAAAATTTCAAAAAATTGGGTTAATAAACAGAGAAGAGACACTTACGTTAAACAATCAAAAGTAGATGGCTATAGAGCAAGATCTGCTTATAAATTAATTGAAATAGATGAAAAGTTTAAAATATTCAAGGGAGGTATATCGGTCATAGATATAGGTGCGGCTCCAGGAAGTTGGTCCCAATATGCTGTCAAAGCTGCAAAAAGTGGAAGATTGATTTCGATTGATTTAAAAAAAATGGAGCCAATTGGTAAAACAATCCAAATTCATGGAGATTTTACAGATCCAAATATTCAAACAGAAATTAAGAAACACGTTAGCTCAAAAGTTGATGTGGTAATGTCAGATATGGCGGTAAATACTACTGGAATTAAGAATATAGACTCAATTCAAACGGGCGAATTATGCATTGAAGCAATGTTATTTTCAAAAAATTTGCTGAAAGGTAATGGTTTTTTTATTTCAAAAATATTTCTTGGTGGTACATTTAACGAAATAGTCGCAGAAGGAAAAAAATATTTTAAAGAAGTTAAGATTTTTAAACCAAAATCTAGCAGGAAAGACTCTAAAGAAAGTTTTATAATTTGTAGAAAACTTAGATAGAGACTTTTAATTTATAAGGAATCGTATATAAAAGATTATGGTTCCTATTAAAGAAGCACTAACCTTTGATGATGTTACATTAGCGCCAAAATACTCAGAAATTTTACCTTCAGAAGTTAATACTAGCGTATTATTAACCAAAAACCTTAAACTTAAAATACCATTACTATCATCAGCAATGGATACAGTAACAGAGAGTAAGATGGCAATTGCTATAGCAAAAGCTGGAGGAATTGGGGTAATTCATAGAAATCTTGATATTAAAAAACAAATCTTAGAAATTCAAAAGGTGAAAAAACAAAAATTATTAGTAGGAGCAGCTGTTGGGGCGGGACCAAATGAATTTATCCGAGCTAAAGCTATAATTAAAGAAGGGGTTGATTTAATAGTGGTTGATACTGCTCACGGCCATACAAAAAAAGTAGGCGAAATAATTAAATTTATTAAGAAATTAAAAAATAATAAAATTGCTTTATGTGCTGGAAATATCGCAACACCAGAGGCTGCAAAGTTCTTAATTAAATTGGGAGTTGATATAATAAAGATTGGTATTGGACCAGGTTCTATTTGTACAACAAGGTTAGTTGCAGGAATAGGAGTTCCTCAATTAAGTGCAATCTTGTCTGTAAGAAATGGTTTAAAAAATAAAAATGTAAAAATCATCTCTGATGGTGGTATTAAATATTCTGGAGATTTAGCAAAAGCTTTTGCAGCAGGAGCTGATGCTGTAATGATTGGTTCATTATTTGCTGGTACGGATGAAACACCAGGCAAGTTAATTAAAAAAAATGGTAAATTATTTAAAAGTTTTAGAGGAATGGGGTCGGTAGGAGCAATGAACAAAGGTTCTGCTGATAGATATTTTCAAACTAAGCAAAAAGACTCTTCAAAATATGTAGCAGAAGGTGTTGAAGGATTTGCAAAATATAAAGGAGATGTTGGAAGTATTATTTATAAATTAATTGGAGGTCTGAAATCATCGATGGGCTACTTAGGATCTAAAAATATTTTAAAATTAAGAAATAAACCAAATTTTGTAAAAATTACTAAAGCAGGTTTTTATGAAAGCATGGTTCATAATGTTGATGTTGTAAAAAACGATAGTAAATATTAATGAATAAAATTCTTAAATTATTGCTTTCTGTTTACGTTATTATTATGAGCTCTTCAATTGTACATAGTAGTGAAAATTTTTTTGATGAAGCAATGACTATGTATCAAAATGAAAAATATGAAGAAGCACGATTTTTGTTTGAACGAAACATAGTTTATAATCCTAAGGATGCTAAAACATATTTATATTTAGCTAAAATTTATAATCATGAGGAAAACCAAAGAAAAGAAGAAAATAATTTAACCACTGCATTATTAATTGAGCCTGATAATGAAGAGGTTCTATTAATGTTAATGAAAATAGCTTTAAAGAAATCAAATTATACAAAAGTTAAAGATCTTTCTCAAACTTTTATCAAAGTTTGCAATAAATTATGTAGTGAAAATGATCAAATTCAAGAGTCTTTGAAAAATTTAGAACCAAAAAATGAGTCTTGATCAAAACCTTAGCAAAATCTTAATAGTTGATTTTGGCTCTCAATTCACTCAACTTATAGCGAGAAGAATAAGGGAAATAGGAGTTTTTTCAGAAATTATTAGCCATAAAAAAGTAAAAATTAAAGATATTGATCAAACAGTTAAAGGAATAATTTTATCTGGAGGACCTTTAAATGTTTATCAAATAAACAAATACTCGTTTGATAAAAAAATTTTACAACTAAATCTTCCAGTTTTAGGAATTTGTTTTGGTCACCAGATACTTTCTAAACTTAATGGTGGCAAAGTTAAACAATCAAAACATCGTGAATTTGGATTGGCAAATATTTATAAAAAAAATGATAGTCTTTTAACAGCTAATTTTTTTAAAAACAAAAAATCAAAAAAAGTTTGGATGAGTCATGCAGACCAAGTTTCTAAAATTCCAAAAAATTTCAAAGTAGTAGCATCAAGTACAAATTCTAAATTTGCAATAGTCGAAAATAAGACAAAAAAATTTTATGGTGTTCAATTTCATCCTGAAGTTACACATACAGAAAATGGAAAAAAAATAATAAGTAATTTTATTTTTTTAATATGTAATATTAAGCGTAACTGGTCATCTAAAGATCAAAAAATAAAATTAATAAAAGAAGTAAGAGAGAAAGTTGGATCTAATAAGGTTATTTGTGCTTTGTCAGGTGGTGTTGATAGT
>ERZ651776.4524-NODE-4524-length-12752-cov-3.060828_pt1 | contig 12752 bp, 6 predicted proteins | sample MGYA00514761_ERZ651776 | MGnify/ENA metagenome assembly ERZ651776 | reverse complement strand
CTACTGAAATATTCATTTTTTTCAATAAATCACTTATCGCATAATAATGTTGAGTTGCCAAAATCTCTGTAGGCGCAATAATTGAAGCTTGAAAACCATTGTCTAAAGCCAATAGCATTGTTAAAAGGGCTACTATTGTTTTTCCTGAACCTACATCACCTTGTAATAATCTGTTCATATGAGCATTAGAGGCTACATCTTTTCTAACTTCTTTAAGTACTTTTTTCTGTGCATTGGTAAGATTAAAAGGTAAATAATTGCTGTAAAATTCGTTAAAAAAATCACCAACTTTTGCAAAAACATAGCCTTTAATTTTATTTTTTCTAATGATTTTTTTTCTGATTAGCTGTAATTGTATGAAAAATAATTCTTCAAATTTTAAACGGTATTGAGCTTTTTCTAACATTTCAGGAGATGTTGGAAAATGAATATTAAGCAACGCTTCTTTTTTTCCTATTAGTTTATGAGCAGAAATTAACTCGGAAGACAAACTTTCTTCAATTTTTTCAAATATTTGTTGAAGAAGCTCTTGAATATAACCCCTAAACACTTTATTACTTACTCCACTATTTACTAATTTGTCTGTTGAAGAGTAAATGGGTTGCAATTTAGTTTGAAGCTTAGCCTTATAATCATTTAAAATATCCATTTCTGGATGAACGATGGAAAACATTCCATTAAAGTGATTTAATTTTCCATAAATAACATATTGAGTATTTATTTTTAAGGAATCTTTAATCCACTTATGTCCTTTAAACCATACTAATTCTAAGAAACCTGTTTCATCTTGAAATCTAGCAATTAATCTTGTCCCTGTCTTTTGTTTAATGGTTTTAACATCTGTAATAGCACCAATTATTTGAACCTCTGAGGTATTATTAACTAGCTCATTAATTTTATGAAATTTTGTTCTATCAATGTATCTGTATGGAAAAAAATGGAGAAGATCATTTATAGTTCTTAACCCTATTTCTGATGAAAGTTTACTAGCTCTAGCATTACTAATACCTCTAATGTAATAAATAGGATTATTTAGATTCATTAGTTCTTGGATTTACTGCTAAATTAATGATATTTAATGAAATTTAAATTTTAAATTCCTTTTGATTCCATTAATGTGTGCAAGAATGAAGTAATTCTAAACGATCGATTTAGGGTGACTAGAAATAATTTACCTATAAAACTTCGAAACGAACAGGATGGAGTGTATGTATCTTTTTACATCATAGAAAAAAGAAGAAAAGTCATCTTCAAAGACTTTAGTAAAAAGAAAAACAATTAAAGTTTTTTACTCAAAGTCTTTAGTATATTTGTACACTAAATTTTGTAAGTTGAGATTACATAGAAACTTAGTATACACTGTAATAGATAGTATTAGAGATATTTTTAATGAAGGTGTCTATGCAGATAAAGCAGTAGAAAAAGCGCTAAAAAGGGATAAACGATGGGGAAGCCGTGATCGCAAATTTGTAGCAGAAACCATCTATGAAATTGTTCGCTGGAAGCGTTTATATGCAGAGATAGCTGAGGTTAAGGAGCCTTTTGACAGAAATAACTTATGGAGACTATTTTCTGTTTGGTGTGTTTTAAAAGGTATAGCGTTACCAGACTGGAATCAAATAGAGCCCACACCTTCTAGACGTATAAAAGGGAAATTTGACGAACTTTCAAAAATTAGAAAGTTTAGAGAATCTATTCCAGATTGGATAGATGAAGTTGCTGTTTCAGAACTTGGTGAAGAATTATGGACTAAAGAACTGGCCGCTCTTAACAAACAAGCAGAAGTAATACTTAGAACCAATACATTAAATACGACCAAAGAAGAACTTCAAAAAGAACTTCAAGATGAAAGTATTTTCACTGAATTTATACCCAATCATTCAGATGCATTAAGATTGGTAGAAAGAGCCAATGTTTTTAGAACAGAAGTATTTAAAAAAGGATATTTTGAAGTACAAGATGCCTCTTCTCAGTTAGTAGCTGAATATTTAGATGTTGCGCCTGGCATGAAAGTTATCGATACATGTGCTGGTGCTGGAGGAAAAACATTGCATTTAGCCTCTTTTATGAAGAATAAAGGACAGATTATTGCCATGGATATTTACGAGAGTAAATTAAAAAAGCTAAAAATTAGAGCTAGAAGAAACAAAGTGCACAATATAGACACAAGAGTCATAGACTCTACCAAACCCATCAAAAAACTTTATAATAAAGCAGATAGAGTCTTAATTGATGCTCCTTGTTCTGGAATAGGTGTTTTAAGAAGAAATCCTGACTCTAAATGGAAACTTCAACCAGAATTTCTAGATAATATTAAGAAAGTACAGCAAGACATCTTACAAAAGTATTCTAAAATGGTTAAATCTGGTGGAAAACTTGTGTATGCTACTTGTTCTGTATTGCCCTCTGAAAATCAAAATCAGATAACCGAATTTCTAGCTTCTGAATCAGGAAAAGATTTTAAACTAATTAAAGACAATAACGTATTTGCTCACACCTCAGGTTTTGATGGGTTTTACATGGCATTGTTGGAAAAAAATAATAACTAATAAAATACTGATGTTAAAAAATATATTCTCAATACTTTTTCTTTTGGTTGGTATTCATATTCATGCACAAATACCCTCTGGATATTACAACAGTGCTACTGGTAGCGGATATACGTTAAAAAGTCAATTAAAAACTATCATTTCAAATGGTCATGTAGATCAGGGTTATGGAGCCTTGTATAATGCTTATGTAACATCAGATAATGATACTTTTTATGAAAATGACAATACCGTATTAGACATGTATTCTGAAAATCCTACTGGAACAGATTCATATAATTATACGCACAACAATAATAATTGCGGAAATTATAATTCTGAAAATGATTGCTACAACAGAGAACATATTTTTCCTCAAGGTTTTTTTGACTCTCAAGTCCCTATGAAAACAGATATTCATCATGTTGTTCCCTCTGATGGTTATGTAAACAGCAGAAGAAGCAATTACCCCTTTGGTGAAGTTTCAAATGCAACATGGACATCTAATAATGGTTCAAAAGTAGGACAAAACACCTATGGTTCATATTCAGGAGTTGTTTTTGAACCCATCGATGAATTTAAAGGAGATATTGCAAGAATGCTATTGTATTTCGCAGTGAGATATGAGGACGATGTAACAAGTAATACTTGGGACAGTCATACCACAACTAATAACCCTTTAAACGGAACCAATGATCAGGTATATGAAACTTGGTATCTGCAATTACTCTATAAATGGCATAATGAAGACCAGGTAAGTGATAGAGAAATACTAAGGAATAATGAAGCTTACGATTTTCAGGGAAACAGAAACCCTTTTATAGATCACCCAGAATATGTTCAAGATATTTGGGGTACTGTCCTATCTGACGAAAACTACTCTTTGGATAAAAAAACATCCATTTATCCAAATCCAGCAACAGAGAATTATATTTACGTAAGAAGCAATGAACAAGTTACGGTAAAGATATTCTCTTTATTAGGGAAAAAATTGATTCAAAATATCATTGATCCTTCAAATAATAAAATGGATGTTTCTATCATAAAAAGTGGGGTATATATCATTAAAATATCTAATAACAGTAGTTCAATCACTAGAAAATTTATTAAAAAGTAAGCAGAAAATTGTTCTAATGTTTAATAAACTTTTTATTAAAAAAGTTATTGGAATCTAGATCTTGGATTTTTAACATATAAAATCCTTTGGCTAAAGATTGAAGGTTCATTTTTTTAGTACCTGAAATTTCTTTGTCTACCATCACGGTTCCAAGCAAACTATAAATAGTTACTCTGTAGCTTCCAGTCTCTATTTGAATAGTTAAGTCTGTAGTAACTGGATTTGGAAAAACAGCAATAGACTTATCAAAAATAAATTCATTAGATGACAATTGGCCGCCTACAATAGAAATATTTCCTTGATCATCAAAAGGATCAGACCATATTTCATTCGTATAAATAGCTGAACCTGTTAGCGTTTTTAAGAAAGCTTCTAATGCATTTTTTTGGTTACTAGTTAGGTTTAATTGCTGAGTTTGATTCCCAGGCCTCTGTAACCTATTATCTAAATTAGTATTGGCAGAATTATTTGGTATGTTGTTATAATGATCTATAACTTCTAACAATGACGTCATACTGCCATCATGCATCATCGGACCATTTAAACTCCCATCAGGATTTACTAAATCTCTTAAAGAAGGTGATCGAGTATTGGTTAAATCTATCTCGGTTGAACTCCCAATTACACCAATTACTCCATTATTTAAGGTATTCGGGTCGATATCAAATTCTGGAGGTGCATGGCACCCTGCACAACCTGCTCCACCATTTGGAGGTGGATTTAAAAATAATTGTTTCCCTAAATTTTCTTGTGGTGTAAAGTTTGAAAAAGGTGCATTTAGGTTAGGTTGTTCACTAAGTCCAACATCAAATTTAGAGTCAAATGATTGAATACTTCTTACAAACTGAGCCAAAGCTCTTTGAATTTTGTCTTCATTAATAGTAGTATTACCGTAAGCAAACTCAAACAATGTTTGGTAATATTCTATTGCCGAAAGTTTAGTTATTAAATCATTAAAATCTGGATCATCATTAGTTCCACTAAAACCCATTTCTACATGATCCTGAATGGGTTGTGTAACTTGATCTTCTAGGCTAGCTGCTCTTTCATCCCAAAAGAATTTTTCTTCATTTGAAAATCGACTATTCACTAAACGCATAGAATGTCTACCTGTAGTGCCTCCGTTTAATCCAACACTAGATACTAAGGGGTCACTAAAAGCAAAAGCTTGTTGATGACAACTAGCACATGCCACCGTATTATTTTCAGATAGATTTTTATCATAAAATAAAACTCTTCCCAAAGTAGTAATTTGGTTGTTGATTTGATTGGATTCTGGTGTATTATCTTTTGTTATATAAGACGGAATATTTTGGCTCTCGTAGTTAAATAAGTCATCTAAGTCTATGGTTCCGCTAATTAAAATAAAAAGAAGACCTAATAGACTTACTACTTTTGAGATTTTTTTCATTGTAAAAATTTTATTCTAAGACTATGGTTTTCTATAATAGTTTAAAGTAGAGTGGATTTTAAAAAATAAAAAATTTAAAAATCTAAAAGACTAAATTTTAACCTAAAAAACACAATTTTAAATATAATCATTCAATATATTGATTTTTTTGTTGATAAATGATTTATAACCTTTGAAAAAAGAGGTTTAGATTAATAAACTTAAGAGTGAAAGTTTTTAAATTTGCTAGAATAATTTAACAAATCATATTCAGAATGATCAATTTCTTTGGAAACCCAAACAGCAAGGTATTTGCTGTTCAAACAACAGAAGAATTAAGTAAAGAAGATAAAAATAAACTAACATGGTTATTTTCTTGCTCTGAGCTAGTTTCAAAAGAAACTAATAAACAAGTAGCATCTATAGATGATTTCTTTATTGGCCCAAGATCTGCAATGATAACTCCCTGGAGTACAAATGCTGTTGAAATTACAGAAAATATGGGAATTTCAGGTATTAAAAGAATAGAAGAATTTAATCATGTTGATAAAGACTTCTCTGATTATGATTCAATGATCTTTCAAAAATTCTCAATTCTGGATCAAAATATATTTTCTGTAAATATTAAGCCAGAACCCATCTTTTTAATAGATGATATCGCAGCCTTTAATCTAAAAGAAGGCCTGGCTTTAAACGAGGAAGAAATAACGTATTTAGAAGGAGTTTCTAAAAAAATTGATAGAAAACTAACAGATTCTGAAGTTTTTGGTTTTTCACAAGTAAACTCTGAACATTGCAGGCACAAGATTTTTAATGGAACTTTTGTCATTGATGGAGAAGAAAAAACTACATCTCTTTTTAAAATGATTAAAGAAACATCTAAACAACATCCCAATGATATTGTTTCTGCTTATAAAGACAATGTGGCTTTTATTAAAGGACCTACTGTAGAACAATTTGCACCAAAAAGAGCAGATATTCCAGACTACTATAAAACAGAAAAATTTGATTCTGTTATTTCTTTAAAAGCAGAAACCCATAACTTCCCTACTACTGTAGAACCTTTTAATGGAGCTGCTACTGGCTCCGGGGGTGAAATTAGAGATCGATTGGCTGGAGGAAAAGGATCTTTACCGCTAGCTGGAACAGCTGTGTATATGACTTCCTATTCTCGTTTGACAAAGGATCGCTTTTGGGAACAAAAAATGAAAGAACGTCCATGGTTATATCAAACCCCTATGGATATTTTAATTAAAGCATCTAATGGAGCTTCAGATTTTGGAAATAAGTTTGGACAACCACTTATTACAGGATCTGTACTAACATTTGAACACGAAGAAAATTCATCGTGTAGCACATCAGCTGCCAGAAAACTTGGATTTGATAAAGTAATTATGCAAGCTGGTGGTATTGGTTACGGAAAAGCCAGCCAAGCACTAAAAGATACTCCTAAAGAAGGTGACAAGATTGTTATTTTAGGTGGTGAAAACTATAGAATAGGAATGGGAGGAGCTGCAGTTTCTTCTGCAGATACTGGAGAGTTTGCCTCAGGAATAGAACTTAATGCCGTACAAAGATCTAATCCTGAAATGCAAAAGCGTGCTGCAAATGCAGTGAGAGGAATGATAGAAAGTGATGAAAATTATATCGTTTCTATTCATGATCATGGTGCTGGTGGACATTTAAATTGTTTATCTGAATTAGTTGAAGATACGGGAGGTAAAATAAATTTAGATAAATTACCCGTTGGTGACCCTACATTATCTGCTAAAGAAATCATTGGGAACGAATCTCAAGAAAGAATGGGATTGGTAATAGCAGAAAAACACTCAGATACTTTACAAAAAATTGCAAATAGAGAGCGTTCACCAATGTATACTGTTGGAGATGTTACAGGAAATAATAGGTTTACTTTTGAATCTAAAAATAATGGAGATACCCCAATGGATCTTGCATTGGAGGATATGTTTGGAAGTTCTCCAAAAACCATCATGTCTGATACTACCATAAAAAGAAACTACAAGAATTCTAGATATAAAACAAAAAATTTACAAATCTACCTAGAACAAGTTCTTCAACTAGAAGCTGTTGCTTGTAAAGATTGGCTTACCAATAAAGTAGATAGATGTGTAGGTGGAAAAGTTGCCAAACAACAATGTGTTGGTGCTTTGCAAGTTCCTTTAAATAATGTAGGAGTAATGGCTTTAGATTATAATGGAAAAGAAGGAGTAGCTACTGCAATTGGCCACTCACCTATTTCTGGATTAATAAATCCTGCTGCTGGGAGTAGAAATTCTATTACCGAAGCACTAACAAATGTGATATGGGCTCCTTTAAAAGATAATTTAAAAAGTATTTCTCTTTCCGCAAATTGGATGTGGCCATGTAAAAATGAAGGTGAAGACGCTAGATTATTTGAGGCAGTAAAAGCAATTTCTGATTTTTCAATAGACTTAGGAATTAATGTTCCCACGGGTAAAGATTCTTTATCTATGAAACAAAGATATTCTAATGAAGAAGTAATCTCTCCAGGAACAGTAATTATATCAGCTGCAGGTAATTGTGATCAAATAAGTAAAGTTGTTGAACCTGTTTTGAAACATAATAACAGCTCTATTTATTATATAAATATATCACAAGATTCATACAAGTTAGGAGGAAGTTCATTTAATCAAGTTTTAAATACGATTGGTAACGAAGCTCCTGATGTTAAAAATTCAGCTTTTGTAAAAAATACGTTTAACACTATTCAAAATCTAATAAAAGAAGATAAAATCTACTCAGGGCATGATATTGCCTCCGGAGGTTTAATTACAACTTTACTTGAAATGTGTTTTGCAGATAACAATATTGGTGCAAACATAGACCTTACCTCTTTATCTGAAAAAGATTCCATAAAACTATTATTTTCAGAAAATGCTGGAATTATTTTTCAAGCTGATTCTCAAATAGAAAAAACATTAATAGATCATCATATCGAATTTTTTACGATTGGTACTGCTGTGAAAGAAGAAGTATTAACAATAAAAAATCATGAAGATACTTTTTCTTTAAATGTTTCAGAACAAAGAGACACTTGGTACACTACCTCTTTTTTATTAGATCAAAAACAAACAGCTAATGGATTGGCTAAGCATCGATTTAACAACTTTAAAAAACAACCTTTACACTATAAATTTCCTGAAAATTTTACAGGAATTTTACCAAAAATAGACAAAACCACTACCAAACCTAAAGCCGCTATTATTAGAGAGAAAGGGAGTAATTCTGAACGAGAAATGGCCAATGCCATGTATTTAGCCGGTTTTGATGTAAAAGATGTTCATATGACGGATTTAATTTCTGGTAGAGAGACATTAAAAGACATTCAGTTTATTGGAGCCGTTGGTGGGTTTTCTAATTCTGATGTTTTAGGATCTGCTAAAGGTTGGGCAGGAGCTTTTTTATACAATGAAAAAGCTAATCAAGCACTCAAATCTTTTTTCGAAAGGAAAGATACTTTAAGTGTGGGAATTTGTAATGGATGCCAATTATGGATGGAGCTGGATTTAATAAACCCAGATCATGACATTCATGGAAAAATGACTTATAATGATTCTAAGAAACATGAAAGTGCATTTACATCTGTAAAAATTCAAGAAAATAACTCTGTCATGTTATCTAGTATGGCAGGAGCAACACTAGGTGTTTGGATATCTCATGGAGAAGGTAAATTTAAATTACCGTATAAGGAAGATAAATACAACATAGTAGCTAAGTATGGTTATCAAGAATACCCTCATAATCCAAATGGCTCAGATTTTAACACAGCTATGATATGCGATAAAACTGGAAGGCATTTAGCCACAATGCCACATATAGAAAGATCTACTTTTCAATGGAACTGGGCTCATTACCCAGAAGGAAGAAAAGATGAGGTTTCTCCATGGTTGGAAGCTTTTGAAAATGCTAGAAAATGGATTGATTCAAAAAAATAAAAAACAAGTATTTATACGTACTTTAATATGACTACATTTTTGTTTTTTTGTAGTTACTGAGTATTGAATGATAATATTTATCGGGGGACGAATTTATCATCAATAAACATAGGTTTCAGAAATGAAACCTATTTTTTTTATCTTGCCGTCTTATAACACCACCATGACAAATAAAATAACACGTGTTTTTGATTGTATAGATTACCAAAAAAATAATTATCCACAAGAAAAATCGTTAGTCTACAAAGACAAAAACAACTGGAAAAGTTACTCAAGTCAAGATTTTATTACTATTTCTAATAATGTTAGTAGGTCTTTATTAAAATTAGGATTAAAGCCAAATGATAAAGTTGCTATCATAGTTCCAGTGAATCAACCTAAATGGCATTTTTTAGATATAGGGATTTTACAAATCGGTGCACAAAATGTTCCTTTATATGCCACATTATCAGAAAAGGATTATCAATATGTATTAAATCATTCAGATTCTAAGTATTGTTTTATTGCTGGTGATGATATCTATGAAAAAGTTAAAAAAGTTCAAGATAAAACTCAGCTAAAAGAAGTGTATAGAATAGATCAGCAATCAGATATTGGTTGGGAATCTTTTTTAAAGCTGGGAAAAGATGAAACATCTCAAGTTAAAGTAGAGGAGTTAAAAAAATCTATTAAGCCAAAAGATTTGGCAACAATTATTTATACATCTGGTACAACTGGTACTCCAAAAGGAGTTATGTTGTCTCATCACAATATTGTTGAAAATATTAAAGCAACTGCAGATAGATTAAATATTGAAGGTCCAGGTAAAAAAACAATCAGTTACTTACCTGTTAGTCATGTGTTTGAAAGAACAGCTGGTTACTATTCACAAATGATGGGTTTTAGCACCTATTTTGCAGAAAGTATTGAGTTGTTAGGTGATAACATTAGAGAAGTTAAACCTAGCATGATGGCAGTTGTTCCTAGATTACTTGAAAAAATATTTGATAAAATTGTAGATAAAGGAAGCAACTTAACCGGTTTAAAGAAAAGACTTTTCTTTTGGGCCTTAGCGTTAGGAGAAAAATATGAACCTTATGAAAAAAACGGATCTTGGTATCACTTTAAATTAAAGATAGCAAGAAAACTAATTTTTGTAAAATGGCAAGAAGCACTGGGTAATAATTTAGAATTTATGATCTCCGGAAGCGCACCACTTCAACCGAGGTTAATTAAAGTTTTTACTGCAGCGGGTATTCCAGTTTATGAGGGATATGGAATGACCGAATCTTCGCCTGGAGCTACATTAAACGATTTAAGAAATAATTCATTAAAAATAGGTACCGTTGGTAAAGCCTTAAAAGGAATAGAAATTAAAATAGCAGATGATGGTGAGATTTTAATGAAAGGACATTGTATAATGCAGGGATACTACAAAAGAGAGGATTTAACAGCAGAAACAATTAAAAATGGATATCTACATTCTGGAGATATAGGAGAAATCGATTCTGAAGGTTTTTTAAAAATCACTGATAGGAAAAAAGAAATTTTCAAAACTTCTGGTGGGAAATATATTGCTCCAACTGTTATAGAAAGTCAATTAAAAAAATCTCGTTTTATAGAACAAGTAATGGTTATTGGTGAAGCTCAAAAAATGCCTGCCGCACTTATTCAAATAAACTTCGTGTTAAAATAAGCAGGTGTGCGGCTTAGTCTAAGCAACCTATTTCTTTGCGAAAAGTGAAATTATGAAAAACAAACAATTTACTATGCCTGATGCAAGTATCATCTTGTTATCAGTTGCATTAATTGCCTACTTGGCAACCTTGTTTATTACTCCTGGGATGTTTAACGCCCAAAAAGATAGCCACAGTGTTGAACTTTCTCAATACCAAACAGTGGCTGTAAGCGAGCAAACGCCGCTGTTTGCTGAAGGCGGTGAAATTGGCCTGGCAAATGTGTTGTTTGAAGGTTTAGTATCGGGTGACAAGTACGGCGCAACCATCGGTGTCATGGCATTTATATTAATTACCGGCGGCGCATTCGGTATCATTATGAAAACAGGCGCAATTAATAACGGTATTATGGCGCTTATCAATAAAACTCAGCGAGTTGAATGGCTGTTTCTACCATTATTATTTGTGTTATTTTCGTTAGGTGGCGCAGTATTTGGTATGGGCGAAGAAGCCATTGCTTTTTGTATTGTCTTACTACCGATCATGAAACAGCTCGGCTATGATGCCAAAGTAACGGTTTTAACTACGTATGTTGCCACACAAATTGGCTTTGCAACGTCTTGGATGAATCCTTTTAGTATTGCAATTGCACAATCTATTGCTGAAATACCAGTTTTTTCTGGTGCTGGCTTTAGAATGATCGCATGGGTTGTGTTTACACTGTTTGGTTTATTTTTTACTATACGTTATGCCAACTCGATCAGAACCATTAACACCGCGCAAAGCGACTCCCATACTGATATAAAATTAGATACCGCCGATAAACTTATCTTGATTACTTTTATAACGGGTATTACTTGGGTTGTGTGGGGTGTGATGGCGCGCCAATACTATATTCCAGAGCTCGCAGCACAGTTTTTTTGTATTGGTGTGAACAGTGCTTTTATAGCCAGTATTTTTAATAAACAAACAGCCAACCAAAGTGCAGATGCATTTAAACATGGTGCACAAGAATTGTTGCCCGCAGCTATGTTAGTCGCTCTTGCCAAAGGGGTGGTATTATTACTTGGCGGCAGTGATTTAAATGCACCGTCAACCTTAAATACATTACTTTATCATAGTGCTAGTAGTATCGCTGCGGTACCAGACTTTGTTGCGGCATGGGGAATGTTATTATTTCAAAGTGTGTTTAACTTTTTTGTTTCTTCAGGGTCAGGTCAAGCCGCTATAACTATGCCACTGATGTCTCCATTAGGCGATTTACTCAATGTCTCACGACAAATTGTGGTATTAGCTTTTCAGTTTGGCGATGGCTTAACGAATATATTCATTCCAACCTCAGCCAGCTTGATCGGTTGCTTAGGTATTGTAAAGCTTGATTGGAGCGAATGGGCAGCCTTTATTTGGCGTTTCACTTTAGCATTATTTACTTTAGCAAGCGGCTTCATATTTCTTGCTTATTTTATCAATTATCAATAAAAAGACTTCACTATGTTGACATTAATTCGAGGTGCAAACCTTTATACTCCAAGCCCTCAAGGGCAGATGGATGTACTCATCGCTGGTTCTAAAGTGATTGATTTTCGAACCGAGATCAAACTAGAAAGTAATACCGAAGTAAAGATTATCGATGGCCGAGGAAACATTCTAGTACCAGGCTTTGTTGACTCTCTGGTCCATATTACAGGCGGTGGCGGCGAAGCAGGTTTTACTAGTCGAACGCCAGAAATGAACTTAACTGATGCCACCTTAGCAGGTATTACAACCGTTATTGCAGCGCTGGGCACTGACTCAAGCAGTCGCACACTAACCAACTTAGTTGCTAAAGCGAAAGGCTTAAAAGAGCTTGGTCTTAATGTATTTTGCCATACTGGCTCTTATCACTTACCCGCTAAAACACTGACGGGTAATATTACAAATGACCTAATGTATATTGACGAGTTTATTGGCGTAGGCGAAGTGGCGATTTCAGATCACCGTAGCAGCCAACCCACCGTTCAACAACTCGCAGAGCTGGCAGCAGAAGCAAAAGTCGCCGGCATGCTAAGCGCAAAAAAAGGCACCGTGAGCATTCATGTCGGCCCC
>ERZ651776.4523-NODE-4523-length-12759-cov-5.485255_pt1 | contig 12759 bp, 7 predicted proteins | sample MGYA00514761_ERZ651776 | MGnify/ENA metagenome assembly ERZ651776 | reverse complement strand
GTCTGGTGCCCTCAAAAGACGATTATTGACGCTCAGTGAAGGAACCGTCATCCTCACCATCAGGGACAAGGACATCACCACCATCGGGGATATGAATCTTGCATTTGAGAGATTACAAGAGGCTCCCTTCTTTAATTGTAAATCCCTCCTTCGCGTCGATCTCCATGGATGTACCAAACTCACATCAGTGGGCAATGGTGCGTTTGCAGGTTGCTCCTCCCTGACTTTTGTGGAGTTGCCCGACAGTCTCACGCAGATTGGCGAGTATGCGTTTAGTGAATGCACCTCCCTGACGTCCGTTTTGTTGCCTGACAGTCTCACACAGCTGGGCGAGTCAGCGTTTCAGGGATGCACCTCCCTGACGTCCGTTGTGTTGCCTGACAGTCTCACGAAGATTGACGTGGCAGCGTTTCAGGAATGCACTTCCCTGACGTCCATGGTGTTGCCTGACAGTCTCACAGAGATAGGAAAGTGGGCGTTTCTTAGATGCTCCTCTCTAACGTCCGTGGTGTTTCCCGACAGTCTCACGCTGATTGGCGAGAATGCGTTTCAGGTATGCACCTCCCTGACGTCCGTGGAGTTCTCTGACAGTCTCACGATGCTGGACGAGTCAGCGTTTGGTGAATGCACCTCCTTGACGTCCATGGTGTTGCCCGACAGTCTCTCGCAGATGGGAAGATTAGCATTTGGTGATTGCACCTCCCTGACGTCCGTGGTGTTTCCCGACAGTCTCACACAGCTGGGCGAGGCAACGTTTGGAAGGTGCACCTCCCTGACGTCCGTGGTGTTGCCCGACAGTCTCACGCAGATTGGCGATGCCGCGTTTCAGAATTGCTCCTCCCTGACATCCGTGGTGTTGCCTGATAATCTCACGCAGATTGGCAAGCAAGCGTTTGGTGGGTGCACCTCCCTGACGTCCGTGGTGTTACCCGACAGTCTCACCCAGATTGACAAGGCAGCGTTTGCTAGATGCTCCTCCCTGACGTCCGTGGTGTTGCCCGACAGTCTCACACAGCTGGGCGTTGGAGCGTTTTGTGTGTGCTCCTCCCTGACGTCCGTGGTGATACCTGACAGTCTCACAAAGCTTGGAGAATGGGCGTTTCGTGATTGTCCATCCCTGACGTCCGTGGTGATGCCTGATAGTGCGGAGCTTGGTAATGATGTGTTCATGGATTGCAATGCCCTGGTGGATAAAGCAGCGACGGCTGGATTTAACTCAGTTGAGCCCTATCTTCGAAATCGCTACAGGAGCATCACTCAGAAGAAATTAGTTCTGCGACTTTTAAGAAAGTATAATAAAGCGGTCAACAATGCTGACGGAACAGAGGCAGAAAAGCACGCATCAGCACTTGCGCAATTCCCTACTGACAACTTTGGTTCGCTAGAGGTTGGTCTTTTTTTGCAAAAGATGAATATCTCAGGGGGTGATGGAGTGATAGGTTTGGTAGGATACATATTGAAGTTTGTTTGAAAAGCACGGGGCAAAGTCGTGAATGAGAATAATCGGTTCTGGGTGATGGAGTAATAACACTGCATCACTCACTGCACCTCCCCTCCCCTCCCAACTTGACCCAAATCATCAGCCACGATTTTCGGTGCAAAAAATCCTATTTTTATTTTATTTTATTAAGGCAAGCGCATTTTAACGCATAATAAGCTTCTTATCATACATTCCCGCCGCTGCCGACGATTTCTCTGTACATGTTGGCCATGGCCGCCTCCGTCTTGAGCTTCCGCTTTTCAAAGTGTCTGACCAGCTTCCTACACTCTGCTTCGATTTCCTTCTTCTCGGAGGAGAGCTTGGTGAGACTCTCGCTAGCCGCCTTGGCCCCCTTCTGCAGCTCCTCGACTTCCTTCCGTAACGATTCCACCTCCTCCTGATCCGTCTTCGACTTCCACCGGAGGTTTTCGTTCTCGCCTTCTAGCAGCTGCCGTTCGCGATCCCCCTTCTCGCGAAGTTTATTTATCTCGCTCTCCATCTCCTTCAAATATAAATTCTGTTTCGTCTCAAACAGAGCTCTTACCGAGTTCAGCTCGGATTCAGCCTTCTCAATCATGGAGTTCAGCTCTCTTACCTCATCCTTGAGCTCTTCGTTGCGGTGCAGTAGATTTTTGTATTCCTCAGACTCAAGCACAATGCTGCGGTCATTGGCATTATCTTCGGCATGGTTATTCTCGTTTGCCTTTTCCAGCTCTTCCTGCAATTTGTTTCTTTCACTCGTCGTCTCGTCGAGCTTCTTCTTCAAGTCCTCAACCTCGGCGATTTTCTCCTCCAGCTCATCGATCTTTAGGTCTAAATCTTCAGTCAGGTCGGACCTCTCGTTACGGATGCGGTGAAGATCGTTTTGAAGGAGCTCAGACGCCTTGCTCAGCTCGAGGTTCTTTTCCTTCTGGAGCTTCACCTCTCCGTGCAGCTCCCCGATTGTCACGTCCTTCACCTTGATTGCTAAATCCAGTTTTTCCTGCTTCCCTCGAATTTCATCGATTACTGTCTGAAGCTCGGAATTCTTGTTCTGCGCGTCGCGCACCGCATCATTCTCAAGAATCGCGCGTTCTTCATCGTGATCGTTGTTACGTGCCCTGAGATGAGTGACCTCAGCCTCTAGTTTTCGAATCATTTTACGCTGTGACTCGACCATCTTGACCGCATTCTTCCCCGCCATCAACGCCTTTTCGCCCCGCGCTCTATCCGACGCGGAGCGCTTAGCCGCCGCTTCGAAAGCTGTCTTGAGCTGGGCGATTTTCTGTTTCGCCTTCTCTTGCACAGTGGTGAGTTCAGCACCGCACACACGAATAACCTCTTTCTTCGCCATTTTTTCCTTCTCCAGGTCGGCTAATAGCTTTCGCTCAATCTCTTGCTGTTGTGATAATTTATGCTTGAGCTCATCAAGCTCTACTTGCCGTTCTTCCTCATTTTTCTCAGCATTCTGGAGGGTCAGCTCCAGTTTCTGGTTCGTTAACATGAGCTGGATTTGGTGCTCGTCGACCGCCTTCTTCTCCTCATTTTGTTTCAGCGAGAGAGCTGAAATTTCATCAGCGAGGCGACGGGAAGAAGAGGCCTCAGCGAGGGCCGAGGACAGCTCAACTTTGAGCGTCTCAATGTGCGATACATTCTCTTTCACAGTATTCTCTAGTTTCTCTACCATCAGTTTGTATTGGTCAGACGAAGATTGGATTTTTTTAACATCGTGTTCGACTCTTTGAACATCTTCGAGGCGTCGTTTTTCTTCCCCCTGCCGGACCCTGACCATTTCAAATTTTAGCTCTTCCTCTACACGCTCCCGTTCGTCCTGGCGGGCGACGCGACAGGCCTCGACACAGGCCTCGTCGCCAATACACCTCCTCCAGCGAGACAAAGCGCCACCCAAAGAAATAAGACGATTCCGAGATTGACGGATGGAAACCGCGCATGATAGTTTTGTGACCGCGAGCATTTTATGAGGGTGAGGAGAGGAAGTTTGGGTGACAGCAGCGCGCCTATCGGGCGGAGGCAGAGGTATTGTTTGTGTGCTTTTGTATTTGAGCATTTTTCGAGGCGTCTGCGTTTCAATGGTTTGGGTGGTTACGGGTGGGAAAGGTGGTAGCACTTTTCCATCGACGTCAGATTCATTTTCAGCTTCAGAAGCGTCGTAGTAAACGCTGTCGGCCGTTTTATTCGCTCTCCGTCTCTCAACCTCGTCACGAACCATCAGTCCCTCAATCACACCCGCCTGCTCGCTTGCCAGCGCTGTTAGCAACTTCAGTTGGCTTTCAAGCATGTCGATCCGATTCAGGGAGTGCGGCCCCTCATGTTGTTGATCTCGCTGCTGTTCTCGGAATCTTTTCGTGACAGCATCGATTTTCGGCGTGGAAGTATTGTTCGAAGTATTGTTCGAAGTATTGTTATTGTCTCTGTTGTCACCATAGTCCTCATTCTTCGGAATCGGAGACGGCAAGGGACTACTTCTCCCCTCATCGCTGACAACGCTCTCGTCTAAACCAGGCACGCTGACTTCCATGAGGTCAAAAGAATCGTTAACGGCATTGCTGCTGCGCAAATCACGTGCGGGGAGGGAAGTCAGCGTGCACTCATAGGACAAAACTCCACGGGAGGTCAGGTTTTTTCGGGGCACGGAGAAAAACTCACTCACCTCATAATAACGTCGCGCCCGTCCAGCATTTTCAGCTGCTTAACAACACTGCATATTAAATCGTGATACCCCTCCACATTTCGAACAGAATTTCCATCTCCGCTGTAATCAACAGACTCTAAACTCGCCATCCCACTCAGAGCTAGCACACTGTCATGGAGCGTCGAAAGCTTGTTGGATTTGCAATGTAGAACGACCAGGTTCGGCGTAGATAGCGGCAAATTTTCCAGAGATTCTAGATTATTGTAGCTGAGGTCAAGTTCACGGAGGTTTGGGAGAATCGTCGTTGTTGTGAGGATGGGGGAGACGGAGCAGAGATTGTTGGCAGCAAGGTTCAGCTCGCAAAGGTTAGGACACAGTGAGAGGAGGGAGGCGGTCGTGAGATTCGGATTGTTGACGTTGGCGGCGCCGGAAAGGTCGTTCGAAGAAAGATTCAGTGAATTGAGCACAGGGAAGCAGGGGAGACGGAGGCGCTTTGTTTTGCTCGAAGACTTTGGCTTGCTCTTCATCGATGGGGTCATAATGGGAATTGGTTTGAACGCGATATCGTTGCTGCTATTATCATCCCGGAAATCGTCCTTCCTCTTACGACGTTCAATGAGCGCATTGTTGGCTATGTTTTTAATGATCTCTACGTCAATGTCAAGGCACCTTAGCTGGTTGGAATGCAGATTGATCGTCTTCAGATCTATGTGAAATTTATCCGCTGTAGTAGGTGCGCAGAGGGATCCTATGTTTTGGTCCGTCAGGAGAAGATACGGAGAGGGAGTAGTGGTGGAGGGCATGTTCGTAGTAGCTGCGTGTGGGCAGGGCAGGGGTTCTTATGGTGGGGGGAAAAGCAATTTTTTTCAAAAAACAGGGCGCGAGTGAATCGAAATAGTGCGTCGAACAAGTCCCTTAGCAGGACAGGAAAGAGAAATCGCGCGAGAAAGGACTCCAGCGTCTTTTGAAGAGATGGTGGACGACGGACGACTTTCAAATGTTTAGGGAAAAATGAATTCCACAATTTTCAACCATCCTTAAAAACGAGGAGGGCCACATTTACACTGCCTTTCTCTGACACACCTTCTCCCTCCACTAGTTCATAAGCCATCTACTATCGATTGCGATTTCCAAGTATAGAAATTATTGCATTATTTGAGTAGCTGATTCTGTCGAGCAGAGGGTGTCAGCCCCCCCTAGTGAATGATGTTCCTTTCAATCCCCTGCATGCTCCCCCTCCTATTGATCAGTTCGACTGCACTGGTCAGTGTGACGTTCCGCCCGCACAACCGCAGAGTGAGAACTACACTGAACTCTGCCCCGTCAGCTGCCCCAATGGACACCTTGCCACCGACATTGAACCATCAATTCCACCACCTGGAATTCTACACAGACTCAGCGCGAAAGAAAGCTGACTGGATAGCGCGCATACTGGGGGCTGATGTTGTCGATCATGATAATGGTGAAGGAGTTGCTCTTGTCATTTCGAATGATTTGCGAATGCTTTTCATTGATGGTGGTGTGTGTGATGGAGCCTTAGGGGAGCGGGCTGATAAAATAGTGGAGGAGTGCGGCGATTTAGTTGTGGCCACGGTCTGCATTCAGGTCGATGACGTAGATGAAGCTTACAAATATGCCGTGGGAAAGGGAGCAACATCCGTGACCGAGCCTGTTTTTTTCAACGGGGAGGGGGGGAAGTTCAGTCACTTACCGTGGTCAATGTGTAATGTTGCTGAAATCTCGCTGTACGGCAAAGTCGTGTTAAGATTCATTTCTGCTGACTGCACGCCTTCTGTAACTACTACACCCAAGGATGTCACAAAGTCCAAGCCTAAAATATCAAGAATTGATCATGTTGTTGGCAACTTGCCTTCTTCGGAATACAAAACGACAATTGATCGATTAAAGTCACACCTGAGTTACGGCGAATTCGCAGAATTTACGGCGGAGGATGTCGGAACCGATCTGAGCGGCTTGAATTCGGTTGTACTCTCCTCCGAGACTGGTGCCGTTTTGCTCCCTCTCAATGAACCTGTGAATGGGAAGAAATTGAGCCAGATACAAACTTTCCTGGATCGAAACAATGATAGGGCCGGGGTGCAACACACCGCTCTCATCACAGAAGATATATTTGGGGTTGTAGAGAGAATGCGAGGACTCGAAGGTCTTGGTTGCGAGCCTGTCGAGGGTTTGGAGGCAGGGGTGCGTGGCTGTTTTGAACTAATGGACAGGCCAAATGAATCATATTATGACGATCTTCCCCAGAGACTGAGTGGACGGCTGACCGCAGAACAAATGGACCGTTGTAGAGAGCTGGGAATCTTGGCCGACGCAGATCCAGACGGTGTCCTGCTTCAGATCTTCACCAAGCCGCTACCAGACCGTCCCACATTCTTCTTTGAGATAATCCAGCGTGTTGGATGTGAAGGTAGGCCAGGTTGCGGGGGGTTTGGAAAGGGCAATTTCCGAGCTCTCTTTAAGGCAATCGAGGATTACGAGGAGAGGCTCGAGGCCTGAGCGCCGTTCGAGGGGGGGGATGGGGAGGCGAATCATAAAGGGGGGGGAGAGGCGAACAGTAGTATCGATTTGTGTTAAGTAAAAACACGCAGAGAAGCGAAATATAATGCTGCATGAGGAGGTTTTTCTCTCTTTTTCTTTTTTTGCTTCTTTGAGAACCTCCATGAAGTTGGAAAATAACAAAATAAATTTACGACAAATTATACGCATCTATATCGTCCTCACTTCACTGAAGATTGGAACATGCGCCGACTTAGCTTTAAGTCCGATGAAAAAGGGCAGCTCAGGACCAACATTCGTACAAATTCTCTTGCCAATATACCCCATATTCACGCAAAATCTAACGAAATCCCCCCTGTCACAGCGGCAAATGGGGGAGATAGGAAAAAAACGAGTTCGCGAGTGCAAATGGAGGGTGCCAATGAAGACTACATGACCAAAGCCCTGGAGCTCATGGAGAATGATAAAGAGACAACAACTGTGAAGGTGCAGCCCAGTGGGAAGCCCAGGTTGGAGAGTAATCAAATAGGAAAAACCAGAGGGGGCGGAAGAAAAGAAGCATGCGAAGATGAAATTAACAAGGAAGATCTCTTCTTTAGGATAAAATCATTGCAGGCAAAACGTGAGAGGGACAATGAGCTCAAATTTGATAGGGAGTATGAACGTGTAAAAATGGAGAGGCGAAAATACGAACGCGGCCGACCTAAGGACACGGAGGGTACCGGACAATCACTCGATGACAGACTGAACCGTAAGATAGGCAGTGTAGACGACGATTCTGGAGGAGTTAGGTTGGAGGTTGATGTTGAGAATGTGACCTACAAGATGCCACCACTAGTCGAGAAAGTGACATCGCCGAAGCGGAAGAGGTTTACTAATCACTTCCAAATATCGAGCAATAGTATCGTGAACTCAATTATAAATACTGCCGGTGTTGTGGCCGTACCCGATGAAACAATGAGAAACCCGACTGTTGCTCCGAATATTTCTCCTCCGAAATATAGCCGTGATCAGCGTAGACGTACTTTCGACCACGACCGCACTTCTTCTATGGAGATATTGGTCCCTTTGATCAAGGAAAAGGTGAGGAGACCACACACGAAGAGGATCTTAGCGAAGAGTGAATAAGCAGGATGAATGTTCTTCTCACTCACAAAGTTTTCATTTTCGCTATTTCAATTTCTTTTTGCAGCCGGTTCCAAAAAAAGTATCTCGTATAAAATTGCGGCGAAAGTCGTTCGAGCACTTTGACCATTTTGATGAGAAGGTGGCAGAGGCGAGAGAACTCACGGAGCTGAAGAAGCGATTTGGGCAAGAGAAGGATCACCATGAGAATTATGACAATATTCGGCAAGAGGAGCAGCAGCGGAATTTTGTCGCCGGCAAAAATAAAGGCAGAAGAAAATTCCATCTCCCTCACAAGAGCGTTGGCAAGCAAATACACACGGGATGGGATGAAGGTAGTTCCCGTGGTAGTTCTCGCGGCGGTTCCCGTGACCCCTCGCCTCAGCCAGATGAGCGGGCGATGAAGGCGCTGCATGGCGGGGGTCGGCGAGGGTCAAGGGTGTTTATACCCCCCTCTAGGAGTGTTCCTGTGAGCCGAGACGCGACACCCCCCCGCCGACGATTGAGTTTCGACAATCTAAAAGTTGTGCTGAAGGATGGCGTATCTTTTCTCCGGTCTCAGTCAGAGAAGCTCTTGACCAGTGGTGGTGACAAGGGTGAAAGGGAGAAAAAGATTGGCGATATTCGAAGCAGACGAAAGAGGGAGGATATCGCCAGTAATTCTATCGCCTTTTGGTGGATCTATAACACGAACAGAAAGCGGCGACGCAGGTCCGCAGTTATGATTCAGAGGTGCTGGAGAGGGTGGAGGTCTTGGGTGATTCAGGAGAAGTGGCGAATCACGGCAAAATTAGAACGAGAAGCGCAACGAATTAGAGATCACAAGGCAGATAAATTGCAGATTCGCGTTGAGCGTAACGAAAAGCTGAAAAAAAAGAAGGTGAAATTGAGCGGTATCAATGCAGCAAAGCAGGTTGGTCATGTAGTCATGACGAAAAAAGACAAGAAAGAAGCTGAGAGGTTGGCTTTCAAGGAATACGACGATGCAATTTTAATCTCGGCTCACTATAAACACGGGTGGCCGAAAACCAAAAGTGAGCGCGAGCCTCTCTGGACAGAGTACAAGAAATACATGGAGGTTGATCGAAGTGTAAAGATGATTTGGAACCGGTTAAAGTTGCTGAAGGAAGCCGGAGATCTGAATAGGATACAAGAGAAGGTCTTGGATGTTCTTGAAGAAGGTTCGCCCATTGTCGAGGACTTTTTGTCCGAATTTAAAGTAAAATCATCTTCAAAGAGCAAGAGCAAGAAACAACCCGCAAATGAAGAACTGCTAACACTCAGCAATGCAGAGAAGACAGTGACATTCGACGAAGAAATAAACAAAGATTTGGGGTAAAAAAGGTGGTACTATTTTCCCAACTAAATTCTCTTTTATTACCAAAATATTGGGAGAAACTACATAAAACATTTGTCCGCGTGTAAATTCGAACAGCAAACGAGAATATGGAAGAAGACATCACCCCCACCAAATCAAGACAGCAGCGCGGAGGCAGAACATCAAGCTGGGCTAGTGAGTTTCAATGGGCTGGTTAGTTTCAACTTTCACCCCCCCTCCAAAACAACAGCAGAACACTTTTCCCTTCAATATGGGAATAACACCGACTAAACTTTGTTTCCTCTTGTAGATAGGATCATTCATAATCATGGTCTGAGACATTGGTTTCTTTTTCACATTGAGGTCCTCTCTTGCATCATCGGCAATCATCTCCAGATAAGTTTTGGGCTGTGGTTTACCCCCACTAGTAACACCAGACTTGAGGTCAGGAATGATAGCTTTAGGATTTGTCGCCATTGTTGTTACAGAAACAGGGTTTTCAGTCGTGGTGAGTTGGCTTGACTATATTGTTGATTTAGAGAGGGTTTGGTGATATATTATATATAAGCGCGAAAGCAGATATCTGAGGCTATCTGCGCCTGAAGAGGTCCAAAAAAGCAATTCCTTTCGTTGAGGAGGGATTTCTTGGAAGTGCTTACGACTGGCAGCACTTACTTTCAACTTTCAACCGATCAGCAGAAAGCTTCCATCCCTTAAAAAAAGAGAGTTAGTCGATTATTCAGTGATTTGCGGAACAAACATCCTTCGTAGATAGCCTGTTCACCCATTTAAAACCTGTAGCGGTTAAATTCGGACGAAGAAGATCCCTGATCCAACTAACCACCCTCCAACCCAACTCCTCCTTCTCCCCAGCAAGGAGAAAGTAAAGAACCCAAAAAAATTATGAAAGAGAGCGAAGATGAGGAAGAACGTGCAGACTTCGAAGAGGTTTTGTACGAAAATGGCCCTCTCATTCAGACTGAACACCACAACACAAAGCAGCTTGAGACAGTAATCAAGTTTCTATTTGAGAAGATGAGCCTTACCGAGAACACCCTGAAGCGAATGCAGAACAAGAAGAAAATGACGGTCTTAGCAGAGCGTCGGGCCACGGTACTTGCCCAGCAAGCGGGGCGACCTGGTTCCTCTCAGGGGGACAAGGATCAGCCCCCACCTCCTTCTCCCATGAAATTAGCTTCAGATGCGTGGGCAAAGTGCACCACTGACACTGAGAGGCTCAACTGTCTCTTCGAAATGATGCAAAAAACGACGGCTTCTGTTGAGAAGATGAAAGCCGAATCGATTCACAACAATGCAATACAGGCCGCCAAGGATGACGCACAGGATGAGATGATGCAGATGGAGATGGACAGCATGGAGCGGAAGTTGGCAAGCTGTTTGAAGCATCGCGACATGAAAGAGACTTTGAAGATAGTTGAGGCCGAGCAGCAGTCGCAGGAGGCAAATCTGAAGCGGATGATTATGAACAACCGGCGAGAGGTTTCGGAGGAGCTCGATCAGCAGCTCGAGAAAGTGTTTAACCAGCTCCGCAAGATTTCGAACAGCTACGAAGACCAAGAAAAATTACTGCAGACCCAAATTGCGGAGATGGTCAACCAAGAGCTAACATCGCCGTCTTTTCCAGCTCCGGCTATGCAAGAAAAGGTAATAATCCGAGAGGGCAAAGCGCACGTTGTTGCGCGTCCCACTACTGGCAGTGGTGTGGATGCCAGTGTGCTGACCAAACTCAAGAATAGCGTTGCCGAAATGGAGCTAAGTGCGGCAAACAATTCGAACCTGATCGAGCGCCTCAACGAGCAGTGTGAAATGGCCAGCAAGAGGGCGAGGGATAGCGAGGATTTGGTAAAGGCTCTTGAGACACAGCTTGTCGAAACGACGACCACGCTGGAGAGCAGCTTGACAGAAAAGGTGGAGGAGCAGGCGGCGCAAACGAGGGTCGCTTTCGCAGAGAACGAGGAAAAAATGGAGGAAAAAATTACCGCTCAAAAGGAGCAGAGTAGCGAATCTTTCGAAATGCAGATTGCGCGGATTTCGGGGCAGCTAAAGGAAGATATGAAGAGGATGGATGCTGCATTGACAGGTGGCCTCGGAGAAGTTAGGGAATCGCTCAGTGCCAAGCTCAGCAATTACGAGGCGGAGCAGAATGACAAGATCGGAACTCTCGTCGCCGAGATTATTGCCGAAGAGAGCAGCGCGGAGAACTCTCCGAAGCAAAGGATCGAGAGTTTGGCAATTCAGACTAACGACATTCTAGCGGCGATAGCAGAAATGAAAGCCTCCCAGAATGATGCGGAGGAGAGTAATCGAGAGCTGTTCGAAAAGCGAAAGGAAGAGAGCGATAAGCACGCTGCTCATTTGACAGATACTTTAAAATCCACCGTCGACAAGCAGTTCGTGGAAATGAGGAACAATTTTAGCGATCTCTCCGGGCAGACGACGAGCAATAACATGGGAATTAAGGGCCTAAAGATGTCACTCGAGAAGATGGAGGTCGGCACCGCCACATTAATCGAGTCTTTCAAAAAGGAGCAGAAGGCGGCGAGTTTAAAACTCATCGAGCAGAGCACTCAGGTGAAGGTGAACTTAACGTCTGCTATTGCGGACGTGAAGGAAACGTTGAAAAACCACATGAAGGAGACGGGCGATACGTTGCAGAACGTAGAGGACGAGAGTATTACCATGCAAAACAGCATCGTAGACTTGAACGAGGAGCTAAACAAGCTAGCGACAAGAGAGAATATGTGGGAGCAGATGGAAGTCAAGTTACAGAACCACATCAAGACAATTAGCGACCAGTGCAGCGAATTGGAAGAGAGTGTGAGCTCGAGCAAGCCCACTGTAATGAGTCAGGGTATGCAGAGATATTTGGCCGGCAACTGCCAACGGATTGCCAAGCTTTTAGCTACAAAGGCGGACTTTTTCATCATCCAACGCATGGTGATGCACAAGAATCCCGTGGAGATGGACTGGGACGAGGAGGTGACGAGGACGAGGGAGGAGTTTAGGGTCAAATTTATCGATGCAATCAAAGAGGAGGCGCACAAGAAGCACCCCATAACTGACTTCAGTATAGACGAGGCCCGGCAGATGTTCATGATGAAGCTGGATTTGGCAATTAAGGTCGCTATCTCTAAATACGCCCGGATTCAAATTGGGACGACAATCCTGGGAAGGCGGCAGTTGGTGCCAACATGCATGGCCTGTGACCGCCCCTTCAACAGCAATGGCGCCACGTCGAACAAAGACGGGGATTTGCGTGGCGTGTCGCGCGATCCCTTGCCCATTCTCGACGACGATGACGTCAGTATTGGGTCTCTGGGGACCATTGATAGTCATTCAGTAATGTCTCAACACAGCACAAAGAACAAGGTTGTCACCTACGGTATAGATCAGCGCAAAATTGACAAGTTCGTCTTCCGCGCGGGTTTCAAAATACCAAAACACATATCTTCACCTCTCATTCAAGAGTTACCGCCTGGTAGTGCCGGTCTCAACAACTTGAAGTACAGCAGTAGCGACAGGAGCATCGGAATGAACAGCACGAGTAGTGCCGGTCTGCAGAGCAACGGCAACAACAACGAAGACGACTACTTCGCAAACGCCTCAATAGGCGGGGGAATCGCAAATCGTCCCCACACTGTTGCATTCGAGAGCGCGACCCTGGGT
>ERZ651776.4522-NODE-4522-length-12761-cov-4.283586_pt1 | contig 12761 bp, 11 predicted proteins | sample MGYA00514761_ERZ651776 | MGnify/ENA metagenome assembly ERZ651776 | reverse complement strand
AAACGGACGTGGGAGGGATCGTTTCTTTTGAAGGATGTTGCGAACATGCTGGTGTCGCCATCACAAAGGGGATTAGATACATCATTGCAGCTTTCCTTTGGGCTGAACCGATTGCTTGCGTAGGCGACACACAGTGCGGCGAAGTGTAGAGTAGAGTGAGTAGAGTTGTAGAGCGGAGTTGAGGAGCGCATTAATTTCGAAGTTTGTTTCTACCAATACGCCGCCACACTAGTGGTTTTTGCTGCAAATGCTTCGGTATTTCTTTGTTACTTTGGGATCTCGCAAATGGCACAAATAACAGAGCAGGGAAAATTTTCCTGCCCAACACTTTGATTCAAAAACAGCTCAGAGGCAGGTATTTAACTAAATTTTTGTAATACAATTAACTTTTAAACAATAAAAAAGTATATATAATAATTATTTCAGAAAAAATAAAATTTCAAATATTTTTATTATATATATTAATAACTTTGAAATATATATATATTTTTTAATATTTATCTAATTTCAAGAAAAAATTTTAAAGTTGAATAATTTTAAATATATTTCACTAAAATAAGTTAAAGTATATTTAAAAAGTATATATTTTATTATATTAAACATATTTTAGTGAAATTAAATACCAGAGAAGCGAGATTTGAATTTTTTTGCTTTTTCACCCTCTTGCCGAGCTGTTTTTGACAATGTTGTACGTCAAATAGCAACCAGAGCAGGGAAAATTTTCTCTAAATCGGCTCAGAGTAGGAACTTTAAAAAAAATCCACTATTTTGTTTTTTTGAAAATCGGAAGTGTTGTTGGGCAGAGAAAAATTTCCCTTGCTCTGGCTGCTTTTTGACAAAAAGCGGTTATCAGAAACACAATATTATTATAAACACAAGAGCCCACATAAGAACGAGAACGGCGAACGAACAGCAAACAGACACACGACACTAACGGAAATCCAAAAACGGAAACAGAACAAAAAGAGAACACGAAAAATGACGATAAACCAAAAACACCAAAATTTTCAAAAGAATAACCAGAGCCTCAACAGAGTGAAACCACAACCGTCCGTTGTCTTAACAAAACTACACCAACATAACAACTACCGTTCACAAAAATATATCTACTTGCTTATTCAAATCCGAAGCAACACATCACGGAATTTTATCTGAGATGGCCCGACGGAGAACTGACTTTACGCATTCCTCATCATTTACATAGTTGCAGACAGTGCCCCCGCTCTGCTGCTTTTCGCTCCTCAGCACAACATTTGGCCCCTTTTGACAGGAGTCTTGGCAAGGCACGTCAACTATTTTCCAATCTACCGTAGCGAATTCCTCATCACCACGGTCAATAACATCATGAAAAATTGCAACAAGTCTCTGTCCCCCCCCATTGCGTTTGCAACTCTCTTTCTTGCAAACACCGATTTTGCAAACTACCGAGAGGGGTTCCATTACCGTGCGCTTACGGACCCAAAATTTCGGTGACACGACTAGCCCGACAGCTCTCTCTGCGAGGAGGAGGATTAAGAATTGTAGAAGAACAAATTGGGGTCCATGCAGGGCCATCCTATCTCCTTAGATCCTATGAGGATTTGGATAATGTCAGAAAGTAATTGAACAAGTGAGATTGGATTCCGAACGAGACACTGAAGACCCGAGCGGGGTTTATTTTGGGAGGGATGGCAAAACGTTGCCGAAAAGCGAAAAGGGTGAGTTTGGTGAGCGAGAGGAGGGCAGATCTCAGCTTGTCGAATTAGATGAGAGTCAATGAGCGTAGGGAAAGTTCTCTTAAGCTTTTTAACGAACTGGGTGGTCGATTTTTTATTAAACGCTGATCAAAAGGGGACATAGCCAATAACAGAACGTGCTGGGAAATCTTTTGCAGTAAACCAAATTTTCACTAAAAGCTTACCGGAATTGTATAATTTAAATTCAATCGTGACTAAGATTATACTAACCAAAGGAATAGTCACAATTTACCCTGAAAACTAAGCGAGAAACTGGTAATCTCACCATTGGTGGCATATAATGTCTCAGTCTCTCCCTCTCCAGCCTTCTCTCAGACCGAGTGAAGGCGGCATTCGCCAGCAAGAAGCGAAGCGAGATATAATTGCTACTATGGAGGCTAGGAAAATAGAAGCGAGAAGGAGATATCAACAACGGCAACAGCAATTGCACCTTGAAGGGGAAGAGAAACGCCAGGGTCTGCTTGGTACTACAAATTTCGCGGCTACATCTCCTACCGACTCTACTATTGCTACCAGGGTCGCCACAACGACTGCAACCAGTACGGTGGTTACTCAGTCTCCCTACCAAGATGACATGTTGTATGCTGGTATTGAGGCTAGGAAATTGGAAGCAAGGAAGAGATTTCAGCAGCGACAACAGCAACGGCAGTCGGCGATGAGTCGATACCCCTCTACAACCGCCACTGCCACTGCCACTGCCACTGCTATTACTACTATGGATAAGATTCAAGACGAGGAGGAGCTGGTATCAACTTTTGAAACATACGACGAGGAGGAGCTGATATCCATTTTGACTGATGCGAGGAAGGCTTTTGCAGAAAAGAGGAACGCGACGTATTGGAGTGTCATCACTCCACGTCAGATTTGCACAATTGCTAAACTTGCCCCCGTCACACTTGACGAGCTCAGAAAAGTTGGAATGAGTGATGAGAAAGTAAGTGCTCGAAACGCCAAATCCGTAAACGGCACGGCGTCTGTTAGAGATTTTCACTTTTTTTTGGAATCGCACGTCTGCTCACAACACCTCACCTCCCGGCGCACTGCAATTTTTTCAATTTATGACTGCAGTTTGAAGAGTATGGGGCTGAAATTGTCAATCTTGTCAACATGTTCATCTATAAAAATGATTTGGGCGAATATATTGACAATAGGAGCGAGCAAAAGCCCAAAACGGAGCGTTCTGAGCGCAAGCCCAAAACGGAGCGTTCTGAGCGCAAGCCCATAACGGAGCGTTCTCTCTCCCCAAATGGCAATGGAAACGGCAACAACACTCCCAACGCTCCCATCAAAAACAATAACAAAAACAAAACTACCAATCCTTACGCGAAATCGCCAGTGCAAAATAAGAAATATAAGAAGGGATCAGCCGAAAAGCAGTCAATGATCTCTCAAACTTTCTTGGTGTCGAAGTACGACGAGCAAGCCGTGAAGGGGGAAGATTTGTTCAGAAGTACTTTGGACAAGATGACGAGAAGGAGGTATAAGTAGTGTTGTGTCCTCTTGATGCCAACGCAGATTATTCTAAATCGTTCCTGTGATTTGCTGTTAGTGAGTGAAGTGAGTGTCCTTCAGTTAGTTGTCCGTGAATGCCAGACTCCAAGAAACCAAGCAAAATGTAACAAAACCGGTTCAACATGCTATTTATTTATGTCTCCATTAACGAAATTCCAAATTTTTATAAGGGAACAAAAAAAAAATAAAGCATCATCATCGCCTCTTGTCTTTTTTTGCCCTGGCTTTCGAGGATTTTTTCCCCTTGTTATGTTTAGATATTTTGGCCTTCATATGGGGATTTTGTGAAAACACTTCAGGTGTTTCGGCCCTTCCTGTCTCCTCTTCCTCTTTCATAATCTTCTTGATGGCATCGCCAATCTACAATAAAAAATAGTGTTAGTGTTGGCTCGACTCAATAAAACACACTAAGAGAACAACACCTCACCTGGCTCATGGGGTCGTTGTTTTGACCTGGCACGCTGGCGGGAGGTTTAAGTATACCAAAATAATTCTTGACTGGTTCCGGCTTGAGCATAATTGTCTGCCCAAGGGAGAAGAAATTATTGGTTACCCAATACATGAAGACAGACTGAGGAAAATGCATCGTCATGGGGACCATGAGAACGCCAAGACCCCGAAACACATTTTTAAACATTTTTTTCTTGGCATCCCCGTCCCCGCCAGCCGTTTGCATGCCATCAGCCCCAACCTCAATCATACACAAAAATGTGAAACTGCAGATAAGAGGCAGAACGTAACAACCGCTCCCATCAGGAGCGGTCAAGTCATGAAAGAAATAGTCACCCCCAGTAGCCATCCCGGGGTAGTAGTCGCCCATCGTCTTGCAACCGAAGAAAAAGCTCATGAAGAGGGGCATTTGTAACAAGGGAGGACCAAGGGACTTGATGGGGTGACAGCCCCACTTTTGAAAAACGGCATTCATCTGCTTCGAGTAGTTTTGCTGAACCGTGGGGTCTCCCTTCGGCCCTCCGATCTTCGCCCTCGGGTCGGCGGCCATGCGCTCCTGAATAACCTTAAGCTCAGGCTGGCAGTGTGCCATCCTGCTTCCATTCCTAAGAGCGCTGATGGCAACGGGGAGCATTGCGAAGCGAAACGAGAAGGTTGTAATCGCAATCACCTGCCAATAAGGGATCCCAGTTTCTACGTGTACAAAATCAAGAAACTGCATGAGCTGATGATGGGGCCAAGATGTTAAGTCAGCAGCGGAGAGGGAGGATGAGACAGTCTCAGCACCACTCTGGTTGACATTTTCAATTATCTCAAGGGCTTCCTCCGTAATATCCTTCACTTCTGAGGTCGACGAGCTGGAGGTTGCATCCACGAAACTCTTCTCGCTGCTGCCACCAGAATTGCCACTCTCAGCACTTTCAACAGCAGGCTTGCCAAATGGATTCCATGACAAAGCAATCGGTGTCGGAGAAACGGGAGCGATTGTACTCGAGTTCAAACCTTCGAGCAGATCGCCCAAGGGACCGTGTACAACGGCGCTCGACGAGTAACACCGATGATTGTGGGGGTTGCTATCTTCATTTTGTAGAGGGGTGGATGCGACGGACACGAGGGAGGATAGTCTATTTCGACTAGTGGGGGGAAACTTTGACCGTCCCCTCGCGGCATACCGAGATAGCATCGTAAATGAGCGATTTTTTCAGCAAAAAAAAAAGATATACGCTGGAAAGGGAGGATGGAATTATTTGGACTAAATTCGGCAGACTCTCAATAATATTGAATCCTGGACACTGTTTAAAGGGCCGTTACAACAACGCAATACCATCCCACCACACGCCTGAGTCTATACTTGCGGGCTTAACAATAATCAATACTACCAGTTCCAGCACAGCTCATTAACGCACGCCTAAAATCTTGCGATGGGGGTGCCCAAGTTTTACAGATGGCTCAGTGAGCGCTATCCCAAAATCAACCAGCTGATAAGCGATGCCGCGCTTCTGCCTGAGTTTGACCACCTCTATCTAGACATGAACGGCATCATTCATGGGGCTACACATCCCTCTGACAGTGAGCTCTCCAACAAGATATCAGAGAGGGATATGATGCTTGGGATCATGCACTACATCGATAGGATAATTACTGTGATCGTGAAGCCGAAGAAGAGTGTTTACATGGCAATTGACGGCGTTGCGCCTAGGGCTAAGATGAACCAGCAGCGAAGGTGAGTCCGAAGAAGTGGTGGGAGAGGGATGAAGGGAATGATTCAACCAAAAGCGAAAAGCGAAGAAAATTTTGGAACCGCAAGCCGCAAGAAGAAAAATTGCAACCGATGAATAGAGGCACCCACCCAAAAATGTGTAGCACTCGCTCGAGATACGCGTTGCTGTTGCCCTCCTTCCCTTTTTGCTCTCCTCTTGCTTCTTTCTTGTTTCTTACAAGCGATTGTTTGTTTTCTTTCTTTTCTTTCTTTTCTTTCCTCCTCCACCGCACCCATCTCGACCGAATTTTGCAGCCGTCGATTTCGCTCCGCCATGGATGCTAAGGAACTGACTGAAGAGGCGGAGAGGAAGGGGGAGAAGGTCGACAAACAGGGGCTTTTTGACAGCAACTGCATCACACCAGGAACATCCTTCATGGGCAAGGTTAGCAACCTGATCAAATACTTCATCCGCAAGAAGATCAAGGAGGACCCGCTTTGGAAGAATCTCAAGGTGTACTTCAGCGGTCACGAGGTCCCCGGTGAGGGTGAACACAAGATTATGCAGCACATCCGCGACATGAAGGCCCAACCCGGCTATGAGCCCAACACTCGCCATTGCATGTACGGACAAGACGCTGATCTTATCATGCTGGGGCTAGTCTCTCACGAGCCCCACTTTACCCTTCTTCGCGAGGTGGTCAAGTTTGGCTTCTCCAAATCGAACTCGAACGCGCAGAAAGCGGTCCTGAAGAATGTCAAGGAGAGGTGAGTCGAATAAATGTGTATGCACGCCGGAAACATTCGAATATTCTTGGGTTTGTTTTGAAAACAAAATCGAACCAATCCGAGAATTGAAGCAATCTCACAGAGAAGCAATCTCTTTGAGCAATCTCAACAATTTCAATCCAATCTAATTTCCAACCCCAAACCAAACCCCAAACCAACCCCAAACCAAACCAAACCAAACCCTTAAACTGACTTGTGGTTACTTTAATTGCAGCGAGTTCCAATTACTTCACTTGTCCGTCCTGCGTGAGTATCTTGACATCGAGTTCTGCTACAAACAGCCGAAGAATACCTACAACCTCGAGGCGATAATTGATGACTTTGTGTTCATGACATTCCTTGTGGGTAATGATTTCCTCCCTCACATGCCCTCTTTAGACATCGGCGACGGCGCTTTCGACCTTCTCTTTGACACTTACAAGGCCCAACGCAAAAAATGGGGTCAAAACGAGTACCTACAGTACGCTGGCAATATCGTCTCGCCGGAGAGACTGGAGAAATTCTTGGAGGTAATTGGTTCGAAAGAGAACGAGATCTTTGCAGATCGTGAAGTGAATGAGGCTGCCTTCCAGAAAAAGAAGCGAAGGTGGGACAAGCGCGACGGTGTCGTCACCAAGGGTCCCACAGACGAAGAGCTCATTGCTATGGAGAAGGAGGTCAGTGAAGCAACAAACAAAGCGAAATACAAACGCGAAGAAACGACTTGACTTGACTGACTGCAACTTGTCCATCAATTTACTAACGCACTCAACCACGCACCATGCACCATGCACCATGCACCATGCACCATGCACCATGCACCATGCACCATGCACCATGCACCATGCACCATACACCACCAATACTTTCGCGTAGCGCGAGCAAAAATACAGGGAGGTTCTGCGCGCAGAGGCCGAGATATCAGGCGGGATTAAAAAAAAGTCAGAGAAAAGCGTCGAAGAAAACAGGGCGAAGGACGACAACGAGGACGACGACGGAATGACTCTCGTCAAGCCGCGGCGCGAGAAGAAAGGAGGATCCGACTCCGACTCTCTTCCCTCTTTCTTCGGGGAGACAGGCGCAAACGGCCAATCCATCGAGAGCAGCGATAAAGACTGGCAGGGTCGTTACTACTTCGAGAAGCTCGGCATGCTTCCGAACGACAGAGAAAAACATGCTGCACTAGAAAATGCTTACATGGAGGGCCTTGTGTGGTGTCTGGCCTACTACTACCGTGGCTGCATCAGCTGGGGATGGTTCTACCCCTACCACTATGGGCCGATGATTTCAGACCTCAAGAACTTGAACCACATCTTCTCAGACATGAAATTTGATCCAGGGAAACCCTTTCTGCCGTTCGAGCAGCTGATGGGTTGTCTTCCTCCTCTCTCTGCCGATCTGGTTCCCAGGCCTTATCGCCACCTCATGGAATCGACGGCGAGTCCCATCCACGACTTTTACCCCGCCGAGTTTACTGTCGACATGAACGGGAAACGGAATCCTTGGGAGGGGGTTAATCTGCTCCCCTTCATCGATGCGGATCGTCTAAGAGCCGCCATCAAGGAGTTTTGCCCCCCGACCTCCCTCACAGCGGCCGAGCGCGAGAGGAACAGGTGAGTTCTCTGAATGTTGGCAATCGCTTATTTTATTCTGCTGTGTGACGCTGTGACGTCTTCTTATTTTTTTATCACCTTTGTTGTATCAAATTTCTTTTCGTTCATCTGCTCTGTATTCCACCTGCTAACAAGAGGGAAATGTTTTCTTCTGTGCCTTTCAACTCTGCTTTGCTCGCTGCAGTTTTGGGAACGTCCTGCTCTTCACTCACGATCCCATCAACAACGAAACCGTCGCCAGCTGCGATAAATCCATTGGCCTGAAGGACATCACCATCTGCCAGAGTAAGGTCCAAATTTATGCCGAGCCTGACCGACGAAACGTGAGTTTCAAGCCCGAGGTTGTCGAAGGCACCCGGATCCCTTTCCCTGGCTTCCCCTCGTTGAATGTCTTGCCATTCCAGAATGTCGAGCTCAAGAACGTGCAGCTCAATTGCTTTGGGAGCATATCAAAGTACAGCGCCACTGTCCTGGAGCTGCAGAAGCTCCCCGCGATGCCCCCCGCTGAACAGCTCGCCAAGAAGGTCCTAGGACGTAGTGTTTTCGTCAACTGGCCCATGATGCACGAGGCGAGGGTGGTGGCCATTAGCGACGCAAAGTGCGAAGTCAGACAGGGCGGCGTCGTCACCAAGTGGAACGGAGAGAAATCCTCCCGGTGGACCGAGGAATCCGAGGCGATGAAGCTGCAGTACTTGTCTGGAATCGGCCTGCCAGGGAGTGGTGGCGTTGACGTAGGCGAAGTGCAAATCAGGCTTAAGGTTGTGCCGCTCCAGGGAATGAAAAAGAAGGGCGACGGGAGCAGAATCAAGACGTTTGGATCAGATGAAGCGGAGGTTCCTTTGCATATGTGTTTGTGGAAGGATCCAGCCCCCGACCCTCGTTTTGTTGAGAATGGTCCGCAGTCAATCAGAGAAATGTTTTTGCCCGGAACGGAGGTCATACTTACCGCTGGGAAGTACAAGGGCAGTAAGGGTGTTGTCTCGGGCGTCATTGAACGCGAGGGAGAGGTAAGTGGGAAAAAGGAGAGGGGCGAGGAAAGGCAACATGGATCGGGGTGGACGAGGGAATGTCGATGATACGACGACGAAATGAAATGACGATGAAAATGCGAACAGAACCCTCCTTCAAGGATCCTTCAAAGGACGCTAACTCAAAACACACTCTCAAAATCCATTTTTCGCAGCGTAAGGAGCACCTCATCAACACGAAGGTGGACATCTTGCCTCCTGAGCCCCCCTACGGCTTGGCTATCGTGAGGAGCGTTAATGAGGGATACTTGAGCTGCATGGAGGCCGCAAAGATCCTGAAAATGCCCGTGTCTGTCTTTGGACGCATCACGGGGAATTTTTCAGTCGACCCTGGTCGCTATGAGCTCGGCCTAAACTTAAAGCAGGGCGGGACTCATTGCGTGCCAGCCTACACGAGGAAAAAGAAAGAGCACGGTAAAGAGAACAAGTCAGCCTGGGAACAGCAGGATTCCCTGAAAGTCACAGGGTCAGCTGTTGACGCCGGTGTTGACGCCCGCGCTTATGGCAATGGCAGGGGTAGCAATCAAAATGTTGTTTGGGAATATAGCACTAGTTGCCTGAAGCTGGTCGCTCTCTATCAAACCAACTTCCCCAAAGTCGTCAGCCACCTGAAAAGGAACCCTGAGGAGCGCTTTTACGACGTCAGGAGTATGTTTGGCGAGGGTGGTAGCGAATCGAACCTACGCGAGGTTTTGGATTGGCTTGGCAAGTGCGAGACGGCGAAATTACCTCGCGTCCCTGTTTCTACATCGGGGCTGGGAAAAAATGCAGTGCAGGCAATCGAGAGAGCCAGCGAGGTTCGGAACAACACTCTCAAGGCAAAGGGGTTGATGAAGGCTGTCCAGCTCAAAGTCCCCCTGGGTGCACTGTACAAGAGCGGAAGCGTCGACGCTAGCGATGTATTAACGTCAAATAACAAGGAGACGCCTGAACTTGGAGACCGTGTCGCAAACTTGAGCGCGGGTGGCGTTCCCTTCGGGGCGAGGGGTACAGTGATCGCGGTGCACAACAAGAATGGTTGCGTTGATGTTGTCATGGACGAAGAATTCATGGGGGGAAGCTCTTTGCAAGGGACGTGCAGCAATTTTCGCGGGAAATTGTGCTATTGGAACCATCTCCTGAAGCTAAGCAGTAAGGAGGATAGCAAGACAGCCGACAGCATCGTCCCGAAGGGCGTGGGGAAGGTCGCCATCAGCGGGCTGTTGAAGAAGGCAGAGGAAGAGGAAATGAAAGAGCGCGAAATCGAATTGCGTGCCAAGGCAAATGCGGATGCGGCTGCCGGCAGCGGAGGCCGAGATAAGAGTTCTGGAAGGTCACGATCCACTGGCAAGTCTCCAGGGATGCAGAAACAGACGGGAGGCGGCTACAAGGAGGCTGTCGGCCCGCCTATGGACGGGGGAAAAAGCAGAGGCTTCGGAAGGGGCAGGGGTTTTAGCAGTGGGCTGATCGCTAGCGGTCTTCTGAACGACGCCAGCAGCACCAACAAAAAGAATTCCAAGCCAGCGGTCACAACAAGCAATAGCGTCCCCGGCAAGATGGCTGACGCCAGTGTCGAGGACAGCAACAATTTGAAGGCGATGCTGGGCGTCAAAGGGGGCAAGGGCGGCGATACAAAAGACGAAGCTGCTGCTGCTGCTGCTGCTGCGACGAATAATGCGAAAAGAGTGCTCGGTGGTGTCAAACCCGTTGTGAACAGCACCGAGAGCAATAATCTCAAGGCCATTCTTGGGGTGGGAGCCGGCGCGAATGCGAATAATGTTGAAGTCGTCAAGGCCGAACCTCCAGCACCACCAAGCGCAGCGGATGCCCTCTTGGCCTTGATGAACAGCGACAATAGCGGGAGTGACGGAGGGGAGGGAGGCGGCGGTGGGGGCGGCTTTAATTTTGCTTACACGAACGAAGGGGAGGACTCGACAGAAAGGAAAAAGGCGCAGGAAAAACAGCTAATTGAGCAACGTCAGGCCATGAACATGCTCTCACAGATGCAAATCAACAGCACTATAGTCGAGAGAAAAAAGGTGGTCGGTGTCCAAGCCGAGGAGGGTAAGGAGAGAGAAAATGGCGCAAAAAAGTTGGCCATGCTAAAACCGGCCGCCGTGGTGAAACGGTGAGCCGGGGAGAGGGGGGAGGAAGATTCCCCTCCGAGTATCGCTAATTTAAGAGAGAGGAGAGGAAGAAAAGAAAATAAAAGCGAGAGGGGTTTGATTGTAATTTGAGGTTCAAGATTGTTATGTTCTAGTTTTTTTGGCGGCAAAAATCGGGTTTTTCCCAAGATCTTTAAGGTTTAAGGTATTAATTAATTAGGTGGACCCAACGAAAAATCCCGTTGATCCTCTCCTCTTTGTTGGGTCATTCCACTCTGTGATCCTTTCCCTTGTCATTATACTATGCAACTTATGCGATTGGGCCAAAAATTCCGTCCCCCTCAGTTTTCTTATCTGCTCTTCCTCACTTATCTGCTGAAGCTGGCTCGAGGTTAACATTCTTCTGTCCTGTATAGTTGAGGGCAAAAAGTCACGTTGTGATGCCATTGACAGGACGGAAGAGGATTCGTTGACCTCCTCATTTATATTTTGGTCTTCTTCGTCGTGGTCAACGGCATTTATATTTTGGTCTTCTTCGTCGTGGTCAACGGGGGTGACCTTAATCACCGAAGAAGGCCCAGCACTCTCCTTTTCTTTCTTTCTCTTCAATTTCTCCATTTTCCTAACATCGCTGTTTTTGTAGCCAACGCTAGCCTCGTACTTGAGTTTGTCCGCATACTCCATATCGTCCCTGGAAGCAAGTCCGCTCTTTTCGCACATCAATTTGTGGACATTCTGACTGTACAAATCCGGCCGTTTCTTCTCCTCTTCTGTGGGATAATAGACAGGCAAATACTCACAGGTCATGATATTAAAAGGTTGGCACATGCAGTACAGCATATGGTATTTAAGGCTGTAACTGCAACAGCAGGGGTCGAAGAGAATGCTCTTGAATCGAAATATGCAAGGAAGGACAGGCACACCCGGGACAAAGGCTCCGGTCCTGAAGTGAACAATGGAGCTTCCGTTGGTTGTTGTACCCTCTGGAAACATTCCCAGATTGTTGAGCACCCCATCAGTTGACAAATGGTCAATAATCTTTTGTGTTGTTGTCTTTGCGTTTGGGTCCACAACGTCTGTTTTAATTCGGTCGACAAAAATACAATTAATCGCCTTCGTGATCGGCCCGATCACAGGCATTTCCGAAATTGCCCTCTTTGCCACAATCGATGGCATGAACTGAGCCATCATGAACACAATTTCTACCCAGCCGCAGTGGTTTCCTATGATAATGTGGCTGCTCTTGATTTGGCTTGTATCGGGTGATTTATTCGAGTGGATGTAAAGGAAGCCCATAAGGAACAGCACCAAACGCAGCCAAAGCCAAACTGTCCAACGAAACAAAAACTTCCGTTTCCCTCCCGCTTTGTTCATCCCACCCCACACCATGATTAATGACAGCACCGAAAGGAAGATCATGTGAAGGAATAGAAGGAGGACTACTCGAATTGGAACCAATATTACACCGAAGATGACACTCTTCAACAGCAGCAGCCTTGGGTAGTCATTTCGCCGCTGCCACACAAACTTATAATCTTCCAAAGCATCGCCTGTGAGAAGAACATTGTCATCTTCTCTCATGTTTTCTGCCATCAGAGCCATTTGGCCGTTACTCGCAAAGATTAAGGTTCATTTGGAGGCACAAGAGGAATAAAAAGCAGGAAACCGGGGAAATATATACGATTTTGGGGATGAGCCAAGGTTTTAGTTGTTTTGTTTCGTTTTTGTCAGCTGCTGCTGCTGGTTTTTGTGACGAAAGTAAGTTTCTGGAAAGTTACGAATTTTGTCAAATTTGGCGATCAGTCACTCACAGTCAAAAATAAAAAAAAAAGAAGGAAAGAAAAAGCCCCCCCCCCCCCCCCCCCCCCCCC
>ERZ651776.4516-NODE-4516-length-12790-cov-2.818926_pt1 | contig 12790 bp, 11 predicted proteins | sample MGYA00514761_ERZ651776 | MGnify/ENA metagenome assembly ERZ651776 | reverse complement strand
ACGAAATTAGCCGGTGCTTCTTCTGTAGGTAACGTCAAGTACTCACCATTATTAGCGGTAAGCCTTCCTCCCTACTGAAAGTGCTTTACAACCCGAAGGCCTTCTTCACACACGCGGCATGGCTGGATCAGGGTTGCCCCCATTGTCCAAGATTCCCCACTGCTGCCTCCCGTAGGAGTCCGGGCCGTGTCTCAGTCCCGGTGTGGCTGATCATCCTCTCAGACCAGCTATGGATCGTCGCCTTGGTAGGCCTTTACCCCACCAACTAGCTAATCCAACGCAGGCTCATCTAATAGCACGAGGCCCGAAGGTCCCCCGCTTTCCCCCGTAGGGCTTATGCGGTATTAGCTCGAGTTTCCCCGAGTTGTCCCCCACTACTAGGTAGATTCCTACGCGTTACTCACCCGTCCGCCGCTCTACTCACACCGAAGTGCTTTCGCGCTCGACTTGCATGTGTTAGGCCTGCCGCCAGCGTTCAATCTGAGCCATGATCAAACTCTTCAGTTTAGATCTTTTACCTCTGCCCCGAGGGACAAGAGGGGATGGTTACGCAAAGCTTGCTTGACCATCCAAAATCTCAGCTCAGACACAATTCGAAATCATTGAATTAATGGTCACTTGTTGTGTCTGAATAGTTAGTGATAACCATCCCAACAAGTGCCCACACATCTGTCTTTATCTGATTGTTAAGTAGCAAACCAACCGCTGGGGCCAGCTTCAGTCCGGAGGGGTTACCCCCGGGCAAGGTCGCGCATTATACGTACCGGCCGAAGCCGCGCAAGTCTTTTTTTAAAAAAGTTTCAACGCCTTAATTTGGCGGGCCATTTCTGGCCGCAAGGCGTAATGCGGAGGCGAAGATTAACAATCCATTTAGCCCGCCGCAAGGACAACTTTGGTTAATGATACTGCCGACGCACTCGCCAGGCTAGAAGCCCTCCCAGCACCGCCCCATATAGGAGTGCCTCCCCCCAATCAGAACGCGCTAACCAGAATAAATGCAGCCATGCCAGTACCGCAGCGGGGTAGATTAATCGATGTAGCTGGCGCCAGCTGCGCCCTAACGCTTTGCGGGCGCGATGCGTTGAGGTCAGCGCCAACGGCAATAGCGCTAGCCAAGCGGTAAAACCCACCAGCACATAAGGCCTGTCTTGCAATTCCTCTAACAGGAGCGTCGCACTCCAGCCCACATAGACCTGCGCAAAGAGTAAAAGATGAAGGCTGACGTACAAAAAGACGCACAAACCCAGCATTCGCCGGTATCGGAACAAGCCAGGCCAGCCCCATTTGGCCATCGGCGTCGCCAGCAATACCACCGCCAAACCGCGCAAGGCCCATTCTCCGGTCCCCTGCATGAGCAGTTTCGCAGGATCCGGTCCTAACTGGTCGTGCATTAACGCCCACAGCAACCAACCGAGTGGACTCAAGCACAGCAAGGCAATGCACGTGGACCGCAGCCAGGACGGTATCAGCCGGGCAGATCTCACTGCCTGTCGCGACCACTCCAACGGATCCGACCCGTTCAGACGTCTACCTTCAGTAGTCACGCCTCAGATCCATACCTGTATATAAATCCGCCACCTGCTCTGCGTAGCCATTAAACGGCAGTGTCCGCACCCGATTGGGTTTAAACACAGAGGACGGCAGCTTTCGCTCATAACCCTGTGACCAGCGCGGATGATCCACATCAGGGTTCACATTGGCATAAAAACCGTACTCGGCGGGCTGCAAGGTTTGCCAACTGGTTCGCGGCTGCGTGTCCGTAATATTAATTTCAACGATCGACTTGATACTCTTAAAGCCATACTTCCAAGGCACCACGAGCCTGACAGGCGCGCCGTTTTGATGCGGTAATGTCTTGCCATAGAGCCCTACCGCGATAAACGCGAGTGGGTGCATGGCCTCATCGAGCCGCAGCCCCTCTACGTAAGGCCAGTCGATCACACCGGTAAACGAGCGGGTACCCCGCATTTCGCTGCGACGATAGAGCGTCTTGAATTCAACAAAGCGCCCTTCTGCCTTTGGCTCAAAGCGCCGCAACAAGTCAGATAGCGGGAATCCCACCCAAGGCACCACCATGGACCAGGCCTCGACGCAACGAAAACGATAAATCCGCTCTTCCAGATCAAACCCAGTCAATAAGTCTTCAAGGTGCAGCTCCCCCGGCTGATTCACGAGCCCTCCGACCTTCACACTCCATGGATCAATCGTCATGCTCTCTGCATAGCGTGCAGGGTCGTCCTTATCCGTCCCGAACTCATAGAAATTATTATAGGTGGTCACCGCTTTAAAAGGCGTTAGCTCATCCTCGAGGGACTGATCGACGGTTGGCGCATAAGCCAACGCTTGGGTGGCAGCCTGCGCCCGAGGTAGTGAGCTTGCGAGCGCGGCGGAGGCAAACCCACCCGCCGACTTCATCACATTACGGCGATTTAAAAAAATGGACTCAGGGGTGATCTCTGAGGAATGAATCGATGGGTCAGTGTAAATCGTCTTTGTCATGGTTCGCTTCGCCCTCCTGGCTGCGCGGGGTATCGGTCTGCCGCAGGTGCTGAATCGGGCCCGACAGGGCATACACGACCGACAGCAACCAAATCACGAGCGGCGGATCTAAGGCGATCAGAGCCACCACGGCGACAACCAGTAACATTCTGACAAAAGGCACTCGTCGATCAAAGCTGACTGATTTAAAGCTTGAGTAAGGAAAGCGCGAGATCATCAAAAAGCCTAACGCGGTTAAGGACAGCGCATGCACCCAGTCCAATGCAGGCCCCGACCATCCGTGGGTCTGGCTCATCCAGACCAAGGTTGCCACGCTGGCTGCTGCAGCGGGACTGGCCAGACCGGTAAAGTGCGTCGTGTCATCGTTTTGCATCTGGGCATTAAAGCGGGCCAGCCGCAAGGCGGCGCAAGCTGCATAAATAAACGCCGCCACCCAGCCCACCTTGCCGAGACCCGTTAGCGCCCAATTAAAGGTTAACAAGGCAGGGGCGAGGCCAAAGCTCACCATATCGGACAAGCTGTCGTATTGCGCGCCAAAGGCGCTGCTCGTGCCGGTAAGGCGGGCCACCCGGCCATCTAGTCCATCAAACAACATCGCCACTAAAATCGCCACCGCCCCGGCATAAAAATCACCCTGCATACCGGCAATAATCGCGTAAAACCCGCAAAATAGTGCGCCAGAGGTGAATAAGTTGGGTAGCAAAAAGATGCCCTTTGCGCGCGGCGAATTGTGCGTATCGCGCTCCTCATAGTCGCCCACTAGGCTCGCTAAGGGCGCCTCAATTTGCTCAGCGGCGCGCGCCAACTCGTCACTATCTGGTGTCTGTCCCGTGTTGGACATCATGTACTCTCCACTGCGCCATTTTGGCGTGTCTCTGACAAATTGTAACAGCGGCGTTTACCCGGAGCACGATGTCCGACACAATACGCCTCCTTTTTTTCAGGTCCCGGATCGAGGTATTACCAGTGAGCAACTACTTCAACTCTCTTCCACTCCGCACTCAGCTGCAAGAGCTGGGCAAATGCCGCTTCATGGACTCCAGCGAGTTCGAAGCCGGGATCACCCCACTTGCCGGCAAAACGCTGGTCATTATCGGCTGTGGCGCACAAGGCTTCAATCAGGGCCTCAACCTGCGCGACAGCGGTCTTAATGTGTCCTATGCATTGCGCAAAGAGGCCATTGAAGAGCAACGTCCGTCTTGGGTAAAGGCCACTGAGGCCGGTTTTCAAGTCGGCACTTATGACGAGATGGTGCCGAGTGCCGATATGGTGCTGAACCTAACACCCGACAAACAACACACTGCTGTGGTGACAGCGGTGATGCCCTTGATGAAAGAAGGTGCCTGCCTGTCTTACTCTCACGGCTTCAATATTGTCGAAGAAGGTATGAAGATCCGTGAGGATCTGACTGTCATTATGGTGGCGCCCAAGTGCCCAGGGACTGAGGTTCGGGAAGAGTACCTGCGTGGCTTCGGTGTCCCCACACTGATCGCGGTTCACCTCGAAAATGACCCAGAAGGCAAGGGTCTCGAACTCGCAAAGGCTTATGCGGCGGGTACCGGGGGACACCGCGCCGGCGTTCTAGAGTCTTCTTTTATCGCCGAGGTGAAATCTGACCTCATGGGCGAGCAAACGATTCTCTGCGGCATGCTGCAAACGGGCTCGCTACTGTGCTTCGACCGCATGGTTGAACTCGGCATCGAACCTGCTTACGCCGCAAAACTAGTGCAATACGGCTGGGAAACCGTGACCGAAGGACTTAAACAAGGCGGCATTACTAACATGATGGACCGCCTATCCAACCCCGCCAAAATTCGCGCCTTTGATCTCGCCGAACAAATGAAGGGCACGCTGCGTCCTTTATTTGAAAAGCATCAGGACGACATTATTTCGGGCCACTTCTCCAGCACCATGATGGCCGATTGGGCTGCCGGCGATGCTAATTTGCTGCAATGGCGTGCCGAGACCAATGGGACGCCCTTTGAGCTGCAGGACATTACCGAGGAGCCGATTGACGAGCAGACTTATTACGATCAAGGGATATTGATGATCGCTATGGTCAAAGCCGGAGTCGAACTCGCCTACGAGACAATGGTATCGGCCGGCATCATCGAAGAGTCGGCTTATTACGAATCACTGCATGAGACCCCTTTAATCGCCAATACCATCGCACGAAAAAAACTATACGAAATGAATGTCGTCATCTCCGATACCGCGGAATACGGCTGCTACCTCTTCGACCAGGCAGCGCGGCCACTGCTGAAGGCATTTGTCTCCAGCTTGGGCAGCGACGTCATGGGTGAGGGTATGGGCAGTAGCATCGCGGTCGACAACCGGCGATTAATTGACGTGAACGCCGCTATTCGCTCGCACTCAGTCGAGGACGTAGGGGCTCGGTTGCGCGGCTACATGACTGGCATGAAGGCGATTACGTCACCACAATAAGATAGCGTGACGACGGGTTGTCCTTACTTAATGCGTTCTATTAGCAGAATGCCATTGATAGGCGGACAACCGGTCGTTAGACTGTCGCCCTCTTAAACTTCAACAGCACCCATCAGGAAATCCTATGACCTTTGATCTGACATGGCCGCCCATTCTCGGCGCGGTAGGACTGGTAATTGCGTTTGCGATCTACATCGTGATGTCACGCTATGACGCAGGAGATGACAAGGTCCGCGGTATTGCGGACGAGATTCATATCGGCGCAATGGTGTTTATGCACCGCGAATATAAGATGTTATTTGCCTTCGCCGCCGTACTAGTCGTCGGTATTTTACTCTCTCCGCTCGGCACCAACACCGCGATCGCTTTTGTGGCGGGGGCTGTGTCTTCTGCCACTGCGGGTTATCTCGGGATGTATGCCGCGACGAAGGCTAATGTCCGCACCGCCGTCGCAGCTAATCAGGACGGCGCAGCAGCCGCCCTAAACATTGCGTTTTATGGTGGCTCCATTATGGGCCTCTGCGTAGCCTCACTAGGGCTGCTGGGCCTTGGTGGTCTCTACTACTACTTTGGCGGCGACCCCCACACTGCGCATGCTATTCATGGGTTTGGTATGGGCGGGTCAGTGGTCGCACTATTCTCTCGTGTCGGTGGCGGTATCTTTACCAAGTCTGCCGATGTGGGCGCTGACTTAGTCGGTAAAATCGAAGCAGGCATCCCCGAAGACGACCCCCGCAACCCAGGCGTCATCGCTGATAACGTCGGCGATAACGTCGGCGACATTGCCGGCATGGGATCGGATATTTTTGAGTCTTACTGTGGCTCCATGATCGCGTGTATCGCAATCGCCTCGACGATGGTCATCACCGCCGAGTTCACCGTCGCAAATCAAAGCGCCATGATGGCTTTCCCTCTAGCCCTCGCAAGTATCGGCCTGATCGCCTCCGTCGCAGGAATTTTGATCGTGCGTTCACGCTCGTCGGCTGCACCTGAGGCGGCACTGCGCAGCGGAACACTCGGGGCGCCGGTCATCTTTATTGCCATGGCATGGTACTTAGCCGACGCCATGGGTATTGATCGGAACACGTGGTGGGCTGTCGTTTCAGGCGCGGTAGGCGGTATCGCTATCGGACTGATTACTGAGTACTACACCGGCGGTAAACCCGTCCGTACGATCGCCAAATCAGGTGAAACAGGCCCTGCCACCGTCATGATCACAGGATTGGCAGTTGGCATGCAGTCAGTCGTAGCGCCTATCTTATTTTTAGCCGCTATTATCTATGTTTCTACCCACCTAGCCGGTCTATACGGCGTCGGCATTGCCGCTGTCGGCATGCTGGCAACGGTCGGAATCACCATGGCGATCGATGCATATGGCCCCGTTGCGGATAACGCAGGGGGCATTGCCGAGATGGCAGGCATGGGCGAAGAAACCCGAGCGATTACTGATGGTCTTGATGAAGTCGGCAATACCACGGCAGCGATCGGAAAAGGCTTTGCCATCGGCGCCGCCGCCTTAGCTGCACTCGCGATTATTGCTGCGTTCGTCGAGACAGTGACCGTGAATAATCCAGACTTCACGCTCAATCTCTCGGATCCCATGGTGCTCATTGGCATGTTCATTGGAGGCGCCATCCCCTTCCTCATTGCGTCCATCACGATGACCGCAGTAGGCGAAGCCGCATTCGATATGATTAACGAAATTCGTCGTCAGTTCCGCGAGATTCCTGGTCTGTTGGAGGGCAATGCCAAGCCCGATACGGCCCGTTGTGTGGATATCGCGACAACCGCCGCGCTGAGAAGAATGGTTCTGCCCGGTGCGATCGCCGTATTTTCACCCGTGATCGTTGGCTTTGGCCTCGGTGCCACCTCGTTGGGCGGCATGCTTGCCGGCGGTTTGCTGGGCTGTGTACTTATGGCTTTGATGATGGCTAATGCAGGCGGAGCTTGGGACAACGCCAAAAAGTATATCGAGAAGGGTAATCTGGGGGGCAAAGGCTCCGACACTCACTCTGCTGCCGTGGTCGGTGACACGGTGGGCGATCCCTTTAAAGACACCTCCGGTCCGTCTATGAACATCTTGATTAATGTCATGGCGATCGTGAGCCTCGTCATCGCACCGCTGCTGTAAGTCAGCGAGTCGAGTAAAAAGGGAGCCAGCGGCTCCCTTTTTTTATGCGCGGCTGATCTGGCAGATTTCGTGAAATGAGTCATAACTGCGCGTCATTGGCGCAGAACTCACTCTCTTCCGCCGTTAAGCATTCAGACTAGTTTGCACCATCAACCTCATGCGACACCGTGTTATCGCATTAGGGCAGAACGTTCATTGGCTCTCCCCACCGGCACTGACGCGACGACCAAACCAGAGCAACTCTTTAGCCGGCTGAAGCGACGACAAAAGCGGTGCTCTGTCAGGGGGACAGCACTTTCTCTCCTCGCGCCATTCCTGCCACGCCAGACCGAACCACCTCTAGCACCTGGGTCTCACCCAGGGCTTGCAGAAACGAATCCAGTTTTTCTGCTGGTCCCGTTAGCTGCACGATATAGGTCGTCGGCCCAACATCGATAATTTGGCCGCGAAAGATTTCTGTCGTGCGCTTCACTTCGTCACGCTGCTCACCTTCTGCGCGCACCTTGACCAAGAGCGTATCGCGCTCAACATGCGCGCCCTCGGTCAAATCCACTACCTTAACCACGTCTATAATCTTATTGAGATGCTTGGTGATCTGCTCAATCTTAAGATCATCACCCGTCGTCGTGACGGTTAAGCGAGACAACGAATGGTCGTCTGTCGGCGCAACATTGAGGCTCTCAATGTTATAACCCCGCTGTGAGAACAAACCCACAACACGAGACAGCGCACCCGACTCGTTCTCCAGTAATACTGAGAGTATCCGTCTCATATCAGCTCCTCTCAGTCTTACTAAGCAACATGTCCTTCATGGCACCATTGGGTGCCACCATCATGGGATACACGTGCTCATCAGGATCAATATGGATGTCCATGAACACCAGCTTATCTTTCAAAGCAAACGCTTCTTTCATCGCCGGCTCCAAATCCGCCTGCGATTTGACCTCCATACCCACATGTCCATAGGCCTCGGCGAGCTTGACAAAATCAGGTAGTGAGGCCGCGTAATGGCTCTCAGAATAGCGACCGTCGTACTGCATATCCTGCCACTGCTTCACCATGCCAAGATAGTTATTACGCAAGTTGATGATTTTGACTGGACAGGCGTATTGGCTGCAGGTGGACAACTCCTGAATATTCATCTGGATACTGCCCTCCCCCGTCACGCACGCAACGTCAGCATCGGGTAAGGCAATTTTTATCCCCATCGCAGCAGGCAAGCCAAAGCCCATGGTGCCAAGACCGCCAGAATTGATCCAACGTCGAGGATAATCAAACTTATAGTACTGGGCAGCAAACATTTGATGCTGACCAACGTCTGACGTAACGTACGCTTCACCATGAGTCGCCGCATAGAGCGCCTTGATCGCATCCTGAGGCATGATGAGTTCAGATTCCGCGTAACGACGTCCGTGCCACAGGCCATGCGCCTCACGCCAACTATTAATCTGGGTCCACCACTCATTCAGCGAATCAGGGTCAGGCAAGGGCCGATCGGCGCTCTCGCTCTGCAAGGCGACCTGTTTATCGAGCTCGGCCAGAATCGTATCGACCGGACCGACGATGGGGACGTCGACAGGCACGATTTTGGCAATTGACGCGGGGTCAATATCGATATGAATGATCTTCGCGCCGGGACAGAACTTGGAGACGGTGTTGGTAACACGATCATCGAAACGAGCGCCCACAGCCAGGATCACATCGGCATGGTGCATTGCCATATTGGCCTCATAGAAACCATGCATGCCCAACATCCCTAGAAATTGGCGATCGCTGCCAGGATAGGCCCCTAGGCCCATCAAGGTATTGGTCACGGGATGATTGAGTCGCTGTGCTAAAGCAATTAATTGAGTGGTTCCCTCGCCTTGTATGACGCCACCCCCCGCATAAATAACGGGCCGCTTTGCGCTTAAGAGCATCCGCGCAGCTTTACGAATTTGACCAGAATGCCCCTTAGATGACGGCTGATACGAACGCATATGGACCGTCTCTGGATACACGTACTCAAATTTGTATTCGGGATGCGTTAAATCTTTTGGGATATCAACGACGACCGGCCCCGGACGGCCGGTAGAGGCAATAAAGAACGCTTTTTTGATCGTCTCAGGAATATCTTCCGCTCGTTGGACCAGAAAACTGTGCTTCACGATAGGACGAGAGACGCCGATCATATCGGTCTCTTGAAAAGCATCCTCCCCAATCAAATGACTTTGTACTTGGCCAGAAATCACGACCATCGGGATAGAATCCATATAAGCAGTGGCGATGCCGGTGATCGCATTGGTCGCGCCTGGACCCGAGGTCACGAGTACCACGCCAGTCTTCCCGGTAGCGCGCGCATAACCGTCGGCGGCATGCGTCGCAGCTTGCTCGTGGCGCACTAAAATATGAGGCAGTTTTTCCGCCTTGAATAAGGCGTCATAAATATGGAGCGCTGCTCCACCCGGGTAGCCAAAGATGTATTCGACACCTTCGTCTTCCAACGCGCGGATGATCATTTCACCGCCCGACAACATTTCCATAGCCACTCTCCATCTCATCGCATCAGAGGGTGGCGAAATGCGTTTGTCACATTCTATTACGCCACCAACACCTGTCGCACGAGACACTGGCCGGATCGGTCCGGACGCTACACAGACCACGATCACGAAACCCGTGTATCGGTGACCTGCGGGGTAGCGCAGTGTCGAGCCCGAGTGGCCTTTACATCGCCACCTAACGGAACCCGCAAACAGCCTTAAGAACTATCCCATCCCAAAGGTAGGCCAGAGGGTAAGGGTACTTACCGATAGCCGTTGCTGCTCGCGTGACAGCGCAATTGTCTGGTTCGATAGACGCCAAAGTCAAGTCATGTGGACAAATGACCATAATCAATGCAGTGGGCTATGTCGTCGCCGCTGCGCAGCCTACGGGAGTCAACAACTTAAGATGCACGACGTCCTTTGCCAAGCGCAAGCACTATCGAGCAACATGATCATCGATTCAGTAGCGGTCAGCATGGCAGCCAGTAACGGGGCTATTGGATGCGTACTGTCGATTACGGCTCACAATTGACTGCTTCGATGGCTCGGCGCGTTTGTCCAGTACTGCGGATAACGAGGCCCTGACTCAACTCACTCGCCACGTCACTCGGGCAATACACCAACGTACCTGCAGTCTGCGTAAATCCCTCGGTGTCAAAGCGAATGAGGGTCATGCCGTCACTTGCGCGGGTGTGATCTCGCTGATCGACAGCCGGCCGACGGTGCAGTACTTCATCACCCTCGTTCACCGCGCCGTTACCGTCGCCATCCATAAAAATGGAGTAGCCCCTGGACCAGTCATCTGCGCAGCTCTTTTCAGCACCACCAGCACCGTCAGCACTATCAGCACCAACGGGGCACACGGTCACGATCGTATTGTAGGTAGCCGCGGCTTGTCGCGCATAGGTTAAGTCCGCTTGCCATCGACTGACGGCATCTTCGACGCGCATCCGATCGAGTAAGCCGGTCATCGCCGGCCCGCCCATCGCAACCAACACCACCACAATGACGAGGGTGATTAATAACTCCAACAAAGTGAAGCCCTGCCTTTTCGACCACATTGCTTCACCTCCCTGTGAAACCTGCTCCGCGAACGCTTTGTAAGATTATCCCATAGGCAACCGCGACAGATCAGCGTAGCATGAAGGTCGTCGAGTATGCATGGATGCATCAATGAAACGACGCCAGGAAGGGTTTACGCTAATCGAGAGCATGGTGGCTTTTGTCATGCTGGTCGTCGGTCTGTTGGGTGTATTTCAGTTACATCTTACTGCCAAACGCGGCAACTACGAGGCCTTCGAATACACCCAAGCACACGCACTCGCCACCGCTATTGTAGAGCGAATGCGGCTCAACACTCGCCAACTCTCCACCTACGTCTCATCCAGCTATGGCTCAGGGACCTTTACTCCTCCCCTGACATCTTGTGTGAGCCCCCCGACAGACGAACCCCTTTGTAACCCCCAAGAGATGGCACAGTGGGATCAATACGTCTGGGACCAAATGGTCGCCGGTCGTAATGAAAGACTGGGCGACCGAAGCATTGGGGCACCCGTCGCTCGGACAGGCTGCATTGCGCGCACAGACGACACCGTCGAAGTGGTGGTGGCATGGGAAGGTATGGATCAAGCCTCCGGCAATACTGCCAGCGACCTCACGACACCCTGCGGCACTTCGAGTAATAAACGACGCAGTATTCAGCTCGTCACCACGATCACCGCCACACCATGAAACGCCAACGTGGATTCAGTCTCACTGAACTATTGGTCGCCATCGTCATTGGGTTATTTCTCATTGCCGCCACCTTTTCGGTGTTGGGCGTCTCTTCCGCCAGTGTGCGATCTACCGGGCAGATGACGCAATTGCAAGAGGCCGCCAGATTAGCGTTGCGGCTAGTAGAGGAGGACCTCACCCAAGCCGGTTTTTTCTCTGATCTATCAGCTATCGATCTCTCCCCGAATACGAATACTACCCTCCATGGATCGGTTGCCGGGGTGGACTGTGTCGGCAAGGGCATGAACAACGGCACGTTTCCTAATGGGGTAGGTCACTTTCGAACGCTGTGGGCAGCTCAGCGAGGGTCCCAGCCTGCGATCAGTTGCGAAACAGCAGCCAGAGAGGGATCAGATGTACTGCAGTTAAAGCGATTACGAGGCAATGTCGTGAATGGCTCGTTAGTGAGTAATCGTTTCTATGCGTTGCTCAACCTCAATGAGCTTCATTTTTTTACGGGTCAGCAAGTGCCACCCCCGATAGCGGGCGGCCGAATTTATGAGTATCAGCACCGTGTGTACTACGTCAAAAATAATGCCGATTCGGTACCGACCTTATACCGCCATTCGCTCTCTTCAACCGCCCTGATGGGCGTCGCTGAACCGCTCGTAGAAGGCGTCGAAATGATGCGCTTCGAGTTCGGCATTGATAGTAACGGCGACAGTGTGGTCGATGCCTACCTCAAAACCTCGGACGTCACGGATAGTTTGTGGGATCAACATCGTGATGCCGAAATCATCTCGGTGCAGGTCCATTTATTATTGAGAGCGTTCCATCAAGACGGCACCTTCCGAGCAGGGATGACACGAACCTATCCGATGCCCGGTGGCACGGTATCCGTCCCGGATGATGGGTATCGACGTAAACAGGTCTCGACGACGGTTGTCATTCGCAATCCTTGGCTTAAAACCACTGGGGAGACGCCATGAAACAACAACGCGGCATCGTTCTCATTGTCATTTTTCTACTCCTCATCGTGCTGACCATGATCGCTATCGGTCTGACAACCCGCACTCGCATGACGCTACAGCTCACGGCCGCCAGCAATGCTCGCAACGAAGCACAGCACCAAGCCAATGGTGCGCAAAGTGCTTATCTCGAACAACAACGTCAGCTTCGGGGGGAGAGCCTATTGATTCGCAATACGGGTGTCACCACCTCCGCTGGTACGTCGGGCGTCGTCAATACGATTAGCTTTCGCGGGGAAACACAGTGTCGCAGAAACCGTAGCGCGACCGCGGTTCATATTGTGGCTTGTCGGCACAGTGAACTCAGAAGCAGTGTGAGCTATGGCAAGAATCGTCGAGGTGAACGCTCAGTCATCACGGGGCTGGAACAACCCGTGCTTAATATCGTGGGAGGTTAATCATGAAATGCCACGGATGGGCAGCAGTGCTGGCGCTAATGCTCTTTGCATGGA